>CXWL01012813.1_pt1 | contig 26759 bp, 26 predicted proteins | sample 590931 | NCBI WGS metagenome assembly CXWL01 (sample SAMEA3498368, study PRJEB10139) | groundwater metagenome | biome: water well; material: biofilm material | place: Germany | collected 2015-04-27 | reverse complement strand
CGGCATCAAGAGCGCCACGCTGAAGATCACCGGGGAATACGCCTACGGGCACATGCGCACCGAGAACGGCGTCCACCGCCTGGTTCGAAAATCGCCCTTCGACTCGAACGCGCGGCGCCACACCTCCTTCGCCAACGTTTTCGCCTATCCCGAGGTGGACGAGTCGATCGAAGTCGAGATCAACCCCGCCGACCTGCGCGTGGACGTCTACCGTGCCTCCGGCGCCGGCGGCCAGCACGTCAACAAGACCGAATCGGCGGTGCGCATCACCCACCTGCCGACCAACATCGTGGTGCAGAGCCAGAACGACCGCTCGCAGCACCGCAACCGCGCCGAGTGCATGGCGATGCTCAAATCGCGCCTCTACGAGCTCGAGCTGCGCAAGCTCAAGGGCGAACAGAGCAAGCTGGAAGCCTCCAGGACCGACATCGAATGGGGCCACCAGATCCGCTCCTACGTGCTGGACCAGTCCCGCATCAAGGACCTGCGCACCGGCGTCGAGAAAGGCGCCACGCAGAACGTGCTGGACGGCGACCTCGACGAATTCATCAACGCCAGCCTAAAACAGGGCGTCTAAATCCATGGAAGAAGAGAACAAGCTGGTCGAAGAGCGCCGCGAAAAACTGAAGGCGATGCGGGCGCGGGGCATCGCGTTCCCGAACGACTTCCGCAGGAAAGACCTTGCTTCGGACCTGCATCAGAAACTCGGGGCGAAGACCAAGGAAGAACTTGAACCCCTCAAGGCAGCGGCAACGGTTGCCGGCCGGATGGTGCTGAAGCGCGTCATGGGCAAGGCGAGCTTCGCGACAGTGCAGGACGGTTCGGGCAGGATCCAGCTCTATATTTCCAACGAAGCCGCAAACTACGAAGACTTCAAGCACTGGGACCTGGGCGACATCGTCGGCGCCTCCGGCACGCTGTTCAAGACCAAGACTGGCGAGCTGACGATTCACGCCTCGGAACTGCGGCTGCTGACGAAATCCTTGCGCCCGCTGCCGGAGAAGTTCCACGGCATGGCCGACCAGGAAATGAAGTACCGGCAAAGGTATGTCGATTTGATTTCTTCTTCTTCCACTAAAGAAGTTTTTCTTAAGAGAATAAAAATCGTTCACGCATTGCGAGCGGCGATGGGCGAAGACGGCTACCTCGAGGTCGAGACGCCGATGATGCAGCCGATCCCCGGCGGCGCGGTGGCGCGGCCCTTCAAGACGCACCACCACGCGTTGGATATGGAGATGTTCCTGCGCATCGCGCCCGAGCTGTACCTGAAGCGCCTGGTGGTGGGCGGCATGGAGCGTGTCTACGAGATCAACCGCAATTTCAGGAATGAAGGCATCTCGACGCGCCACAACCCCGAGTTCACGATGATGGAGTGGTACTGCGCCTACGAGGACTGCGAATACCTGATGGCGCATACCGAGAAGCTGGTGCGCCACGCCGCACGCGCGGTTTCCTACAAGAGCGACGCCATCGATTTCGAGAAGCCCTTCGCCCGCCTGCCGATCCCGCAGGCGATCCGGGGTCAGGGCGTCGAGGGCGACCTGCGCGATCGCGCGTTTCTCTCGAGGAAACTGAAGGAGCTGCACGTCGAACACAAGGACAACCAGGGCTGGGGCGCGCTGCAGCTGATGCTGTTCGAGGCGCTGGCCGAGAAGCACCTGAAGCAGCCGACGTTCGTCACGGAGTACCCGGCCGAGGTTTCGCCGCTCTCGCGGCGCAACGACAAGGACCCGGAGACGGTGGACCGCTTCGAGCTGTTCATCGACGCGAAGGAGATCGCCAACGGCTTCTCAGAGCTGAACGATCCCGAGGACCAGGCCGCGCGTTTCCGCGAACAGGTGGCGCTGAAGGACTCCGGCGACGCCGAGGCCATGTTCTTCGACGCCGACTACATTCGCGCGCTGGAGTACGGCCTGCCGCCCACCGCGGGCGGCGGCCTGGGCATCGACCGGCTGGTGATGCTGCTCACCGACAGCCCGTCGATCAGGGACGTGATCCTGTTCCCGCACATGAGGCCCGAGAGCTGAGAATTAAGTGACGCCGGCATCGCGCGGCATCCTGCTGATGGTGGCGGCGGTCGGCTTCTTCGTCACCATGGACACCATCGCGAAGTACCTGACGCGCTGGTACCCGGTGCCGCTGATCGTCTGGGCACGCTACGCCGCGAACCTCGCGGTCCTGCTCGCCTTCCTCGCCGCGCGTGGCGACTTGCGCCTGCTGCGTACCGCCCGGCCCGGGATCCAGCTGGCGCGCGGATTGCTGCTCGCGCTCGCGACCCTGCTGTTCTTCACCTCACTTAGCGTCCTGCCGCTGGCCGACGCCAATGCCATCGGCTTCGTCATGCCGCTTTTTGTCGCCGCGCTGGCGGTGCCGATGCTCGGCGAACGGCTCGAATTCGCGCGCCTGCTGGCGATCGCTGCCGGGCTGGTTGGCGCCCTGATCATCGTGCGGCCGGGATCGGATGTGTTCACGCCCTACGCCCTGCTGCCGCTCGGCATGGCGGTATGCAACGCCTTCTATCAGATCCTCACGCGCAAGATCGCCGGCCAGGAGCCGCCGCTGACTTCGCTGGTCTGGGGCGCGATCGTCGGCGCGGTGCTGCTGTCGGCCGCCGCACCCTTTGTCTGGGTCAGCCCACAGGCGGTCTCGCACGGCGTCCTGATCCTGGTCGTCGGCGTCCTCGCGTCGGTCGGCCACTTCCTGCTGATCAAGGCCTACGAGCACGCCAGCGCCACCCTGCTCGCGCCCTTCACCTATACCGCCCTGCTCTGGGCCGTGCTCCTCGGCTGGCTCGTGTTCGGCGACTTTCCGGACGGCTGGTCGCTCTTCGGCATGGGCATCATCGTCCTGTCGGGCCTGTACCTTGCCAACCGGCAGCGGCTCACCGTGCACCGCTCCTGACCTAGAATCACCTCATGCCAACAGCCACCTGGAACGGCGCGGTACTCGCGCAAGCCGACACCGACAAGACGCAGCTCGTCGAAGGCAACGTCTACTTCCCGCCCGAGGCGTTGAACAAGGCCTTCTTCAGGGATTCGCAGACCCACACCGTCTGCCCGTGGAAGGGTACCGCGAGCTACTTCGACGTCGTCGTGGACGGAAAGACCAACAAGGACGCGGCCTGGTACTACCCTGACACCAAGGACGCCGCCAAGCACGTCAGAGGTTACGTCGCGTTCTGGAAGGGCGTCGCGGTAGGGAAATAATCGGGCTCTGACCCCGATTTACTGGCGCTCGAAGATGGCGGCGATGCCCTGGCCGCCGCCGATGCACATGGTGACGAGGGCGTAGCGCTTCTGCGTGCGGTGCAGTTCGTAGATCGCCTTCACCGTGAGAATCGCGCCGGTGGCACCGATCGGATGGCCCAGCGCGACCGCGCCGCCGTTCGGGTTCACCTTCGCCGGGTCGAGCCCAAGGTCCTTGGTCACCGCCATCGCCTGTGCGGCGAAGGCTTCGTTGGACTCGATGACATCCATGTCGGCGGGCTTTAGGCCCGCTTTCTCGAACAGGCGCCGCACCGCGGGGATCGGGCCGAGGCCCATCACGTTCGGTTCCACGCCGGCGTGCGCATACGCAACCAGCCGTGCCAGCGGTTTTAGGTTCTGTTCTTTTACTAAATCAGAACTGCACATCACGATGGCAGCACCAGCATCGTTGATACCCGAGGCATTGCCCGCGGTCACCGTGCCGTCCTTCTTGAACACGGCTTTCAGCTTCTGGAAATCCTCGATCTTCGCGCCCTTGCGCACGTGCTCATCGGTAGCGAATTGCTCGACGCCTTTGCGGCTCTTGAGTTCGATCGGGACGATCTGGTCCTTGAACAATCCCTGGTCGAGCGCGTTCGCGGCGCGCTTGTGGGATTCAAGCGCGAAGGCATCCTGCTCTTCGCGCGTGAAGCCGAATTTCGCGGCGATGTTCTCGGCGGTGATGCCCATGTGGCCGTTGCCAAAGGGATCGTGCAGCGCGCCGGTCATGGCGTCCACCACCGCGCCATCGCCCATGCGCTGGCCCCAGCGGCCGGCGGGCAGGAAGTAGGCCGCGCGGCTCATGCTCTCCGCGCCGCCGCCGACCACGACGTCGGTGTCGCCGAGCAGGATATGCTGCGCCGCCGAGACGATGGCCTGCAGTCCCGAGCCGCACAGGCGGTTCACCGTGAGGCAGGGCGTGCCGACCGGCAGGCCCGCCTCGATTGCCGCGACGCGCGAGATGTACATGTCCTTCGCCTCGCCGTGGATCACGCTGCCCATCACCACGTGGCCGACGCTCGCCGGGTCGATCTTCGCCCGCGCCACCGCCTCCTTGATCGCGACCGCGCCAAGTTTCGTCGTCCCCAGGTCCTTCAGCGAGCCGCCGTAGCCGCCGATTGCCGTGCGCGCGCCGGATACCACCATGACCTCACGTGTACTCATGCGATTCTCCCGATAAGGTCGTGCGCGTCAGCGCGTTCGACCAGAACATTCACGAATTCTCCCACCTTGCCGCCCTTGAATTTCACCACGCCATCGATCTCCGGCGCGTCCGCGCTCGAGCGGCCAACGCCCGGCGCGTCGACCAGCACCTTCTGCGTGGTGCCGATTTTCGCCTTCAGCCTGGCACGGCTTATTCTTGCCTGCGCCTGCATGAATCTCTTTTTCCGGTCTTCCCGCACCACTTCGGGAACGGGATCCGGCAGCTCGTTGGCCTTCGCCCCGTCCACCGGCGAATAGGCGAAGCATCCCACGCGATCCAGCTGCGCCTCCTTCAGGAAATCCAGGAGTTCCTCGAACTCCGCCTCGGTTTCGCCCGGGAAACCCGCGATGAAGGTGCTGCGGATGGTGAGTTCGGGGCAGGCCTCCCGCCAGGCGCGGATGCGCGCAAGCACCTTCTCCGCCGCCGCCGGGCGCTTCATCAGCTTGAGGATGCGCGGGCTGGCGTGCTGAAAGGGAATATCGAGATAGGGAAGGATCTTCCCATCCGCCATCAGCGGGATGACATCGTCCACGCTGGGGTATGGATAAACGTAATGCAAACGCACCCACACGCCGAGCGTGCCAAGCGCTTCGCAAAGCTCGTGCATCCGCGTCTTGACGGGCTTGCCGTTCCAGAAGCCGGTCCGGTATTTCAAGTCCACGCCGTACGCGCTGGTGTCCTGCGAGATCACCAGCAGTTCCCTTACCCCCGACTTCACGAGGCTTTCCGCCTCCTTCATCACGTCGCCGATCGGGCGCGAAATCAGGTCGCCGCGCATCGAGGGAATGATGCAGAAGGTGCAGCGGTGATTGCAGCCCTCTGAAATCTTGAGGTACGCGTAGTGGTTCGGCGTTAGCTTGATGCCCTGCGGCGGCACCAGGTCGGTGTAGGGGTCGTGGGGTTTCGGAAGGTGGGCGTGGACTGCCTTCATCACGCCCGGCGTATCGTGCGGGCCGGTGATCGCCAGTACGGCGGGGTGAGCTTTTCTTATTACATCCGATTTGAAACCCAGGCAGCCCGTGACGACAACCTTCCCGTTTTCTGCCAGCGCCTCACCGATCGCGCCGAGCGACTCCTCGACCGCGGCGTCGATGAAGCCACAGGTGTTGACGATGACGAGGTCGGCGCCGGCGTAGTCGGGCGCGGTGACGTAGCCCTCAGCCCTGAGCTGGGTGAGGATCCGTTCGGAATCTACGAGCGCTTTGGGGCAGCCTAAAGAAACAAACCCGACTTTGGGAGCTGCTTTCAAGGCTTCTTGTCAGGGCCACCCTGTGGCGGAAACCCGGGGAACTGGAAGCCGGTGAACATGTTGCGCGCCTGGCTCTGCATCTGCTCCTGGAACTGCGCGAACATCTTCTGACTCTGCTCCATGTAGGCCTGCATCAGGCCCTGCATCGCCGGGCCCTGCATGTTCATGAACTGCGCCCAAATCTCGTTCGAGCTCTTTGAGCCGTCGCCGTAGAGTTTCTGCGACTGCTCCTGCAGCGCCTTCTGCATCTGCTGGAAGCCCTCGAGGTTCTTCTCCAGGTAGGAGCCCATGAAGCCCTGCATCGCGCTGCCGTAGGAGCGGATCATCTGCGACAGCAAGTCGGAGGAGAACATAGGCATGCCGCCCGATTCCTCTTCCAGGATGATCTGCAGAAGGATCTGGCGCGACAGGTCCTCGTTGCTCTTCGCGTCGAGCACCTGGAAGTCCTCGTTCTTCAGCACCATCTGCTTGACGTCCGCGAGCGTGATGTAGCTCGACGTCTTGGTGTCGTAGAGCCGGCGGTTGGGGTACTTCTTGATCAGCCGGGTCGGGTGTTCCATCTTTTCCTCGGGATTCGCTGCCATGTCAGTCCACTCCTTGCCTTGTAATACTGCTAATACATGTGCTGGCCGCCGTTGATCGAGATGTTGGCCCCGGTCACGAACGCAGCTTCTTCCGAACAAAGATAGATGATCAATCCGGCGATCTCCTCGGGTTTTCCGAGGCGCCCCACCGGGATCTGCGGCAGGATCTTGGAATCGAGGATTTCCTTCGGTATCGCGGTCACCATCTTGGTGCCGATGTAGCCCGGCGAAATCGTGTTCACCGTCACGCCCTTCTTCGCCACTTCCAGCGCGAGCGCCTTGGTGAAGCCATGGATGCCGGCCTTGGCCGCCGAGTAGTTGGTCTGGCCGAAGGCGCCCTTCTGCCCGTTCACCGATGAGACATTGATCACCCGCCCCCAGTTCCGCTCCACCATGCCGTCCATCACCTGCTTGGTCATGTTGAAGCAGGAGTCGAGGTTGGTGTGCATCACCGCGTCCCAGTCCGCCTTGCCCATCTTCTTGAACGTCATGTCGCGCGTGATGCCGGCGTTGTTCACGAGGATGTCGATGTTGCCGCACTCCTTCTGGATCTGCGCCGACTTGGCCGCGCAGTCCTCGTAGGATACGACGTCCACCGGGTAGGCCGCGAAGCTGTAGCCCTTGCCCTTCATCTCGTCCAGCCACGACTTGTACTTGGTGTTGGAGGGCGAATACGTCACCACCACCTTGTAGCCGGCGTCGGCCATCTTGGTGCTGATCGACTCCCCCAGACCGCCCATGCCGCCGGTCACGACGGCGAGTTGTTTCTGTGCCACGTTTTCTCCTCCTCCGAAAGCCAGCTTCTCCTCGGTTCAGTCTACTACATCATGTGCATGCCGCCGTTGACCGAAATGTTCGCTCCGGTGATGTACCCCGCCTCCTCTGAGGCGAGGAACGCGACCACCGCCGCGACTTCCTCGGGCTGCGCCAGGCGACCCATCGGGATGGACGCGACGATCTGCTCGCGCACCTCGGGGCGGATCGCGCGCACCAGGTCGGTCTCGACGTAGCCCGGCGACACCGTGTTCACGGTGACGCCCTTCTTCACGACTTCCTGCGCCAGGGCCTTGGAGAAACCCGCCATGCCGGCCTTGGCCGCCGAATAGTTGGTCTGGCCGAACTGGCCCTTGATCGCGTTCACCGAGGAGATGTTGACGATGCGCCCCCAGCCGCGTTCGGTCATGCCGTCGACCACCTGGCGGGTGACGTTGAAAACGCTGTTCAGGTTGGTGCCGATGACCTCGAGCCAGTCGCGCTCGGTCATGCGCTTGAACAGCGAATCCCGCGTGATGCCGGCGTTGTTGATCAGGATGTCCACGCTGCCGACGATCGAGCGCACGTTGTAGAACATGCTGGCGCAGCTTTCGTAGTCGGCGACGTCGCCCTCGGCCGCATGCACCTTGAATCCATCTTTGCGCATCGCGCCGAGCCACTCTTCCTTGCGCTCGTAGCCCGGCAGGCAGCCCGCGACGACGGTATGCCCGGACTGCGCGAGGCGGCGGCAGATCGCGCTGCCGATGCCGCCCATGCCGCCCGTAACGAACACCACGCGCCTCAGGACCGCGCCTGCCCGCGCGTCCTCGTCGGTCTTTAGTATTGCGCTCATCGCGAGACCCGGAACGCTAGCGTTCTACTGCCAGCGCCACGCCCATGCCACCGCCGATGCAGAGCGAGGCAAGACCCTTCTTCGCGTCGCGCTTCTGCATTTCGTGCAACAGCGTGACGAGGATGCGGCAACCGGACGCGCCGATCGGATGGCCGAGAGCGATCGCGCCGCCGTTGACGTTCACCTTCGACAGGTCCCAGCCCATCTGCCGGTTTACCGCGATGGCCTGCGCGGCGAACGCTTCGTTGATTTCCATCAAATCGAGATCCTGCGGCGTCCAGCCGGCACGCGACAGGCAGCGCTTGGAGGCCGGCACCGGGCCCATGCCCATGTATTTCGGATCGACGCCGGCCGAGGCGAAGGCCTTGATGCGTCCCAGCGACTTCAGACCCAGTTCCTTCGCCTTCTTCGCCGAGGCAAGAATCACAACCGCCGCGCCATCGTTTATTCCGGACGCATTCGCCGCGGTCACCGTGCCGTTCTTGTCGAAGGCGGGCTTCAGCCCCTTCATCGCCTCCATGGTCGCGCCGTGGCGCGGGAATTCGTCGACGCCGAACACGACCGGCCCTTTGCGCGACGGAACCTCGTAGGGAACGATCTCGTCGCTGAAGCGTCCCGACTTCTGCGCGGCCTCGGCCTTGTTCTGGCTCTTCACCGCGAATTCATCCTGCTCCTCGCGCGACACGACGTGCTCCTTGGCGACGTTCTCGGCGGTGACGCCCATGTGGTACTGGTTGTAGACGTCCCACAAGCCGTCGACGATCATCGAGTCGACCATCTTCGCGTCGCCCATGCGAAAGCCGTCGCGCGAGCCGTTCAGCACGTGCGGCGCGGCGCTCATGTTTTCCTGTCCGCCGCAAACCACGATGTCGGCGTCGCCGTTGGCGATGGATTGCGCGCCGAGCATCGCCGCCTTCAGGCCCGAGCCGCAGACCTTGTTGATGGTCATCGCCGGAACCATGTCCGGCAGCCCGGCCCAGATCGCCGCCTGGCGCGCCGGGTTCTGTCCCACGGCCGCGGTCAGCACCTGCCCCATGATCACTTCTGAAACCTGGTCGGGCGCGACGCCCGCGCGCTCGAGCGCCTTCCTGATGACGTGCGCGCCCAGCTTCGCCGCGGGAACGCTGGCGAGCGAGCCGCCGAACTTGCCGATCGCGGTCCGCGCCGCGCCTACGATGACGATGTCTTCCATGGTGTTCTCCTGGTTATGCCTTCTGCCTTACATAGCGACCCGGTGCCGGCTCGATCGCCTCGTATTGCGCGTTGCCGGTCTTCGCCGGCGCCTCGCGCGTACCGCCTTTGAATTCTTCAAGCCATTTCGCCCACTGCGGCCACCAGCTGCCGCGCGCTTCGTCCGCCCGCTCGAACCAGTCATCCGGATCTTCCGAATCATTTCCGGAAAACCAGAAACTTCGCTTGTTCGCCGCCGCCGGATTGATGACGCCGGCAATGTGGCCGCTCGCGCCGAGCACGAATTTCTTTTCCCCGCCGAGCAAACCCACCGAGCGGTACGCGGCGCGCCAGGGCACGATGTGGTCCTCGCGCGTCGCGAGGATGAAGGCCGGCTGCATCACCTTGCCGAGGTCCACCGGCACGCCGCAACTCTCGATCGCGCCCGGCACGCGCAGCTTGTTCTCAAGGTAGGTGTTGCGCACGTAGTCGCAGTACATCGGCCCCGGCAGGTTGGTGCTGTCCGAGTTCCAGTACAGCAGGTCGAAGGCCGCGGGCGCGCCGCCCATCAGGTAATTGTTGACCACGTAGGGCCAGATCAGGTCGTTGGCGCGCAGCGCGTTGAACGTCGCCGCGAGGTCCGCGCCCGGCAGGATGCCGCCGCCGCCGATCGCCGCTTCGCGCGCCGCCACGCCTTGCTCGTCGATGAACACGCCGAGCTGGCCGGGCGCCGAGAAATCCAGCATGGTGGCGAGGAAGGTAACGCTCTCCACGCTGTTCTCGCCCCTGGCGGCCTGTACCGCGAGCGCCGTGGCGAGCAGCGTGCCGCCGACGCAGAAGCCCAGGGCATTGACGCGGTCGGATCGGGAGATTTCCCTTGAAACCCTGAGAGCTTCGAAAATCGATCCGACGTAATCGTCCCAGCCGTACCGGCCCTGATCCGCGCCGACGTTGCGCCAGGACACGATGAACACGGTATGCCCCTGCTCCACCGCATAGCGCACGAAGGAGTTCTCGGGCTTCAGGTCGAGGATGTAGAACTTGTTGATGCACGGCGGCACGATCACCAACGGCCGCGTGCCGACTTGCGGCGTCGCTGCCTTGTACTGGATCAGCTGGATGAGATCGTTCTCGTAGACCACATCACCGGGCGTGAGCGCGAGGTTGCGGCCGACTTCGAAGGCGGCGTCGTCGGTCTGGCTGATGCGGCCCCGGCGGGTGTCCGCGATCAGGTTGGCCAGGCCCTTGGTGAGGCTCTCGCCCTTGGAATCGAGCGCGAGCTTCAGCACCGCGGGATTGAGGGCCGCGAAATTCGCCGGGCTCATGGCGTCGCACCACTGCTTCACCGCGAACTGCAGCTTCTCCTTCGATTTTGCGTCGAGTTCGGCAGCTTCGGCCAACTCACCGAGAAAATCGGCCGCCAGCAGGTAGGACTGCTTGACGTAGGAATAGTAGGGACTGTCGCGCCATTCCTTCGCGGAAAACCGGCGGTCGCCAGGTTCGGGCGCGATCGCGGGCGCATCCTTATGCCCGCCCAGCATCGCGGACCACAACTGCGCCTGCTTCACGAGGTAGCTCGATTGCAGCACGGCGAAATTTGCGTTTCCCTGCATCAACCTCGGCATCCAGGTCGCGGGGTCGGGCAGTTCAAGAGGGTTCGCCGTCAGGCCCGGCGGGAGTGGCTGCAAAAGCGGCCTTTGCTTTACGCGATGGAGGCGGAATTTTGCACCGCACAATTACCTAATGCAAGCCCTCCAGCAACACCCGCACGAGTGCGATGACACCGATACCAAGCCCGATCAGGACTGTCTGGGACAGGGTAGCCCGCAGTTCCGGCCGCCGGTGCAGGCCGGGGATCAGGTCCGCGACCGCGACGTAGATCATGCTGGCCGCAACGATGCCCAGCAGCACCGGGGTCCAGCCTTCGACCACCTGCAGCGTGTAGTAGCCCAGCACGCCGCCGACCAGGGTGGCGCAGGAAGAGAGCATGTTCAGCACGAAGGCCTTGGTTTTCGAATAGCCGGAATTCAGCAGGATGAGGAAATCGCCCACTTCCTGCGGGATCTCGTGCGCCACGATCGCGAGCGCCGCGATGATGCCCAGCTGGGTGCTCTGCATGAACGCCGCGGCGATCAGGATGCCGTCGAGGAAATTATGGATCGTGTCGCCCACCACGATCAGCGCCCCGGAGCGCCCGTGATCGTGGGTGTGCGAATGCTCGTCGTGGTCGTGCGAGTGCCGCCACAGCAGCAGCTTCTCCAGGAGGAAGAAAACCAGGATGCCGCCGAGGATGGACATCGCCACCGTGTGCGGCTCGCCGTTCTCGAAGGCGTGCGGGATGACCTCGAGGAACGCGGCGCCCAGCAGCGCGCCGATCGCGAACGACACCAGGGTCGAGATCCACGAGGCGCGCAGGAACAGCGCGAGCGCCGCCGCGCCGACGGAAACGAGTCCGCCCGCGAGGCTTGCGGCGATGATCCAGCCGAGAGAAGTCATGGGGGCGGGGATTGTATCCAGATTGCCGCGGCCATGCGCTCGCTTGCCTTGTCTCTTCGATAGGAAAAGAAGCGGACAGGATCCGAAGCCGTGCAGAACCCGCCCCCGAAGACCCTGGTAACCCCATGGGCCGCAAGCCGCTGCCGCGCGACCGCATACAGGTCGAGATACCAGTGGCCGGGACGCGTCGGCCGGAACGCGGACGCGGCCCGCGGGTCGCGATCCAGGAACGCGGCCCTCACTTCCTCGCCGACCTCGTAGGCCGCGGGACCGATCGCCGGCCCGAGCCAGGCGACGACACGCGTCGCCGCGACGCCCATCGCGGCGAGCGTCGCCTCGATCACGCCGGCGCACAGGCCGCGCCAGCCCGCATGCGCGGCAGCCACCGCCTCGCCGCCATCGTGCGCAAGCAGCACCGGCATGCAATCGGCCGCCAGCACCGCGCAGACAATATTTTTCTCGCGGGCATAGGACGCATCAGCGGCGATGCCTGTCGACGAAGGAACCGCGGCGTCAACGATGCCAGTGCCATGCACCTGCCGCAGCCAGGCCGGTTCCGAGGGGAGCAGCGCGCGCAGGCGCCGCTTGCCGTCTTCGCCTTTCAGGTCGCCCATTGCGCGCGTGGTCATCAACGCGCGCACACCGCGCGGCGCCGGCCAGTCGGGGAGGATCGCCTCAACCGCCACGGCGCAATGTCGCCAGCAGTTTCTTCATGTCGGCCGGCAAGGGGACGCTCCAGCGCATCGGCTTGCCGCTGCGCGGATGGATCAGTTCCAGCGCGGTTGCGTGCAGGGCCTGGCGCGGGAACCCCGGGCCGCGCATCTTCCATGCCCGCGCTCCCCGGCGGTAAAACGCGTCGCCCACGATCGGGCACTTGATGTGCTGCAGGTGCACGCGGATCTGGTGCGTGCGCCCGGTGTCCAGGCGGCATTCCAGCAATGCCGCCGGGCTCGAGCCATGCGCGAAACGCTCCAGCACCTTGAAATTCGTGCGCGCCTCCCTGCCGCCCTCGGTCACCGCCATGCGCGTGCGCGCGCGCGAATCGCGGCCGATGGGCGCATCGATCGTGCCGCTCGCGGGCGGCTCGCCGTGCACCAGCGCGAGGTAGGTGCGCTTCACGCTGCGTTCGGCGAGCTGCGCGGCAAGGCGCGCCTGCGCCGTGACGTTCTTCGCCACCACCATGAGGCCGCTGGTGTCCTTGTCGAGGCGGTGCACGATTCCCGCGCGCGGCACCTTGCGCAGCGCCTTCGCATGCGCGAGCAGCCCGTTGAGCAGCGTGCCGTCCGGATTGCCGGCGCCCGGATGCACGACCAGGCCGACGGGCTTGTTGATGACGATCAGGTCGGCGTCCTCGAACACGATCTTGAGCGCCATGCGCTGCGCCCTGGGCGCCGCGACATCGGTTGCCGGAGGCGCGGTGATCTGCACTTGTTCGCCGCCGATCGTCCTGGCGCTTGCGTGCGCCGGCTTGCCGTCGACCAGCACATGCCCCGATTTCAGCCATGCCTGCAGCCGGTTGCGTGAATATTGCGGGAACAATTTCACCAGCGCGAGGTCCACGCGCAGGCCCGCGAACTCCGTGCCGACCGCGGCAACGAGGGCCGCAGGGGGCTCGTCCTGCCATTCAAATTCCTCCTCGGCGGTATAATTTTTCCCCATGAAACACAGTTTACTTGCTCTACGCGCGGCCCTGCTTGCCGCGGCGCTGGCCGGCAGCTTCGCGCTTGGCGGCTGTGGCATGCTGGGCGGAGACAAGGACGAAACTGTGGGCTGGTCGGCCCAGAAGCTCTACGGCGAAGCCAAGGACGCCATGAGCGCGGGCGCCTACGACAGGGCCGTCAAGTATCTCGAGAAACTCGAGGCGCGCTATCCGTACGGACGCTACGCGCAGCAGGCGCAACTGGACTCGGCCTACGCGTACTGGAAGAACGGCGAGCGCGCGGCCGCGATCGCGGCGGCGGACCGCTTCATCAAGCTCTATCCCAACCACACCAACGTGGACTACGCCTATTACCTGAAGGGGCTGGTGAATTTCAACGAGAACACGGGCCTGATGAGCGCCCTCGACAATCCCGACATGACCGAGCGGGACTCCAAGGGCACGCGCGAGGCGTTCGACGCGTTCAAGGAACTGGCGAACCGTTTCCCGGACTCGAAGTACACCGCGGACGCGGTCGCGCGCATGCGCTACCTGCTGAACGCGCTGGCCCAGTATGAGGTGCACGTGGCGCGCTACTACATGAAGCGCGGCGCCTACGTCGCGGCGGCCAACCGCGCGCAGTACGCGGTACAGCACTACATACAGGCGCCGGCCGTGGAGGAAGCGGTCTTCATCCTGGTCAAGGCCTACGATTCACTCGGCATGACCGACCTGCGCGACGCGGCAGATCGCGTGATGCGCAAGAATTTCCCGCAGAGCCGCTACCTCACCGGCAAGGGCGGCCGCGAAGTCGCCTGGTGGAAGCTCTGGGACCCGGACTGGTAGCTAGAATTTGATCTTTTCATCCGCGATGTAGTCGCGGATCACGCTTTCCACGTCCGCATCGGGCTTGAAGCCCATCGCCAGCGCGCGCGGCGTGCGGAAATTCACCGGCCAGGTTTTCACGATCGCCTGGATGCGCGCATCGGCCTTGTAGACCACGCGTTTCGCCGCCGCATCGCCGGCCACCTTGCGCATCGCCTCGACCATCTGCGCCACGCTCGCGGTGATGCCGGGCAGGTTCAGCCAGCGCTGCGTGCCCCAGGCTTCCGGCGGCAGTTCCCAGGCGTGGATGAATGCGTCCACCACCTTGCCCGGGGAAAGCAGCCAGACGCCGGTCTCCGGAGAGACCGGGCACTCGGAGACCACGCCGTTCAGCGGTTCGCGGATCACGCCGCTCGCGAACGACGAAGCGGCCGCATTCGGCTTGCCCGCCCGCACCACGATGGTCGGCAGCCGCAGCGAGCGCCCGTCGACATAGCCCTTGCGGGAGTAGTCGGTGATCAGGTACTCGCCGATCACTTTCTGCGCGCCGTAGGAAGTCTGCGGATTGGCGATGGTCGAATCGTCCAGCACGTCCGGCAGGTCGCCGCCAAACGCCGCGACAGAGCTGGTGTAGACGAGGCGCGGGGGCTTGCCGCACTTTCGCATCTGAGCGAGAAGCGATTCGATGCCCTTGAGATTGACGCGCATGCCAAGGTCAAAATCGGTTTCCGCCTGACCACTCACGACCGCCGCGAGATGGAACACCGCGTCCGTATCCGGCGCGCACACGCCAGCGATCGTTTTCTCGTCGGAGACATCCCCGGTCACTGCCTTCACCTTCTGCAGATTCTCGACGCCGGGAGGAAATGCGCCATCCAGCAAGGTGATGCCGCTGATCGCCTTGCCGCCCAGATTGCCTCGGGCCAGCAAGGTCCGGGCGAGCCTGAAGCCGAGGAACCCGCCGCCGCCTGTGATAAGGATTTTCATGCGGGAATTCTAGCGAAGAACGCCTCGACATCGGCGAGTTCGCGCGTCTGTTTCATCGGCGGCAGGCTGGCGCGGATCGTGCGGCCGTAGCCCTTGGTGCGCAGGCGCGGGTCGCACAGCACCAGCACCCCGCGGTCGTCCTCGTCGCGGATCAGGCGGCCGACGCCCTGCTTGAGCTGCAGCACCGCCTGCGGCAGCTGGTAATCCATGAAGGGATTGCCCCCCTCGGCGCGCAGGGACTCGATGCGCGCGGCAAGGACCGGATCGTCCGGCGGGGCAAAAGGCAGCTTGTCGATCAGCACCACCGAGAGCGCCTCGCCACGCACGTCCACGCCTTCCCAGAAAGAGGCGGCGCCGAGCAGCACCGCGTTGCCCAGGGCGCGGAAGCGCACCAGCAACTCGCTGCGCGAACCCTCGCCCTGCACCAGCAGCGGGTACTCGATGCGGTCCCTGAGCAACTCGTGCGCCCGGCGCAGCGCGCGGAGCGAAGTGAACAGGAGGAAGGCGCGGCCGCGGCTGGCGCGCAGCACCGGCAGCGCGGCCTCCACCACCGCATCGATGTATGCGGGGTCGTTCGGGTCCGGCGGCAGCCCCCTGGGCGAATACAGCAGCGCCTGGCGCTCGAAGTCGAAGGGGCTGGGCCAGGTGCGCGCCGCCGCTACCTCGATGCCGAGCTCCGTCTTGAAATGCGAAAAATCCTCGCCCATCGCCAGCGTCGCCGAAGTGAAGATCCAGGCGCGCGGATGGTCCAGCATCTGCTTGCGGAACAGCTCCGCCGGGACCAGGGGCGTGATGTGCAGCTGGAGCGACTGGCCGAACACTTCGATCCAGCGTACTTCATTCGCCGGCCCCGCCTCGCAAATGCGAGCGAGCAACGCCGAAGCATCGGCGGCACGCCGCGCGCAGGCTCCCAGGCCTTCGGAGCGCTCGGCCTGCTCACCCAGCGGCTTGCGTACCGCTTCGAGCGCGTTGCCAAGTGAAAGTAGCGCATCGCCGAAGCCGGGCTCACGCATCGCCTGCGCCCAGCCCAGGCGGACGCCTTCCCGCGCGAAGCACAGTCGCAGGTCGCGCGCAGCCTTGTCGAGCTTCGACGCGATGCGGTCCAGTTCCGGAGAGGCGCCGCCCGCGGCGCGCAGTTCCATGCGCGCGTCGCGCGCGAGCTCGATCAGCTGCGCCGTCGACACGGTCTCGCCGAAGAACAGGCGCGCGGTCTCGGGCAACTGGTGCGCCTCGTCGAAGATCACTGTATTGCACGACGGCAGCAGCTCGGAGATGCCTTCGTCGCGCAGCGCCACGTCGGCGAAGAAAAGGTGGTGGTTCACCACCACCACGTCGGCGGCCAGCGCGTTCTTGCGCGCGCGCATCACGAAGCAGTCCTTGTACTTCGGGCAATCCTGCCCGAGGCAGTTCTCGCGCGTCGAGGTGGCGTGCTGCCATACGGGGGCGTCCTCGGGGACTTCCGCGAGGTCGGCGCGGTCGCCGGTGAGCGTCGTCGCGGCGAAATGCACGATGCTGCGCAGCCGCGCCGCGTCTTCGCGCGATTCGAGGCGCCCCTCGTTGCGCGCATTCTCGAGGCGGTACAGGCAGACGTAGTTCGCGCGGCCCTTGAGCAGCGCCGAGGTCGAGCCCGAGGCGAGCGCTTCGCGCACCGCCGGAAGATCCCGGTCGTAGAGCTGGTTCTGCAGGGTCTTGGTGCCGGTGGAAACGATCACCTTGCCGCCCGCAAGCAGCGCGGGAACGAGATAGGCGAAGGTTTTCCCGGTACCGGTGCCGGCTTCGACCGCGAGCATGCTGCCCGACTGGACGGCGCCGAGGATCGCCTGCGCCATCTCGACCTGCTGCGCGCGCGGACGGTAGCCCTCGACTTGCGCGGCGAGCGGACCACCCGCCGCGAAAACTCTATCCAGAGGGCTCAGCGCAGTTCCTCGACTTTCACCCAGATGGAGCGGTTGCCGCTCGCACTTCCCTGCCGCGACGAAAGTATTCCGCTGTCCGAGCGCGACGAGACGCTGCTCGCGCCGCCGAGGTCGATCCACTCGCCGAGGCGGCCGCTGACCGTGCTCGCCACGCGCTCGGACTGGATCGCACCTGAGCGACCCGGCGCGAATTGCTCGCGCTGTGGCGCGATCTCAAGGTACACCGTGCTGCCGGAGACGCGCGGCACGACCTCGAAGCCCGTCGCGGCGCCCTGGATCACGGTCGTTTCCCGGACCATGGGCCCGCTGGGCGTCTGGATGACCTGCCGTTGCCGGACCGGGCGGGATTCGCCGCTCGAAATCAGCGCGCGCCCGCCTTCCAGCACCTGGATTCTCTGGTCCACGCGCTCATCCGTGCTGGAACGCGAATCCTGGATCCGGACCTCGGCGCTCGAACCGCGGTTCGAGATGCGCGCATCGGTCTGCACGCCGCTGCGCGCGGAATCCTGCGCCGCATCGAAGCGCACCGAGATGGTCAGCCGCCTCGCGGGCTGGTCGATGGAGTCCAGCACCGAGCGGATCTGCGCCATGTTGGCGGGGCTGGTACGCACGATCAGCTGGTTGTACTGGCCCGAGAGCACGCCGCCAGGCTCAAGCAAGGGCCGCAACACCGGGATGACCTGCTCGGCTGTCCGGTGCCGCAGCGAGATCACTTCCAGGATGCCCTGGGCCAGCGCGACCGGGACAACGAACCACAGGAGGAGGAGGAGGAGGAGAAAACGTCTCATTAGGGTCTAAACGCAGCTCACTGGTTAGTGGTTGCTCTCAATTCAGATTTCCACTAAATTGGATTAGATATGTTGCGTAATTATTTGTTACAAATAGCATTTTTAATTTCCGCCTTTGGTTGCGGCAGCTTCGGCCCGACGACTCCTGCGCCGGTGTCCCGTCCCGAGGCCGCTCCCAGCGCGATCCTGCCGCACGCCCAGCGATCGGAAGCCTTGCTGCAAGCCCTTCTGGCGCTCGGCCTCGACTATCGATACGGCGGCCAGTCCCACATCACCGGCTTCGATTGCAGCGGCCTGGTCGCGCATGTCTACCTGGAAGCCTGGAACATCCGCCTGCCCCGCAATACGAGCGCGCAAAGCAAGGTTGGGACGCCGGTGAGTCTAGCGGAACTGCAGGCGGGCGATCTCGTGTTCTACGACACGCTGAAGCGCCCGTATTCGCACGTCGGCATCTACCTAGGCGACGGCAAATTCGTGCACGCGCCCAAGACCGGCGCACAGGTCCGGGTGGAGTCGTTGAAGAGCGCCTATTGGGTACAACGCTATAACGGCGCGCGACGGATTGAACCGCCCCTTTGACTTTAGGTAGTGAGAAGCATTATCATTACGTTTTAGCCCGTCTGAGGCAAATCAAGTGACTGTTATTAAACGGACTTTTTTAGTCTCTGCCCTTCTCTTCTCCACCGCTGGTTACGCGCAGGACAACAAGGTCCTGAACCGCATGGTTTTGAACCTCTACTCCTCGCGCCACTACCAGACCGACGAAGCGCTGTACGCCAACTTCACCAGGCAGACCGGCATCAGGGTCAATCGCATCGAGGCCGGCGAAGACGCGCTGCTCGAGCGCATCCGCAACGAAGGCGAGCGCAGCCCCGCCGACGTGCTGGTCACCGTGGACGCGGGCCGCCTGTGGCGCGCCGAGCAGCTTGGCTTCTTCCAGCCGGTGACGTCCGGAATACTGAATTCACGCATTCCTGCCAGCTACCGCGAGCCCAACGGCCAGTGGTTCGGCTTTTCGCTGCGCGCGCGCGTGATCGCCTACAACAAGGCCAAGGTGAAGGCCGCCGAGCTGCCGAGCTACGAGTCGCTCGCGGAGCCGAAGTGGAAGGGCCGTGTCTGCATGCGCTCCTCGACCAACATCTACAACCTGTCGCTGATGGGCGCGATGATCGACCACCTGGGCGAGGCGAAGGCCGAGCAGTGGGCGCAGGGCGTGAAAGCCAACCTCGCGCGCGATCCCAAGGGTGGCGACACCGACCAGCTGAAAAGCGTGGCCGCCGGCGAATGCGACGTGACGATCTCCAACCAGTACTACTACGCGCGCCTGCTGCGTTCGGCCAAGCCGGACGAGCGCGAGATCGGCGAGCGGATTGGCGTGGCGTTCCCCAACCAGGCGAACCGCGGCACGCACGTGAACATTTCAGGCGCCGGGGTGATGAAGAACGCGCCGAACCGCGAGGCGGCGGTGAAATTCCTCGAGTACCTGGCGAGCGACGAGGCGCAGCGCTATTTTGCCGAAGGCAACAACGAGTGGCCGGTGGTCGCCAGCGTCAAGCCCGACAATCCGGTGCTGAAAATGCTTGGCGAATTCAAGCAGGACGCGCTGAACGTCGCGGTACTGGGGCGCAACCAGCCCGGCTCGCAGAAAATCTACGACCGGGTGGCCTGGAAATAGCGTTTCACCACGACCAGCACCGGCACGAGGCCAATCGCGACGATCACGAGCGAGGGGACGGCGGCTTCCGATAGCCGCTCGTCCTTGGCGAGGTTGTAGGCCTCGATCGCGAGCGTGTCGAAATTGAAGGGGCGCAGGGCGAAGGTCGCCGGCAGTTCCTTCATCACGTCCACGAACAGGAGCAGCGCCGCGCTCGCCAGGCTGGAGGCAAGCAGCGGCGCGTGGACGCGCGCGAGTGTCTGCGCCGGCGTCGCGCCGAGGCTGCGGGCCGCATCGTCCATGCGCGGCGTCACCTTGGCGAGGCCCGATTCAACGCTCTGCAAGGCCACGGCGAGAAAGCGCACCAGGTACGCGTAGACCAGCGCGACGATGGTGCCGGTCAGCAGCAGGCCGGGCTTCACGCCGAACGCGGCTTCGATGCCCCCGGCGATCCAGTTGTCGAGCCGCCCGAGGGGCACCAGCACGCCGATGGCGATCACCGCCCCTGGAATCGCGTAGCCGAGCGTGGCGGCGCGGTTCGCCCACGCCACCACGCTGGCGGGCCGACCGCGCGCCAGGCGCGCAGCGTAGGCCATGGCGGTTGCGAGCAGCACGCCCGCCACGGCCGCGATGCCCGCGAGCATGAAGCTGTTGCCCACCAATGCCGGGAGGCGCGCGCCGACGGGAAAACCCGTGCGCGCTGCCAGGTCGGACCAGGCCAGGTGAATAAGCAGGCCCGCGGGCAGCAGGAATCCGAGCAGCACCGGAGCGGCGCAGGCCGCGAACGCCAGCGCGGCGGCCGGTCCCGACAATAGCTGCGGCGGCGGGCGCTTGCTCAGCGTGCTCGCGTAGGATGCCCGGCCGCGGCTGGCGCGCTCCAGCGCGAGGACTACGAAGACGAAGGCAAGCAGGCACACCGACAACTGGCCGGCCGCGGTGGCGTCGCCCATCGACAGCCAGGCCTTGAAGATGCCAGTGGTGAAGACTTCCAGCGCGAAGTACGAAACGGTGCCGAAATCAGCGAGCGTCTCCATGAGCGCGAGCGCCGCGCCCGCCGCGATCGCCGGCCGCGCGATCGGCAGCGCGACGCGCCAGAAACTACCCCAGGCGGATTGGCCGGCAAGGCGGCCCGCCTCCAGCGCGCTGCGCGAGACATCGAGGAACGCGGTGCGCGCGAGCAGGTAAACGTAGGGATAGAGCGCAAAGGAGAGCATTACGCCGGCGCCCGGGATGGAGCGGATCTCGGGAAACCAGTATTCGCGCGCCTGCCAGCCGGTCGCCGCGCGCAATAGTCCCTGGACCGGCCCGGTGAATTGCAGCCAGTCGGTATACGCGTAAGCCATGACGTAGGCCGGCATCGCCAGGGGCAGCACCAGCGCCCACTCGAGCACGCGCTGCGCAGGAAACCGGTACGCGGTGACCAGCCAGGCCGACAGCACGCCGATCGACAGCACGCCGGCGGCGACGCAGGCGACCAGCAGCGCGGTGTTCACGACATAGTTGCCGAGCAGCGTGCGCGCGAGGTGGGCCCAGGTTTCGCCCGCCGGGCCGAGCACGCTCGCGACCACCGCCAGGATCGGCAGCAGGATCAGCGCCGCCGCGCCCAGGGAAATCGCCCCCAGAAATCCAACTCTTTGAAAATAAAGCACTCCTGATTCTAACAAGAATTATTCTTGTTAGAATGCGGGACATGCGGCCCCTGCTCGAGATCCAGGATTTGCACGTTTCCTACGACGCCCAGGAAGCCGTGCGAGGCATTGCGTTTTCGCTCCCACGCGGCGCGATCGGCTGCCTGCTCGGGCCTAGCGGCTGCGGCAAGACGACGGTGCTGCGCTGCATCGCGGGTTTCGAGACCCCGGACGCGGGCCGCATCCTGCTGAACGGCATCGTCGTCTCCTCCGCCGAAACCAGCCTGCCGCCCGAGAAGCGCCGCATCGGCATGGTGTTCCAGGAGCATGCGCTGTTCCCCCACCTGACAGCTGCGGGGAATATCGTTTTTGGAATTTCGAATCAAGAAAATTCCGCGCAACGCGTGCACGAACTCGCCGCGCTTACCGGCATCGCCGACCTGCTGCAGAAGTATCCGCATGAACTCTCCGGCGGCCAGCAGCAGCGCGTCGCGCTCGCGCGCGCGCTCGCGCCGCGGCCAGAACTGCTGCTGCTGGACGAACCGTTCTCGAACCTGGATACCGGCTTGCGCGAGCGGCTCTCGCACGAGCTGCGCGACATCATCAAGTCCTCAGGCGCCACCGCGATCCTCGTCACGCACGACCAGTACGAGGCCTTCGCCATGGCCGACGAGATCGGCGTCATGCGCGACGGCCGCATCGAGCAATGGGACTCGGCGTACAACCTCTACCACCGCCCGGTAAACCGCTTCGTCGCGGATTTCGTCGGCCAGGGCACGTTCCTGCCAGGCAGGGTGTTGAGCCCCCGGCAGGTGGAAATCGAGCTCGGCGTGCTCGACGGCGTCATTCCGGGCGCCTGCCAGATCGGCTGCGACGCGTGCGGCAAGGGTTGCCTCGCCGACGTGCTGCTGCGCCCCGACGACGTGATCCACGACGACAACGCGCCCACCCAGGCCGAGGTGGTGCACAAGGCGTTCCGAGGCGCGGAGATCATGTACACGCTAAAGCTGGAGAGCGGCCGCAAGGTGCTCGCGCTGGTGCCCAGCCACCACAACCACGCGCTCGGCGAGCGCATCGGCATCCGCCTGGACGTCGACCACGTGGTCGCGTTCGCGCCACAGCGCTAGCGCTGTCCTGCTCCGCTAGCTACTTCTCCTCTTTCAGGAAGAAGTCGACCGGGATTTCGATGACGAAGGCCTTGCCGCGCAGCACGGCGGGAATCGTCGCCTTCGACTTCGCGGTGCGGATCATGGCCTGCGCCTCGTCATCCAGCACCGCGCGCCCGCTGCCCTTCGTCACGGTAAGGGAGGAAATCGCGCCGTCTTCCCCGATCGCAATGCGCAACGCGACCCTGCCCTCCCAGTTGTTGTCCTGCGCGACGCGCGGATACCTCTTGTAGCGGCGCGCCAGGTCCATCAGCTCCAGGCGGAATTGCGCGACGGTGCCTGCTTCCTGCGCACCTGGCGACTGGACCGCAGCCTGCGGTTCGGGCCGCACAGCCTGCGCCGGCGGCGCGGCCGGAAGCGGCGCAGCGGGCGCCGCGGGAACCACAAATGCCGGCGCAGGCGGCTGATTAGCGGGCTCGACGCTAAGGATCGGGGTGGGAACCGGCGCCGGCTGCGGCAGAGCCTTGGCAGCGGAGGGCGGACGAATCGCCGGCGTTACCTGTGCCGGTTGCGGAGGCGGCGTCTCCACGCGCTGCGTCACCGGTTCGGGCGGCTTGGGCGCAGCGAGCCGCGCGGTGAGCTTGACCGGCACGCGTCGCTGCGCCTCCTTGAAGATGGGCAGCGCAACGAGGAGCAGCGCGTGCAGAGCGAGCGAGATCAGCACCGCCCTGCCAAGCAGGCGGAGTTGCCTATCCCTTACGCCGATTTCCCAAGCGCTCGCCAGACTTTCTCCGGTGTCATCGGCATTTCGATGTGCTGCACGCCGCGCTCGGCCAGCGCGTCCAGCACCGCGTGCACCACCGCCGGCGTGGCGCCGATGGTGCCGAGCTCGCCCACGCCCTTGACGCCGAGCAGGTTGGTCTTGCAAGGAACGCTCTCGTCGAAATCGTTCGCCATCGGCGGAAACTGGTCGGCGCGCGGCACGCAGTAATCCATCAGGGAGCCCGTGAGCAGCTGTCCGCTCTCTTCGTCGTACGCCACCTGCTCCCAGAGCGCCTGCCCCGCGCCCTGCGCGATGCCGCCCTGCACCTGGCCCTCGACAATGGTGCGGTTGATGATGCGGCCGATGTCGTCGACGCTGGTGATCCTCGCCAGGTCGACGGTACCGGTGTCGGGATCGATTTCCACCTCGATTACCTGCGCGCCGTTCGGCCACGACGGCGCCGAGGGCGTCTGCGTCGCAGAGACGCGGATCAGCTTCTGCGGCTGCTTCCCGGCGAGTTCCGCCAGGCCGATCGAACGGTCCGTGCCGCCGATGGAGAAACGGCCGTCGCGGTACTCGATGTCGGGCGCCGACGCCTCAAGGGCTTCAGCGGCGAGCTCCTTGCCGCGCGCCACCACCTTGTGGNNCCGCCGAGCCGCCGACGAACGCGGAACGCGATCCGACGCTGCCAACGCCGTTCGCGCGGTCGGTGTCGCCCTGCACGATCCTGATCTTGTCGAAGGCGATGCCCAGCACCTCGCCGACCAGCTGCGTGTAGCTCGTTTCCAGGCCCTGCCCCATCGCCATGGTCCCGGAGAACACCGTCACCGTGCCGTCGGCGCTCACCTCGATGTCCACCGTTTCGGTCGGCAGCGCGCCGGTCCATTCGAGGTAGGAAGCGAGGCCGCGCCCGCGCAGCTTGCCGCGCTTCCTGCTTTCTTCCTTTCTTTTGCCGTAGTTATTCCAATCCGAATTCTTCAGTACCGCGTCGAGAATCTTCGAGAATTCCCCCGCATCGTAGGTGTCGCCCATGTGCGTCTTGTACGGGAACTGCGACGGCGCGATGAAGTTGCGGCGGCGGATTTCCGCGGGGTCGAGCTTCATCTCGCGCGCCGCCTTGTCGAGCAGGCGCTCCATGAGGAAGTTGGCTTCCGGCCGGCCGGCGCCGCGGTAAGCGCCCGTCGCCATGGTGTTGGTGAGCACGCCGCGGATCAGGTAGTCCACCACCGGCACGTGATACACGGAAGTGAGCACCTTGGGCCCGACGAACAGCGGAATCATGGCGGTCGAGCCCACCGGCACCGAACCGAAATTGCCGAGCATTTCCATCTTCAACGCCAGCACCTTGCCCTGCGCGTCCAGCGCGAGCTTTGCCTTGAACAGCTGGTCGCGGCCCATGTGCGCGGCGAGAAAATCCTCGCTGCGCTCGCCGCGCCACTTCACCGGCCGCGCCAGCTTGCGCGCCGCGTAGCAGGCGATCGCGTCCTCTGGGTACAGGCCGGTCTTCATGCCGAAGCCGCCGCCCAGATCCCCCACCACGACGCGGAACTGTTCGGGCTTGGCCTTGAACACGGCGGCGAGCGAATCGCGCGTCCCGGTCGGCTGCTGCGTCTGCGTGTAGAGCGTCCAGCGCTCGCCCTCGTAGCTGGCAAGCGCGCAGCGCGGCTCGAGCGGCATCGCAGCGACGCGCTGGTTGTGCAGTTCCAGTTCGGTGACGTGCGCGGCCTGCGCGATCGCCTGCGCCACCGCGGCCGCATCGCCGACGCGGACCTGCGCCGAAACGTTGCCCGGGGCGTCCTTCCAGATCTGCGGCGCGCCGGGCTCGATCGCTTTCGACGGGTGCACCACGCAGGGCAATTCCTCGTACTCGATGGCCACCAGCTCGGCCGCGTCCATGGCCTGGACCCGCGTCTCCGCGAATATCGCGGCCACCGGGTGGCCGGCATAGAAAGCGACGCCGTCGGCGAGCGGCGTGCGCGGCGGCGCGCCCGCCGGCTCGCCGTCCGGCCGCTTGAAGAGCGGCGGATTCGGAATATGGCCCAGTCCATTGGCCTTCATGTCCGCGGCGGTGTAGACCGCGACGACGCCCGGCGCCTTGCGCGCCTCCGACGCATCAATGGCAGCAATGCGCGCGTGCGCGTGCGGCGAGCGCAGCACCACCATCCAGGCCTGGCCCGGGAGGTCGCGATCGTCGCTGTAGAGGCCCTTGCCGACCAGCAGGCGGTCGTCCTCCAGGCGCTTTTGCGAGCGCGAGGAGCCGAAGCGTGCGGAAGCAGGATCGAACTGGGTTGCGGGTGCGCTCATGTCAGTCCCAAAAATCAACGCCCCGTTAGGGGCGCCACGACGGTCTGGCGGAGAGGGAGGGATTCGAACCCCCGGTACCCTTGCGGGCACAACAGATTTCGAGTCTGCCGCAATCGACCACTCTGCCACCTCTCCGCGGGAGGCGAATTTTATCAGGCTGGACCGGGCTTGGCCGGGCTGGCGCTACCTTTGCTGGAGTCGAAGCCAGAGGTCTCGCGGCGAGACAATCGGGAAATCGGCGTACTCACCGAGTTTCAGCAACGCGCGGTCGCCGGTGACGAAGATCTCCACTCGTGCCCGCGCGGCACATTCGAGGATTCCAGCGTCAGCGACGTCAATCCGCGCCGGTAGCTTGGCCGGCGGCGGCACGGACGGAGCGCGTTCCAGTTCCGAGATGAAGCCGACGGCCACCTCGATGCGCTCCGCGGGGATGCGCAGTTTTCCCACCAGATTGCGCCGCAGCTCCACCAGGACGGGAGCGCCGATCACGATGTCGTGCTCCGCCAGCAGTGCGCGCAGCAGATCGGCGCACAGGCCGCGCGTCGCGAGCGCGGCGTAGAGAACGTTGGTGTCCGGGAATACCCTCAAGACACCGCGGCGAACACATCCTCGTCGGTAAGCAGGCCGCGCGCCTCGGCAAACGGCAGCACAATGCGCCGCGCCTCCTCGAAGCGCGCGATCGCAAGCTGACGGCGCAACGCTTCACGCGCGAGCTCGCTCTTCGGGCGGCCCGTGCGGCGCGAAAAGCGCGTCAGCGCGCGGTCAAGCTTGTCGTCGAGTCGGATCGTCAGGGTGGTGCTCATGGCGCCATTCGCTTGCCCGGATCAAATGTGTTTCATTGTAACACGCTCAGCGCCACCCATGTAAGCACGCAGCGCGGAGGGAATCGTGACCGAGCCATCCGCGTTCTGGCAATTCTCGAGGACCGCGACCAGCGTGCGTCCCACCGCGAGTCCGGAACCGTTCAGGGTGTGCACCGGCTCGGCCTTGCCCTTCTCGTTGCGGAAGCGCGCCTGCATGCGGCGCGCCTGGAAGGCCTCGAAGTTCGAGCAGGACGAAATCTCGCGATAGGTGTTCTGGCCCGGCAACCACACTTCCAGGTCATAGGTCTTGGCAGCCGAGAACCCCGTGTCCCCGGTGCAAAGCGTCACCACCCGGTAGGGCAACTCCAGTTTCCTGAGGATCGTCTCGGCGTGGCGCGTGAGCTCCTCATGCCCTTCGTAGGACTTCGACGGATGGACGATCTGCACCAGCTCCACCTTGTCGTACTGGTGATTGCGGATCATGCCGCGCGTGTCCTTGCCTGCCGATCCGGCTTCCGAGCGAAAACACGGCGAATGGCAGGCGAACTTGAGCGGCAGTTTTTCCAGCGGCACGATCTCGTCGCGCACCACGTTAGTGACCGAATACTCGGAGGTCGGGATCAGGTAGAGGTCGCGGCCTTCGATCTTGAACAGGTCGTCCTTGAACTTGGCGAAACTGGACACGCCGTCGGCGCAGGCGCTGGTCACCATGTAGGGCGTGTAGATCTCGGTGTAGCCATGCTCCGTCGTGTGAACTTCGAGCATGAACTGCCCGATCGCGCGGTGCAGGCG
>CXWL01005437.1_pt1 | contig 26769 bp, 23 predicted proteins | sample 590931 | NCBI WGS metagenome assembly CXWL01 (sample SAMEA3498368, study PRJEB10139) | groundwater metagenome | biome: water well; material: biofilm material | place: Germany | collected 2015-04-27 | reverse complement strand
AACGCGCCCCAGACGTCGACGCATTCCGTAACACTAAGTGCTGCGCAAGCCGCCCCCGGAGCGACGTTGACTGCCACCGTCAACGGCGGCTCGGGGAGTGCGACCCAATGGGTGGCCGTCTACCTAGCCACCGCACCCGACTCGGCTTACAGCTACAAGGGCAACTGGAAGTACTTAAACGGGACTCAGACCGCACCCACGACTGCGGTGCCCACGCCCGTGCAGCTGACGTTTGCCGCGCCCATGGACGCCGGGGTGTACAACCTCAGGTTCTTCGCCAACACCGGTTCTGGGACCCGGTTAGCGCTGAGCTCTAACCTCACGGTGGGGAGCACAACGGACTTAAACGGCGACGGGATCACCAACGTAACCGACATTCAGATCGCGGTTAACCAGGCCGCGGGCGGGGCGGCCTGCGGGTCGGGAGACGTCAACAAAGACGGGGTGTGCAACGTGGCGGACGTGCAGCTTGTCGTCAACAGATCGCTGGGATTGTAGAGGAATTTTGACGTGTGTCAGAGCGGCACGGCGCCGGGACGCTGGAAGCGCCGTGCCAGCTCGTCGCGGTTGAGTGCCAGCATGGCCCGGCGCCCGTGCGGGCAGGCCGAGCCGTCCTTGCAGTCCTTGAGAGCGTCGAGAAGTTGATAAGCCTCGTTCTCCCCTAGGCGGTCGTGGGCCTTCACGGCCGCCTTGCAGGCGATAGTGGCGATTGCGTCATGTCGGAGATGTTCGGCCTCATCGACGGGATCGGAAAGGCTGTCGACGATGCGATGAATGAGTTTCTTGACCTCGTCGGCTTGATAGAAAAGCGACGGCACCGCGGTCACATGCAAGCCGTTTTTGCCGTAAGGCTGGACATCGAACCCAATCTTTTTAAGCCGTTCGGTTTTATCGAGAACCATGCGCACGGCCGACGCAGGAAGGTCGACCGGGACGGGGATCATCAATTTCTGCGACTTGGCCCCGCCGTTCTCGATCTCGCCCATGAACTTCTCATACAGGACACGCTCGGCTGCCGCGTGTTGGTCGAGCATGAAGAGCCCGCCATTGGCCTCAAACAGAAGATAGCTTCGTTCTATCTGCCCAACGTATCGATAAGGGGGTGTGTACCAAGCCGGCGCGCCCGGGGGCGCGGTCAGGGCCACGGCCGCGCCAAACTTAAGCTGCGTGAACTCCTCGGGGATGAAGCCGCGCCCGCCCAGATAATGCGGCGCGGGGGCGTCGAAAACGACGGACGGCGCCGCGGCCACGGGCTCGGGCGTGATGGGCGCGGCGGCCTTGGCCTTGGCCAGTGCGGCGGCGGTCAGGCCGCTAATGATCTCGAACATCTCCCCGTCTTTCTTAAAGCGGATTTCACGTTTCCCGGGATGGACGTTGGCGTCAAAGGCGTCTGGAGATAGCTCTAACAGCGCCACGCACACGGGTTGTTTGCCGGCGGGCCGTTGGTCGCCGTAGGCTTTATACAGGGCTTGTTGGAGTATGCGCGAGGACACGGGCCGTTTGTTGACGAAGAAGTACTGAAAGTTGCGCGAGGACGGCATCTTGTCCCAGGGTGAGACCAACATCCTCACCCGCACGCCCGGCCGCTCCACATCGATGGGCAAAAGTCCGCCGGCTAAATCATCGCCGAGCACGGCGGCCGCGCGCAGGTCGAAGTCCTGGAAGAAATCCCCGGAACTCTCAGGCTCAAAGCGCAGGACCTGCCGGCCCTCGGACTTGTAGCTGAAGCGCACGCCGGGGTTGGCGAGTGCTGCCTCCTCCACCACGGCGGCCAAACGCGAGCGCTCCACGCCATCGGACTTCATGAACTCAAGACGAGCGGGCGTGTTGTAGAACAGGTCCTTGACCAGCACGGTCGTGCCCGGAACGGCCGGGGCGGGACCGTTGCTCATCTTGCCGCCCTCGGAGGTCACGCGCCAACCGGACTTGGCGTCCTTTTGGGCGCTGGTGATGGTGATCTTGGCCACGGCCGCGATGGCGTACAAGGCCTCGCCGCGGAAGCCGAAGGTCGACAGCGCGTCGAGATCCTCGAAGGTGGCGATCTTGCTGGTGGCGTGGCGCTCGAGACAGGTTTTGACGTCTTCGGCGTCCATGCCGCAGCCGTCGTCGGAAACGCGCAGGCTGGTTTTACCCGCTCCCGCGACCTCGATGTCGACGCGAGTCGCTCCGGCATCGAGCGAGTTCTCGATCAGCTCTTTGAGAAGAGAGGCCGGGCGCTCGACCACCTCGCCGGCGGCGATTCGAGAGTAGACTTCTTCGGGCAGGCGTTGAATGACGGGCATTAGATTTGTTTTTTGAGGGCGATGAGCGTCTGCAGCGCCTCGAGGGGAGACAATGTCTCCGGATTGATGAGCTTGAGCGCGCGCAAAACCGGGTTTTCCTCGAACAAGGGCAGTTCCGGCGCGGGCGCCTCCTCACCGCGCCGCACGCGGCCGCTTAAACGGCCGGAGGCGGACTCGGTCTCAAGCCCCGATAAAATCTGCCCGGCACGCGCGATGAGTTGGGCGGGCAGGCCGGCCAACGCGGCGACGTGGATGCCGTAGGAGCGGTCGGCGGGGCCGACGCCTATCTTGTGGAGAAAGACCACCTCGGTCTGGCCCTCGGCGTTGCTCCACTCCTTGACCTCGACGTTGCCGTTGACGACGCCGGGCAAGGTCTTCGCCAGTTCGGTGAGCTCGAAGTAATGGGTGGCGAACAAAGTGCGCGGACCGCGCGGGCGGGTCTCGGGGTTGTTGTCGTCGGATGCCTCGTAGGAGCCGTGCAGGTGCTCGAGTACGGCCCAGGCAATGGAGATGCCGTCGAAAGTCGACGTGCCGCGGCCGACCTCGTCGAGAACGACCAGTGAGCGAGTGGTGGCCGAGCGCAGGATATGCGAGGTCTCCTTCATCTCAACCATGAAAGTCGAGTCGCCTTGGGCCAGCGCGTCTTGGGCGCCGATACGGGTCAAGATTTTGTCGACGATGCCCACGCGCGCGGATTTCGCGGGCACGAAGGAGCCGATCTGGGCCATGAGGGCGATCAATGCGTTCTGGCGCAGGTAGGTCGATTTTCCCGACATGTTGGGACCCGTCAAAATCAGAACCTGCGGGTCGCGGGCATTCAAGACCAAAGTATTGGGAACGAATGTTCCAGTGGGCAGCAATGCGGCGAGAACAGGGTGGCGGCCCTCGACGATCTCGAGATCATGAGTGAGATCCACCAAAGGTTTGACGAAGTCATGCATGGCGGCGACGGCGGCCAGGGCGTAAAAGCCGTCGAGTTCACTCAGCAGCTCGGCTAGGCGCAAAAGGGGGATGTGAAAACCGACGGCCTCATCGCGCAGTTCGTCGAACAGGCGAGCTTCGAGGCGCAGCATCTTCTCCTCGGCAGAGAGAATACGGGTCTCGAGCTCCTTGAGCTCGGGGGTGATGTAGCGCTCGGCGTTGGTGAGGGTTTGCTTGCGGGTGTAGCGATCGGGGGCCTTGGCACTTTGGCCTTTGCTGATCTCCAGGTAATAGCCGAAGACGGAGTTGTAGCCGGCCTTCAGGGTCGTGATGCCGGTGGCCTTGCGCTCGCGGGCCTCGAGCTCGGCTAGGACTTGGTCGGAGTCGGTTTTCAGGCGCCGCAGCTCGTCGAGCTCCTTGTGAAAGCCCGCCTTAATGAGGCCGCCATCGGACAGTTTGGCGGGGGGTTCGTCGACGAGGGCCGCGGTCAGTTTCTTGCCCAAGGACTCGAGGGAGCGCACGGTTTCGGCGAGGTCGGAGGCGAGGTTGGCTAATCCCGAAGAAAAAGCGGTGTCGGCGAGCCAGCGTTCGAGTTGGGACAGGCGCGAGAGGGACCGGCGCAGGGCGCCCAGGTCGCGGGGGGCGGCCTGGCGGGTGGATAAGCGGCTGGTCACGCGCGGCAGGTCGGCGATCTCTTGGAGCAATTTGGCCAACGAGTGGCGGGCGTCGGGCTTGTCGAGCAAGTCCTCGACGCAGTTCTGGCGGTGCTCGATCTCGCGCAAATCGGTCGACGGGTGCAGGAGCCAGGTCTTGAGCTTGCGGCTGCCCATGGGGGTGCGGCATTGATCGAGCAGGCCCCACAAGGTGTGGCGCTTCTCGCCGCTGGCGGCCTCGACGAGTTCCAAGGTGCGGATGGCGGTCTCGTCGAGCTGCATCATGGCCCCGGTCTCGCGGTAGGCCGGCTCGGGCAGCGCTCTGAGCCTGAACTTGGCGTCGTCGACGTAGCGGCGGGCGGCCATGGCGGCCTTAAGGGCGAGGTGGCGGTTTCTCCAGGTCGAGGACGTAGTCCAAGTCGGGGCTGGGGCGGAGGTTTTCGCCGGCTCGCTGACGGTGAGGCAGGCTTTCGACGGAAGGATTTGTTTTAGGCGCAGAGTGGCGGCCGCTTCCTGCGAGACGAGGACTTCGGCAGGACGCACCCGGGCGAGCAAGTCGTAGAGCTTCCTTTGATCCCGGTCGTTGAGGGCCTGGGTGGCCCAGGACTCTCCAGTAGACACATCGAGGCAGGCCGCACCCCAGCCGACGAGGTCATTTTCAATGGCGACGAGAAAATTAGACGCGGCGGGGTCGAGAAGTTCGTCCTCGACGACGGTGCCGGGGGTGACGACGCGGATGACGTCTCGGGGAACGATTTTCTTGTCTTTAGAAGGGGGTTCGAGCTGCTCGGCGATGGCGACTTTGCGGCCGGCGCGCAGGAGGCGGGCGATGTAGTTCTGGGAGTTATGAAACGGGATGCCGCACATGGGCACGCCTTGGCGCTGTGTTAGAACTAGGCCGAGGATTTGGGCGCCTTCTTGGGCGTCGGCGCCGAACATCTCGTAGAAGTCGCCGAGGCGGAAGAAAACGATGCTGTGGGGGTGGCGGCTTTTGATCTCTTGATACTGCCGCATGACGGGCGTATCAGGAAGCGCTTCGACGGAGGACATAGCGAGGCATTGTACCAATTTCGGCCCGTTTCTCGTCGGAGGACAAAAGTTCGAGGCTAGAGATTACGCATCAAAGGGGAGGCGTCCATTTGTAGCCTACCCAAAAATACGCGGCATGGTAGCTGACGCCGTCGGTCCCGAACTTTTTCGAGTCGACCGTCGAGTAGCTCCAGCGGCCTTCAACGCCAAGCATCATTTTATCGCTAAACAGCGAGGTCTGAAGCCCGCCGCCTACGGCAAGTGCGGCGCCGATGGAATTCCGGTCCCAATGCGACTCTTGGGGGCCGGGATTAAGAGGGATAATGTCGGAGCTGGCTTGAAACGTGTTGACCCCCAGCCCGGCAAGCAAATAGGGGTTGAGGCGGTTCTTGGGCGCTATCACATATCGGGCCGTCGCCAAACACTGCAGAAGACTTGCCCGCGTCTCGATCTTGGCGCGGTCGGTTGCCGGTAAATTCCCTCGAGAAACAGGCGCGTTTCCGAGGTTGAAATGGGGGATGGTGTTGGTGGGAAAGTTCGCGCCGTTGATCTCCAGTCCCGCGCCGAGGAAAGGAGTTGGAAAATAGATGTATTGAATGAACCCCGACACGCCGTTGCTTCCCGGTTTTTGCGATTGCTTTAAATTCTCGACGGTCCCGTCATGATCAAGATCAGTATTTTGAAGTGAATTCAGTTCCGTCGTGGTTGCGCCTGGTCCCGCGCCAAAAACAACCATGCGTTGGCCCTTCTTGATCTCCGCTCGCGCGGGCTGCAGCGCCGCCGTCCAAAACAGCAACATCGCAATGACGAGGAAGTTCATTTAGATCCCTTCAGTGCCTATTATTTAGCGCGGTTGAGACGGATCGAGTCGAGGATGCAGCCCCAGAAGAACACAGTCAATCCCGAGGAGATGCCGGCGCCGATCCCAAGGTAGAAGGAAGAAACCAATCCAATCACGCCCGCCAAGAACACCGCGAATTTAAGCGGATTGAAGTACAGCATCACCTGCATCATGATCTGCAAAGTGCGCGGAATATCGCGCAGACGCCGGACCTTTGAGCTGCCCTTGCGCTCCAGATAGTCGATGGGCAGGAAGTGCACGAAGCGCCCGCCCTGCAGGAACGACAACGTCATCGTCGTCGACAGCGAGTAGCCGTAGCACAGGATCGGCATCGAATTGTCGAAGGCTTCCTTGCGGATCAGCCGCAGGCCCGAGTTCGCGTCCGGGATTTTCTCGCCCGCCACGAAGCTGGCCATGAAGAGGTACACCCAGCGCAGGAACGCCTGCAGCGGGTTGCCCCAGTAAAAGGTGCCCTGACGAGTGCCCACGACCATATCGAAGCGCGGCGCGTACGGCAAAAGCCGCGCCGCGTCCTCGGGAGAGTAGGAACCGTCCCCGTCGATCATCAGCACCCACGGAAACTTCGCCGCGTTAAAGCCCGTAAGAAGGGAGCGCCCATAGCCGCGGTTACAGGGGTGCCGCAGCACCCGCGCCCCGGCCCGCTCGGCCTCGTCGGCGCTGGCGTCGCTTGAGCCGTCGTCGACGACGATCACCTCGAAATCGGCGTCGGCCTTAAGCCCCGCCCCGGTGATCGCCGCCTGAAGGCCGCGTACCACGCCGCCCACGCCTCTTTCTTCGTTGTAGCAAGGAACGACGACGCTGAGCTGAACGTTTTTTGTCATCAAGCATTGAATACTATTCTTTTCCGCTCAGCCCGGCAAGGAGTGCATCCCACGACGAAGAAACAGGCTTTGACTCTACGGTTACATTAACTATGATAGTCTTACTATGAAAGAGGTCCATTTTCAGGTGACCATCAGCCGCGGCGTTATTTTATGCGCCGGCGCCGTTGCCATGCTGCTGGCGGCTGTTCCGGAACTCGGCTCGGAAAGCGTGACCGTCAACACCTATTATCCGGCTCCCTCCGGCGTGTACACGCGGCTTATTACTACTAGTAATACGCTGCTTGCCCGCGACAACGGCAATGTCGGCGTCGGGGTGGCAAATCCTCAGTCCAAGCTGTCGGTCGCCGGCGGCATCCAAATTGGCTTTGATCCAGCGGCTTGTACGCCGGTCAAGGCGGGCACGCAAAGATGGAACCCGCCGAATATTGAAATATGCGATGGCGTAAATCCGTGGAGAGTCAGCGTGTCAAGCGTTGGAGCTCCCAGTGGAGTGGTTTTTGGCGCGACACCAAGCGGCGTGGCGGTCGTTCATAATCTAGGCCAGTATGTCCCCGTGTCTCTGACCTCCGAGCATTTTGATAACTGTGGAGGGTCCGGCAACTGCATCAGTCACGGCGCCTACGTTTGCGCCCAGGACCTCAATTCATTCACCGTGTGCAATCCTCCGCTGTGGCCCGGCGCCTTCGTTCGCTACTGGTATTACTACTGGTGAAGCGGATCGTTTGTATTAGGTCATGAAAGAAATTCATATTCATGTGTCTTTTAACCGCAAAGTTATTTCATGCATCGCCGCAGCGGCGATAGTCACGGCCGCGGTCCAGAAACTGAACTCGGAAAGCGTCAGTATGAGCACGTATTATCCCGCTCCCATCGGCGCATACACCAGGATGGTCGTAACCCAAGACACGGTGCTTGCCCGCGACGGCGGCGTCGTCGGCATCGGGATTGCGAATCCGCAGTCAAACCTGTCGGTCTCCGGCGGCGTTCAACCCAGCCTTGATCCAGCGCCCTGTACCCCGGCCAAGGCGGGAGCGCGAAGATGGAACGCGCCGACCGTGGAATTGTGCGACGGCGTCAATCCGTGGAGGGGAGGAGCCGTCGCGGCAAGCGTTGGAGCTCCGAGAGCATTTAGTGCCCAAGGGACGTCGAGCGGCGGGTGGGTTGTGCATAATCTCGGACAGTATGTTAACGTGTCTCTGACCTCCGAGCATTTTGATAGCTGTGGAGGGTCCGGCAACTGCATTAGGCATGGCGCCTATGTTTGCGCCCAGACCCCCAACGCGTTTATGATTTGCAATCCTCCGCTGTGGGCGGGCGCCAGTGTCCGCTACTGGTTTAACTACTGGTGATGCCGTCGGTCGGGTGACGCTTAGCCAGTGCCCAGCGGCCCGTCCTAATGAGGCTCGCGCGGCGACCAGGGATTGAGGCTCGTTCCGTTTCCACCCATCTGTGCCGCAGTCATTTCGTTGATCATGGAGCGGTATTTACGGATGGCGGGCAAGTCCATACCCTTGCTCTTGAGGCAAGCGATCTCCCAGAGGGTGTAGTCGGGGTTGACGAAGGTGGAGCCCTTGACGTTGAGGAACATCTTGTCGAGAGCCTCGCAGGCCTGCTTTGCGTCCATGGTCTCGTGGGACCAAAACAACCCCTGGCCCTGTAGCTTATACTTGTCGGCGAGCTTGTGGATCGGAGTGTGGTGCAGGTAATAGAATGGCTGCAGGAAGTAGAAATCAAGCCCGGAGTTCTCAATGAAGTCCTGGGTTTCCGCGACCGTATCGAGCGTTTCGCCCGGAAATCCCACGACGAAGGCGCCCACGGTGACGATGCCGTTGTTCTTGAGCCATTTCACGCCAGGGCCGTAGAATTTGGCGGCGCTGCCCTTGCTCATATTCTTGAGGATGCGGTCCGAGCCCGATTCGATGCCCAAGAACACGCCCCGGCAGCCGCTGCGGCTCATTTTCTCGACCAAAGCCTCATCGACGAACTGGCAGCGCAGAAAGGAATACCAAGGTAGACCGATGTTTTCTTCGATGAGGCGGTCGATGAGCGTCTCGAAGCGCTTTTGCGGCACGTTGAAGGTATCATCGACGAAAAATAGGGCGCTGGCGCCGGCCTCCTTGGCGCGGCGCACCGTGGCGATGGCGTTTTCGATCTCCATGAGCGCCAAGTCTCCGGCGATGGTCGGGTAGGAGCAGAAGGCGCAGGTGAAGGCGCAGCTGCGCGCGGTGCGGATGTGCACCACGCAACCGGGTTCGATGCCGTCGAAATTGATGAGGGTGGAATTGATGTCGTTGTTTTCGACGGCCCGCTGGTTGACGGAGATCTCGTCCTTGGCGTTTCTCCAAACAAGATTGGGCACCTCGGTCAGCTTGTCGGGCCAGGCGCGGACTAACTTCAACAACGTATCCTCGCCTTGAACGTCGTTGACGAAGGCGTCCAGCTTTGAAGTTTTAAGGTAGCCGGCCTTTTTAACGTCATCGAGATACATTAATGTGGTGAATACATGGTGGCCGCCGGCCACGATGTAGGCATTGGGCAAAGCGCGGCGGATAATGGCGGTCGCGTCGGCTAGATGCTTGGCGCCGAGCACGAAGGTGGTGCTGAGGATCACGATATCGGGGCCGAAATCGCGAAGGCGGCTCATCTCGGCTTTCTCGTTGTCTGAGTCGACATAGTTGACCATCAACGTCTCGACCCCATGGCGGGCAAGATGTGATTTCAGGAGAAGCGTCGCGCACAGGTACATCTCCCAGACCGAATGGCGCTGTCCGGCGCCGATCTCGTTGCGCTTAAGGTAAGCGATGTGGTCAACGAGCTTGCGCTCGTCGGTCAGGACCCGGGTGTAGTTATAAACCTTGAGAAGGTTCTCGCGCTGGGCCGGCTTCTCCGGCATTGCCAGCGACGTGGGCGTAGGGACCATGTGCCCGATGACGGCGACCTTGGGAGCCATACCCATAGTATATTAGGAGGACGTCCCGCCCGCTACGGGGATATTGGCTCCGACGATGTAGTCGGCCTGGGGGGAGAGCAGGAACTTCACCAGCGGGGCCACGTCCGTGGGCAGGGCCAGTCGTCCAAGAGGAGCTTGCCCGCCCGCGATCTCGATGAGGCGCTTGTCGAGATTGTCAAGGAAAGCGGTTTGCATCATTGAGGGCGAGACCGCGTTGATAAGGACATGTTGCTTGACGTACTCGGCCGCTAGGACTTGCATTAAGCCGAGCAGCGCGTGCTTAGTCGCCGTATAGTGCGCCGTGGCTTGGGGGGGCGCGCCCAGCACGAAGCTCGACAGCACGAACACAACTTTTCCTTTTTCGCGTTTGGCCATTAATGGCAGGAACTCGCGGAGAATCATCACCGCCGACCGCAATTGTACGTCGAGGTCTTGGCTAAAATCCGCCCAAGAACTTTTCCGGAAATAAATGCTCCGCGACTTGGGCGCGGCCATGTGCACGATCTTGTCGGGAGTCCCATGCTTGCCCACCTGGGCGATTAAGTCCATCACGTCGTCCGTTTTTGACAGGTCCGCCTTGAGCGGGACGATTTTAAGGGAAGATAATTCGGCCTGCAGGGCTTTGACCTTATCTGGCGACTTGGAATAGTGCACCAGAAGCGTCACGTCCTCGCCGCGGTACTGACGGGCGATCTCTCGCCCTAGGTCCGAGGAGCCGCCGATTAGCAGGATGGTCTCTTTATTTTTCGTCATGGGTCCTTGTTAGTTTCAGGCGCGACACTCTCTCGGCGACCGCGGCCGTGAATTGCGCCGTTCCGGCTCGGTTTAAATGATACGTGTCGGAGAAGCGATTGAGTTCATACTGCAATATAAGCGGCTTGTCCACCAGGACGGACGATGAAAACTCTTTTTGAAAGCGCTCGAACCAACTCGAGAGCTCGCTTTGATCGGCCGAGGTTTTCTGACGAGGGATGGGGCCCAATCGCAGCAGAAGGGCAATACCATTGTCGCGGACGAACGACGCCAAGCGCCGCAGGCGGGAGGCCGACTCCTCCGAAAGCCGCAGGGAATGAAGCTCGTAGGGGGTCAGCTGCTTGGCATCGCGGGTGAAAAACCCCCGGCGCCGGGCCAAGAGGACGCCTAATTGGTCGTGAGTGAGGCTGGGTGCGACTTCATGCTTAACGTAGCGCCGCCGGCCGCCGGTGATCAGCCCCGCCAAGGTCCGGAATTCCTCGCGCAAGCGCAATTCCAGCGGCCAGCGCTTGAAGCCGCGTTCTTGCTTGAGGTCGATGCCGTAGGCCCAAATGAAGCGGTCCTTGAAGGCGTCGTTGACGCTATTGTCGGCGGTTAGTTCCTTGGGCAAAACCGTGTAAACGATCAGGCGCGGCTTGGGATGATGCGCGAGATAATTTTTGAGGATGTCCAAATGCCCATCGGCGTGCAGCCAGCCCATGGTGCCGAGATTGTAGGCGCGCAGATGAGTCGCCTTCTGCAGCTGCTCAATGTCGATGTCCATCAAGGCGGCGCTATCGCCCAGGACTATCACGTCGTTGGCTTCTCTGGAGCCTAGAGCATATTCCATTTTGTGCGCGATCATGCTCTCTTCGAAAAAGGGTTTGCGGTAGTTCTTGAGATAGACGCCTTCGTTGACCAAATCCCGGGTGAGAAGATGGGTGGCGCCGCCCACCGCGAGGGTCGTGCCGGACAAGACGAGCAGAACGGCGAGAGAAGGAAGCGCGCGCATCAGAATTGCAGGTACACGACCACGGAGTCTTTATTTTTGAGGGCCCACAGACCGATCAGAAGCAAAGTCACGATAACGGTTTTAAACAGAACGGTCGCCCAAAGAGGCCCCAGATTTTGGCTCATGAGCGGAATACCGAGGCGACGGCGCGCAGGATGGCGAAAGTCTTGTGCAGATCGCCGGGGAAGAAGATGAATCCGACGCAAATGTAATGGAACGTGACGAGAACGGCGGCGATGTGGGCCCGACGGCTGTTCTGGTAGGTCCGCAGCCCTTCTTGCCCCAGGGTTTGCTTGAGGATATCCCCGTACAGGCGCGCGCTGAGCACCCCCAGGCCTTGGATGACGCCGAAGATCAGGAAATTCCAGGTGGAGCCGTGCCAAACGCCGGCCAGGAAAATGGACAGGAACAGCAGAAGGTAGCCGATGGCGGTGCGATGCCTGTCCCAGCGCTCGGCCGACCATTTGTAAGTGGTCATGAACACATAGTCGCGGATCCAACGCGAGAGAGTGATGTGCCAGCGGTTCCAGAAGTCGATCATGTTGCGCGCCGCGAAGGGGCGGTCGAAATTTTCCGGCAAGGTCAGGCCCACCAGGCGCGCGCCGCCGATGACGATGTCGCAGTAGCCGGCGAAGTTGAAGTAGATGTAGAGGGGAAATAAGTAAAAGGCCGCGGCGAATTGGAGCAAGAGCTTGGCGGAGTCGGGACGGGCCAGGACGCCGTCGATGGCGCGCTCATACAGATGCAAAGCCAGAGCGCCCAGAACCCCGGACTTGATCACCCCATTGAGGACGCGGTTCCAGGCTACAAGCAGCTCGCGCTGATCTTCGGGAGCATCCATTCGTTCCCAATACGCGCGGTAATCGTTGTAGCGTTGGATAGGTCCTGCCAGCAAGGTAAAAAAGCCGGCCTGGTAATTGACGAAGCAGGGGAAATTGAGCGCGCCCAGCGTGCCGTCCTTGGCGTCGACGATCATGTGGATCAGCTTGAACGTCATATACGATAGTCCCAACAGCTCCAAGTTATGCCCCAGCCATGGGTCGGGGATGAACAGCTTAAGGAAAGAGTAGCGCTTGAGCCAGCAAAACAGCGCCAGCAGCACGGCGATAGACAGCAGAGGGACAGTGCGCCTCATGCCGCCTTGGACCGTGGAGACAACGGCGTAGCCGCTGAGGAGGAACGCGGCCAAAAGCCAGGCGTTCTCCCAAGACCCTAAGACGGTCGTCAGGAAAACGGCATTGGCCAGCGTCAGCCAAACGCGGCGCCGCACCGGCGTCTTCAAAAGGCAGAAGACCGCGCCGGCGGCGCCCAGGAAGGCCAGAAACGTCAGGGAGCAGGTGCCCACGGCGCCGGCTTACTTCGCCAGCTTCTTCTCCAGGAGGCGAATGAAGTCGCCGACGGTTTGGCCGGCCTCCTTGCCTTGGCTGATCTCGGATACGGCGAATTTCACGCCGAATTTCTTCTCCACGGCGATGATCATGTTGATATGGGCCAGCGAGTCCCAGTTCTTGACGTCGATGGAGGACATGTCGTCGCGGATGACCAAGGCGTCTTCCTCGAAGACGTCGCGGAATATCTCCTGTAGCTTTTCTTTGATGTCGTTCATGGTCAGCCTCTTTGGATATGGGTTTTCAAAGGGACGAAGGAGTCCAGCGTCAATTCCCATGCCTCGTCCGCCTTGCGAAAACCGAGGCTCGCGTAATGGTTTTTGACCAAACCGTTCTTCTCCGTGGGGATGTAGGCGCCGCGCAGGGACCCGCAGCCGCTGTCGCGGGCCCGGCGGACCAGCTCGTTTAACACGAACTGCTCCATGCCGCGCTGCAGGACGCGACAGCTCATCAGCCAGGTGTCGATGTCCATCACCTTGCCGTCGCGTTTGAGGAAGACGACCGAGATCAGACCGTTGTCGCCAAGGCTGTCGCGTAGGCTGACGGTCAAAGTGATCCAGTCCGCGCGCGCGGCCAGCTCGCGGATCTCCCCGGCGGTGCGGCGCCGAGTGGTCAGGTTGAATTGGTTGCTCTTGTTCACCAGCTGGGCGACACGCTCGATGTTCAAGGCGCCCACCGGCTCCACGGTCGCTTCCATGTTGAGCGACGACAAGAAGGCGTCCATGTCGGCGGAGCCAGCGGCCAGCGCTTGGCGCTTGGCGTCCTGCTCGTAATAGGCGGCGCGCTTGGCGTCTTCTTCCGTCAGGGCCGCGGTCTCGAAATAGCGGTGCCGACCCAAAGCGGCGATGTAGCCCGCGGCGTCTTCGGGCATGTCGGGCACGGCCGCCTCGGGCAGCATGCGCCGCACCAAGGCGCGCTCGGCTGGGTTGTCGTCGACAAAGACGAAGGAGTCCAACCCAAGGTTCAAGCGCTGGGCGATTGTGCGCAGGTTGTCGGCCTTGTTGTTCCAGTTCGCCGCAAAGTAGGCGAAATCGTCGAGCTTGAGCGCCATGTCCTTGCGGCTTTGGAAAGGCTCCTTGGCCTTGGCCTCGTCGTTTTTGGAACAGGCCGCCAGCAGGATGCCGCGCTCGCGCAAGGCCTTGGCGAACTCCTGGAAGCGCAGGAAGGCCTCGCCTTCGGCCGAGCCTTGGCCGAGCACTATGCCGCCGGCCCCGACGTCGCCCACCGTTCCGCCCCACAGCGTGTTGTCGAGGTCGAGCACCAAGACCTTCTTGCTTTTGCCGGCCAGGGCGCGGATGAGGCTCATGACGCTGTGCGCGTAAAGCACAAGGCTTTCCGGCGCGCAGGGCATTTTGGCGTCGAAGTAGAAGCGAGGGTCGAACCAATTCGACGACCCTGCTTCCGCGGCCAAGTTGTGGAGAGGGTGCACGGTCACGTAAGATGGCGCTTCGCGCAGGAAGGATTCGTTGATTTTGTGCAGACCGCTTTCCTTGGTCGCGGCGTGGCGCAGAGCGTAGTGGCCCGCCGCCGCCCAAGGCTCGATGACGAAGGTGTTTTGGATGATCGCGCAGCCCCACTTTTTATGAGCCGTTTCCCACAGTGAGGTCCAAGGCGTGGCCGCGGCGTCGCGTGCGTCTACGGCCAGAAACAGCATTTGCGGCTTGAAGCGGTCCAAGCCCGAATCCGGGTTCAGGATCTCCTGGCGAAAAAGACCGTAGGGGCCTTCGTAGATTTCGCACTCGATGCCTTCCCCGGCCAGGAACATCTCGAGCAATTGAGTCAATTGCGTGGTGGTGGGCCCGCCCAGAACGGCCAGACGCAGCCGGTTTTTTGCCGGGGTTTGGGGAGCGATGAAGCGCCTCAATTTCATCAGCGAGGAATAATCCAAGTCGCGGGACACCGCGCGGCGCGCCCACGCCGCGGCCTCGCCGTCCATCGTCTTGAGGGCCTGCAGGAATTCGACGAACAGGCCCGCGCGGGCGGGGGCGTCAGCCTGCAGATAGGATTCGAGGATCATGCCGTCAGGCCCGATTGGATCTCGCCCTTGACCAAGATTTCTCCGCCGGCGTTTTTGACGGTGACGTTGAGCATCAGAACCCGCACGGACTCGATGTATTCGGCGACCGATACTTCAATGAGAATTTCGTCGCCGACGTAGCAGGGTTTATGGAAGCTCAAAGATGATTTTTGAAGAACACCTTCATGGCCGGGAAGCTGCGTGCCGATCACGCTCGAGATCAGCGCGCCCAGCAGAAAACCGTGCACCACGCGGCCCTTGAAGCCGCGCGCTTGAGCGGCCTGGTCATCGACATGGATGCGGCTGATGTCGCCGCTGAGCGCCGTGAAGTTATCCAGCAGTTCGGCGCTGATGTGAACGGTTTTCGAGGCGGTCTCTCCGCTCCATTCTCTTTTATTCATCACGTGAATTCGAAATTGTATGAGTCTGCCGATAACGGGTCAAGAAACGACTCAAGGGCAGGGCCGCAAGCCCGAGAAGGAAGGGCAGGGCCGGCACATGGTAGCGCGGGATCATGTCGAAACTAAGGTGGATGTTCACATACAGCGGCACGGAGGCCAAAAACAGCGCCTCGCGCCAGCGGCCGCGAAGAAGCCACAGGCCCCAAGCCGCCCCGGCCACGATCAGCGTCTGCAAAAGCATCAGCGCGCCGCGGAAGGCGATCGGCGTCCAGCGGCCCTGCCGCCGGTATTGCGAAATCGGTCGGTCCACGTCGAAGGCGCTGGAGTGGCTGGTGATCCAAAAGGGCGGGATGCGCTTGAGCACGATCCAGGCGTAAGTAAAGGGATGGGCGAGGATAAGCTCCTTGCCTTCGCGGCTGGTGCGCTTGTCGAGCTCGGCTTGGGGAGAGCGGCCCTTCTCGTATACCAGTTCCTTGTACTCGGGGAGAGCGACGAGTGCGTTGTAGGCGTCGGCGGCGTCGTCATAGCTCATGCCTTGCGTCATGTGCCCCGTGACGTAAAGCCCGAAGCCCGGGCCGCGGGCCTGCATTTTGCGGAAGCCGAACAGCTCTTGGTTGCGATTGAGCCAAGGGACCAGCAAGAGATAAAACACGGCCGCATAGCCCAGCCAAGCAATGGCGCGCTTGCTTCCGTAGAGCAGCATGAGTCCCAGGGCCAGCCAGGGCATGAACAGGCTGCCCGGCCGCGTCAAAGTCGCCAAGCCCATGACCAGGCCGGCCATGATCGCCTCCCAAGGCCTGCCGCGGAGAAGATGGCGGGCTAAAAGCAGCATAGACAGCAGCGTCAAGAACGTGAACAGCGTTTCCGTGAGCAGACGCCCGCAGTAGACGATTGTGACCGGGTGAAAGGCCAACAGCCACGCCCCGAGCTGGGCGGCTTTTTCATCCTGTACGACCTCGCGCAACAACCACAACAGCAGCAGGCATGTCGCGGCGCCAAGCACGGCCTGGAGGAAAAGCACCGCACGGTGGGAGCTGCCCCATGTCTTATACACCGCAGCCATGACCAACGGATAAAATGGGGCCCGATCGGGGGTCGGGATGCCGGGATGGACGGCGAAGCCCCCGCCGGCGGCGAGGTTGTCGGCGATCGAGGCGTAGTCGAACTGGTCGCCGATGAGCAGGCGTTGGTCGGGCACCGTCAGGGCGAAGCCCAAGCGCAGGAGGAAGGCGACGGAAAAAATCCAAAGCGCGACGCGGCCGGGAGGCAGCGGAAGCAGGCGCTTCAAGATAGCCTTTAGAACACGTTCCGAGATTCTTTGCCCGTCTTGGACGTCTCGGTGGCGAAGGCGTAGCGCACGGTGTCGCGGCCCATGTTGAGCAGCATCAGGAAGCCGTCCCAGTACTGTGCTAGCTCTTCGAGGGTGCGCATGCGCATGATCCGCTTAAGGATATAGGACGGGCGGAAATAGAAGCGGCGGAAGGCCTCTGCCTGGATGGCCTTGACCTCCTCGACGCTCTTGTAGCCGTCGGGCAGGTACACCGGGTTGGTGCGGCCAAGATAGCGCGGGCTGAGCAAGCGGCCGGATTTGACGGCCAGGTCGTAAAGGCCGGTGCCCGGCTCGGGGAAGAAGATGTTGAAGTTGGCGTAGTCGGGATCGAGCTTGGTGGCGAACTCGATGGTCTTGCGCGCGACCTCGGGCGTCTCGTTGGGCAGGCCCACCATGAAGGACCCGCGCACGACGATGCCGGCCTCTTTGGTCCAGCGGCAGGCGTTGACGGCCTGTTCGAGGGTGGCGCGCTTGTCGAGAAAGTCGAGCATCTCCTGCGTTCCGACCTCGAAGCCGTAGAAAATGTTCCAGCAACCGGCCTCCTTGGCCAGCTTAAGCAGCTCGGGATCGACGAGGTCGACGCGCGCATAGCCCGACCAGGACAGGTCGATCTTCTTCTCTTTGATCAGGTGGCAGAAGGTCTGCACCCACTTCTTGTTGATGAAGAAGATGTCGTCCCAGAACTGAATCTCTTTGATGCCGTACTTGGCCTGAAGTCGTTGGATCTCCTCGATGACCAACTCGGGAGAATAGCGGCGGTATTTATCCGCGAAGCGTCCGGTCTGGAAGCAGAAGTTGCAGCGGTAGGGACATCCGCGCGAGGTGACCATGCTGGTCATCGGGTAGCGCCGCACCTGCCCGGGCATGTTGCGGTACAGAGAAAAATCAAACTTGTCCCAATCCGGGAAGCCGAAGTGGTCGAGGGAGCGGGCGGAGTGCGTCTCCTCGGTGTGGCGGATGGCGCCGTCCTGGGCGCGGTAATAGATGCCGTTGACCTTGTCGAGCGAGTCGCGCTTGCCGTCGTAAAACTCGAGCATCTCGATTAAGTCGATTTCGGCCTCACCGTAGACGGCGACGTCGGCGGGGATCTCGTCGAGGGTCTTCTCGCGGAAGGTGTAGACGTGGGGGCCGCCGATGAGCAGGAGGCTATCGCGCAGGCTTGGGTGCATGCGCACGTCGTCGACGATTTGCATCGCCTGCGTGGCGTTGGAGGTGAAAACGGAGAAGCCCACGATGTCGGGCTTGAAGGCCTCGATCTTGGCGAGCAGTCCCGGCCCGTCGTCGGAGAGAGCGCCGGCGTCGTTGACGACCACCTCGCAGCCGTACTCCTTGGCCACGCGCGCCAGCATGCCCAGGCCCAGAGGCGGGGTGTAGCCGTACACTTTCGCCTTGGAGTTCTTCTTGCTGATTCCGTAGCCCAGGCGCATGTTGTCGTAGGGCACGGTGCTCAGGAAAATCCGGATGGGGCGCTGTCGGGGCAGGGCCCACATCTTCAGCGGGGTGGGCCGGAAAGCCCCTTTGGAAGCGGTCGGCGCCTCGGTGTCGTCGAGGAGCCCCGCCTCGGCCATCAGTTTTGCCATCTATCGAAGGGTAGCAGAGGCTGGTGGGGGTGTCAATAGCATGATGGTTACGGCCAAATTCGGCTTACATCTTCAGCATTATAGTCAGGTCCGTATAATGCTCCCTGTCGGAGAAGAAACGCCCGTATGCGGAATGCCCGTTGAACCGGCCCACCTGGACGCGGAGGGCGCCGCGTTGAACGCCCGCGGCGAAGCGGTAATTGGGATTAAACCCGACGCGTTCGTGGAATTGCAGGTCTTCGGCAAGATAGAGACGTACGCCTGGTTTGATTTCGGGCGATGTCAGCTCGATGCCCGCTTGCAGCCCCCAGCGTTTGGCCGAGGGAGCCGTGTGCAATAGGAAACTCGTCCCGCCGTAGACTCGCAACGCCGGCCAGGGCTCTAGAGCGGCCAAAGCGCGCAGGCCCATTTCCGAGAACCGCGGCAATCCGGAGTCGGCGCCGCGGTAAAAGGGGCCGGTTTTAAAAGAGACGTCGCCCCGTCTGAAGCTGATGGGCAAGGCCGCCGATAGATCTGCGGCCTCGGTCCGGCCGTTGCGACCGATACGCGTTCGTGCCATGGCCTCGGTCTCCAACTGACCGAGCCAGGACAGGTCGCCGCCGACGCGCGCCCGCGCCAGGCCGACCGCGCCGCCAACGGCCAAGTCGCTTTGATCCTCGCTTTGAAGGCGGTAGTAGGAGGCCGACAGCCGAGGCTGATTCGGGTCGGCGAGTAGCGGGGCGAAGATCTCGCCGGCCTTTGGAAAGAATTCCGCTTTTGCCGCGGCGGGGATGGCGGCAAAAAGAAAGACGAAGACACAAAGAGGCGAAGCTGACACTAAGTTATCCACAGACTTGGTCCAAACCAAGTTGGGGGATAACTTTTTCAATCATCGCGAGCGCTAAAGAGCGGCTTTGACGTCGGCCGTGAGTTTGTCGATGGACTTGGAGCCGAAGTAGCGCTTCAGGATTTTTCCATCGCGGTTGATGAGAAAGGCGCTGGGCAAGCCGGGGACGGGCCAGCCCGCGGGCGGGCGCTCGGTGCCGGTGACGATGATCGGGTAATTGATTTTGTGGGCCTTGGCGAAAGGGGCCACGGCCGCGGTGTCCTCGTCCATCGACACGCCCAGGACGACGAAGTCCTTGGATAAGCTTTCTTGAAGCTTCACGAGGCCGGGGATTTCTTCCCGGCACGGATCGCACCAGGTGGCCCAAAAATCGACCAGCACGACTTTGCCTTTGTAATCGGCCAAGGACTTGGTCGTGCCGTCCAGGGACGGACCCGAGATGGGCGCGGCGAGTTCGGCGGTCGACGACGGGCCGCAGGCGAAGGACCCGATGACCATGAGGACGCCGGCGGCGCGGGATAAATGTTTCATTCCAGTCCGAAGGTCTTGGCCGCGTAGTTGTTGAGCCAGGTGAGCTTGTCGAAGAAGATCAGCAGGCCGACGACGATAAGCAGGGCCCCGGCGGCGATTTCGCCTCGGCGTATGTGTTTTTTATAGCGCGTGAAGAAGCGCATAAATCCCGTGACCGCAAATCCCGTGGCCACGAAAGGAATGCCCAAGCCCAGCGAGTAGACGAAGAGCAGAGCCATGCCCTGGGCGACGGTCTCGCGCGTGGCCGCCAAGGCCAGTATGCCCGAGAGGATGGGGCCGATGCAGGGGGTCCAGCCGAAGGCGAAGGCCAGGCCCATTAAAAAAGAGCCGATATAGCCGGGCTTGAAGGCGCCGGTGTCGGCGCGCTTCTGGTAGTACAGCCACTTGATGGGCATAATCCCGGTCATATGCAGACCGAAGAGGATGACCACGGATCCGGCGATCTTGCCGATAATGGCTGAATGTTCGGCCAACACCCGGCCGATCGAGGTCGCCGTCGCTCCCAAGAGCGTGAACACCAGAGAGAAGCCGATCACGAAGCACAGGGCCTCCCAGCCCGCGTGGCGCAGGCGCGCGCGCTCGTCGGCTCCCGCCGACAATTCCTCAAGCGTCAAACCGGACATAAACGAGATATACCCCGGCACCAAGGGCAGCACGCAGGGCGACAGAAAAGACACCAGTCCCGCGAGCAATGCCGCTCCGTAGCCGACCGATCCGTTACCCATAGCCGCGATCCTACCATTCTCAACAGTGGTATGATTTGAATATGAGGATTTTGGTCGCCGCCGTCTTGGCTTTAACGATCGCGCCGACCGCCGCGAAGGAGCCCCCTATGAAAACCTATTCCAAACCCTCGGAGGCCGAACTGCGTCAGCGCCTGACGCCTTTGCAGTACTCGGTGACTCAAAAAGAGGACACTGAGAGGCCGTTTAACAACACGTATTGGGACAACCACGAAGCGGGGATTTACGTGGACGTAGTCTCGGGCGAGCCCTTGTTTTCCTCGGCCGACAAGTTCGAATCGGGGACTGGTTGGCCCAGCTTCGTTCGGCCCTTGAAGCCGGAAAATATCGTCGAGAAAGTCGATCGCCGTCTATTCGGCACGCGCACCGAGGTCCGCTCCAAACACGGGGACAGCCACCTGGGCCATGTCTTCCCCGACGGCCCCAAGCCTACCGGGTTGCGCTACTGCATGAACTCGGCTTCCATGCGCTTTATCCCCGTCGCCAAGCTCGAGGCCGAGGGCTACGCCGAGTTCCTGCCGCTGTTCGTCAAGAAGGCGCCGGCTAAGACTGAGACCGTCGAGCTGGCCGGCGGCTGCTTTTGGGGCATGCAGCATATCCTGCGCAAGATCCCGGGTGTGGTGCGCACCGAGGTCGGCTATGCCGGCGGCAAGGTCGCCAACGCGACCTATGAGAATCACGAGGGCCATGCTGAAGCGGTGCAGGTCGTCTTCGATCCCGAGAAGATCACTTTCGAGCAGCTATTGCGCTGGTATTTCCGCATGCACGATCCGACGACGCTCAACAGTCAAGGCAACGACCGGGGCACGTCCTACCGCTCTGAGATTTTCTACCACAGCGACGCGCAGCGCAAAACCGCAGAGGCGTTTATCAAGCGCTTAAGCGAGCGCGGTAAATGGGGTAAACCGATCGTCACGCAGGTCGCGAAGGCGGATAAGTTCTGGAAGGCCGAGGACTATCACCAGGATTATCTGGTCAAAAAGCCCGAAGGCTACACCTGCCACTTCCTGCGCCCTGAGTCCGTGCTCGGCGACTAGGCTAAAACAAGAACATCGCGCGCACGCTGCCGCCGTCCCAGGGCTTGCTTGGGGTGTCGAGGTCGAAGTTTCCGTAAAGGCCAAGGCGCGAGGACGGCGTGAAGGTGAAGTCCAGGCCTGTCGAGACTTTGGCCTCGCCGATGATGCCATACTGTTCCGGAACGGAACCGCCCGGATGACGGACGCGGTTCTCGCCTAAAGAGATAAAGCCCGCGAGCTCGCTGGTCAACTTGGGCGACAAGGTCCGGCGCCAGCGCAGCCAGGGCTGGACCTCCCAGCGCTTGTAAAAAACGCCGTCATTGGGCGCGCGCGGTTTGTCGGCCCGCGCGGCGCGCACGAAGAAGCCCGCCCCCGGTTCAAGCTCGTCGCCGTTGCCCAGGCGCAGACGCAGCGAGCCGGCCAGCGAGTGGACCTGCCGCCTGGACTCCTCGGATAGGCCGGCGGCCGCCGTCGCAAATCCGTCGGACTTTGTCTGCTGCTCGTAGCCGTACTCCACCCGCGGGGCCAGGCCTTCGTCTCGGGCATACCCCGCCCAGGCGCGCGTGCGCCGATAGGAGAAAACGCGGTTTGAGGTGGGAATCTCTCGACGGGTGGGTTGGTCGGCCTCAAGCGCCGCCCACGCCTTGCCGCCCGCCAGCGGAGCCTCCAGGAGTAATTCGTCGGTCCACGGCTTGCGCTGGTAGCGCTCGGTGGTGCTTCCGCGCGAATTAAAGTTAAAGTCCACCGCGTTGCGCCGCGCGCGCGCCTGCCAGCCGTGTTTGCGCCAGCGCAGGCCCAGGCCGATGTCGGAGTCTTCTTTGCGAAATGTGGGCTCGCCGAATAGCTCAACAGAGAAACCCGCGCCGAGGTCCGTCTCCAGTTCCAGCCAATGATGCTGCTCCAGTCGGTCCTTGTCGCCGATGTCCGTGAAGCGGAATCGGAACTCAAGCCCGGGTGTGAGGCGCCGCTTTAAGGTCAAGCCTTGGTCGAGATAGAGGGCGCAGCAGTCGAGACTGGCCCCGTTGACGCGGTAGCCGCCGCTTGAAGCCGCCCACGCGTCGTCCCAGGCCCGCGCCCAGGAGAAGCCGCGCAAGTCCAAGAAATATTCCGAGTCAAATAGTGGCTCGGTGTCGACTTTGTCCATGACCGAGCGCACAAAGGCCGCCCGGACGGGCGCGGCCAAAAAAAAGATAAGGGCGGCCGCAAAGGCTGTCCTTTTCACGAGCGAAGTGTAGCAAAAGACTTCCAGTCTGGACTGTCGCTGGCGAGGGGTGATGTTTCAGATTTCTTCTACAAGCCCAGCGATCTATTGACGACAAGCTGCACGTCCGCCACGTTGCACACCCCGTCTTTGTTGACGTCTCCCGACCCGCAGGCGGCCCCGCCCGCGGCCTGGTTAACCGAGATCTGGATGTCGGTCACGTTGGTGATCCCGTCGCCGTTTAAGTCCGTTGTGCTCCCCACCGTGAGGTTAGGACTCAGAGCTAACCGGGTCCCTGAACCGGTGTTGGCGAAGAACCTGAGGTTGTAGACCCCGGCGTCCATGGGTGCGGCAAACGTCAGCTGCACGGGGGTCGCCACGGCGGTCGCCGGAGCGGTCTGGGTCCCGTTTAAGAATTTCCAGTTGCTCTTGTAGCTGTAGGCCGAGTCGGGTGCTGTGGCTAGGTAGACGGCCACCCATTGGGTTGCACTCCCCGAGCCGCCGTTGACGGTGACGGTCAAAGCCGCTCCGGGGGCGGCTTGCGCAGCACTTAGTGTTACGGAATGCGTCGACGTCTGGGGCGCGTTGACCGTCAACGTGAAGGCGGAAGTTTGGGAAATCCCTCCGCCCGCGGCCGTCACCGTGAGTGCGGCCGTCCCCAAGGCCGCCGCAGTCGAAGCTGAGAGCGTCAACGTCGAGGAACAGTTGGGCGTACACGACGTCGCTGAGAAGCTGCGGGTGACACCTGAGGGCAGGCCTGAGATAGACAAGGACACGGCCTGGGCCGTGCCCGAGACCAGCGTTGCCGTGAGGGTGTTTGTGACCGAGCCGCCCCGGGTCACGGTCTTGTTGCCGCCGTTAGCCAGCGAGAAATTAAAGGCCGGCGGGAGCGTGGATGCCCCGTACTCGTAGGCCCCGATCTCGAAGGCTCCGGTCTGGGGCCGCGCCGCGCCGCTGAAATCCGTCCTTACGCCCAAGCTGTAGAGATTAAGCCCCTTGTTGATGGCGGGCGATACAGCCTGGAGACGGAAATCGGGCACACCCGACAACGTCGCGCCCGCCCCGACGAAGTTCGGGTTGGCCGTGATATTGCCGGACTGGGTGTAATGAACACCCTCGGTTGCTCCGGTGCCGAACATAAGTGTCGCCCCTGCCCCTGATGCGTAGAACAAGTTATTGTTAATGACATTGCCATTGCCGCTATTGAGAAAATATACGCCGTTGACGCCACTTGCCTCACGGAGAGGGCCGTTCTCGTAAAAGATGTTGTTGAAGATTTTGTTGTTCACCGTTTTCGGCTGCCAGAGGACGATACCCGCAGCACCGTTATAGGCCATTATGTTGTTGGCGATCAGGAAGTTCGAAGCCCCTGAATAACCCGGATCGGGTCCGATCCTGGGCGGGTACTGCGCCGACCCCTCTATCGAATAACCGGCCACCTGGATGCCGAATGTTGCATTGCCATAGATCAGATTGTTCGTAATCACATAGTTCGACCCTGTGAGATACATGCCGTGATCAAGTTGAGTGCTATCCCCGTTTTGGCTAATAACGTTGCGGTCGATGAGTATGTTTTTTCCAGTCGTGCCAAGAATCCCTTGACCGACACTATGATGAATCCAGTTGCGGCGGATGGTTATGTCGTGCGCGCCGCTGAATTTTAAGCCTTCATACCCCCGCCCTATCTCGAATCCTTCAATCGTGATGAAACCAATTGGAGTAGTACTGCTAGGTCCAGGAGCATCTATCTCAAAGCGATGCACGACCTTGTTGCTCAGAGTCACGCCAAAATCGATGACGGGCTTCTCGCCGGGCGTGTTGAGCAATTTAATCGGGGCTGATGCGGTGCCAGATCGCCTAAACGGGATCAGCCCCTCGTTATACGTCCCGCCCCGTACATAGGTCGTATCGCCGGCCACCATGGTGTTGGCGGCCTTGGCCACCGTTCTCCACGGCGCGGCCGATGTCCCGGAATTGGCGTCATTGCCTGTGGTGGCGACGTAATAGGTGGCCGCCTGAACCCGGGCGGACCCAATCGCGAACATCAATGCCAGAACGATCGGCGCTATTGTGCCCATTTTATGTTCCTCTACAAGCCCAGCGATCTATTGACGACAAGCTGCACATCCGCCACGTTGCACACCCCGTCTTTGTTGACGTCTCCCGACCCGCAGGCCGTAGCACCCGCGGCCTTGTTAACCGCGATCTGGATGTCGGTTACGTTGGTGATCCCGTCGCCGTTTAAGTCCGTTGTGCTCCCCACCGTGAGGTTAGGGCTCAGAGCTAACCGGGTCCCTGAACCGGTGTTGGCGAAGAACCTGAGGTTGTAGACCCCGGCGTCCATGGGTGCGGCAAACGTCAGCTGCACGGGCGTGGGCACAGCAGTCGTGGGTGCGGTTTGGGTCCCGTTTAGGTACTTCCAGTTGCCCTTGTAGCTGTAAGCCGATTCGGGTGCGGTGGCGAGGTACACGGCCACCCATTGGGTGGCACTCCCTGAGCCGCCGTTGACGGTGACGGTCAAAGCCGCTCCGGGGGCGGCTTGCGCGACGCCAAGTGTTACGGAATGCGTCGACGTCTGGAGCGCGTTGACAGTCAACGTGAAGGCGGAAGTTTGGGAAATCCCTCCGCCCGTGGCCGTCACCGTCAGCGAGGCCGTCCCCAAGGCCGCCGCAGTCGAAGCCGAGAGTGTTAAGGTCGAGGAACAGTTGGGCGTACACGACGTCGGTGAGAAGCTGCGGGTAACACCCGAGGGCAGGCCTGAGACAGACAGGGACACGGCCTGGGCCGTGCCCGAGACTAGCGAGGCCGTGAGGCTGTTGGTGACCGAGCCGCCTCGGGTCACGGCCTTGTTGCCGCCGTTAGACAGCGAGAAATTAAAGGCCGGCGGGAGCGTGGATGTCCCGTACTCGTAAGCCCCTATCTCGAAGGCCCCTGTCTGCGGGCGGGCGACACCGGCGAAATCCTTGGTGACGCCCAGGCTGTAGAGGTTAAGCCCCTTGTTGATGGCCGGGCTTTGCGAGGTCAGCATGAAATTGGGAGAGGACGGCAGAGCGTTGCTGCCGCCGTTGACAAATCCCGGATTGCTCACGTTCACGATATTACCTGATTGCGTGTAGTGGACCCCTTCGATCGCGACGGAGGCAAGAAAGCTCATCGCTCCCGAGCCGGTCGCGAAGGACAGGTTGTTTTTTATCTGGTGGCCGGTGCCGGGCGAAAGGAAGTGAATTCCTTGCGCCGAGGCGGCTGACAATGTGCGGCCATTCTCGAAGAAGGTGTTGTTCTCGATTCGAGAGTTGGTGGCTTTGTTACCCCAAACAACGATGCCTCCCGCACGCTTCTGATACGCGATCGTATTGTTGGCGATGAGCCACTTGTCAGCTCCAGTAAACTCTGGACCTGGGTGCTTGTCGGGGTCATAGGGATAACTCGACCCATTCATCTGAATGCCAAAGGTCATGTTATCGTAGATGAGATTGTTCGTAATCGTAATCGCCGCTCCGTTCATGTACATGCCGTGGTAGCCCGGTTTGCACGCCGTGGCGCCCGTATCGCATCCCACGAAATCGCCATTGTGATTGATTCGATTACGATCGACGAGGATCCTCGTGCCATTTCCGTAAACCGCTCCCGCACCCGGCCAATTGTCGTGGAACCAATTGCCGCGGATGGTCAGGTCGTGAGCGCTGATAAACTTGATACCGTTGTAACAGTTGCGGATTTCAAATCCCTCGATGGAAATCCACCCGATCGGATACTTTTGTCCCGCTGGGTTTTCGATCACGATCCGGTGGGTTTTCGCCCTATCGATGCAGTCAATAATGGGCGACTCGCTGGGAAAGCGAAGCAGTTTGATGGGGTTGGCCGCTGTTCCGGACTTATGAAAGTTGATGAAGCTCTCTTCATATACGCCGCCCCGGACATAGGTGGTGTCTCCGGCGACCATGGCATTAGCGGCCTTGGCCACCGTTTTCCACGGCGCGGCCGAAGCCCCGGAATTGGCGTCGTTTCCTGTGGTGGCGACGTAGTAGGTGGCCGCCTGAACCCGGGCGGGCCCAAACGCACACATCAACGCCAGAACGATCGGGGCTATTGAGCCCATGTTATGTTCCTCTACAAGCCTAACGATCTATTGACGACAAGCTGCACATCCGCCACGTTGCACACCCCATCCCTGTTGACGTCTCCCGACCCGCAGGCGGCCCCGCCCGCGGCCTGGTTAACCGCGATCTGAATATCGGTTACGTTGGTGATCCCGTCGCCGGTTAAGTCGGTGACGCTTCCGGAAGGAGCGGCGTTAAACAGGGCCAAGACCTCCGCCGCACTTAAGGCCCGGTTGTAGACGCGCGCCTCATCAAGCTTGCCATTGAAGAACTCCCCGTAGCGGCTTGCGCCCAGCTGCAGTGTGCCTGTGCTCGTAATGGGCGCCCCCGTCACCGCCGCCGAAGACGTCATCACCCCGTTTCGGTAAAGT
>CXWL01001132.1_pt1 | contig 26790 bp, 35 predicted proteins | sample 590931 | NCBI WGS metagenome assembly CXWL01 (sample SAMEA3498368, study PRJEB10139) | groundwater metagenome | biome: water well; material: biofilm material | place: Germany | collected 2015-04-27 | reverse complement strand
CCTACCTTGTTCTGTATCGGGGAGATCATTTCCTGCCTGAAGCGAGGGTTGTAGTTTTTGAATTCATGCTCCCAGAATTCTCGCACCTGTATGTTGGTAATTTTCTTCACCACTTCATGCTGAAACGAGGTATCGGTAAGCATAGTGAGTACATCGGGAAGCGACGCATCACCATACTCTATGAGGGCAAACAGGGAGTTGCGCAATATATGCTCCATGCGGCTGCCCCACGCATCATCAAAGAGCTTCTTGAAGGCTTCCATGAGTCCTGATACCGCAAGCGGTATCTTGTCTTTCCTGACCCGTCTGAGGGGGTTGTAGCCATACGGTTGTTCCATATCTGCGGCATCAAGGTAGATGAGGTCATTACGTCGCCACGGAGGTATCCGCGCCACGATTCTCTCTGCTAAATCACCGTGCGGGTCAACCACGCAGAGACCGTTGCCATGCATCACATCTTGGAGTGCCAAGGTCTCCAACAGCGTTGATTTTCCTGTCCCCGTTTTTCCCACCACATACAGGTGATACAGACGGTCACCTGCCTTGATGCCGAACTTCACTTTCTTGCGACCGTTGGTTTCTGCGAAGTAGCTAATGTGCTTCATCCAATGAGCTTACCTATTTGTTTAAGAAACACACGAAGGGGGAGGGTGACTCCGTGGCACATCCTCACGTCGTGATATGTACCACTACTTCGTCCATGATGAATGAAGATACCTGTTCCTCGTGGTCATTGGGGAGTACCGAATCTTCGGTGTTCCCGACATGACTAGGAGGAAATTATGGAAACGAACAGTACAGCACCACGCATTGACCTCTATACCCGCGTAACTAATGAAATCATTAAAGCGATGGAGGCAGGGGTAGGAAGATTCAAAATGCCGTGGCATCAGAAGGGAGCTCAGGGGCTTCCCAAAAACGCTGTAACCAAAAACTCATATCACGGTATCAATACCCTTGCACTGTGGTCTGCGAGTTGTCTTCGTGGCTATTCTTCACCGTACTGGGCAACCTACCGCCAGTGGGACTCACTCGGTGCGCAGGTGAAGAAAGGGGAGAAAGCATCCACGATCATTTTCTTCAAGAAGCGTGAGCCGAACGTTGAAGAAAAGAAGCAAGAAAAAGAAAGTGAGGACACCGCACAACCACGCCTCATCATTCAAGGTTCAGTGGTATTCAATGCGTGCCAAGTGGAGGGGTGGCAGGAGGCAGAGATACCCCTCATTGACCTCACAGAGCGACTAGAGGCAGTTGATATGTTCATTGCATCATTGGGAGCTGAAATTCGCTACGGTGGTGACATCGCTGCCTACAGCAAATCCTTTGACCGTATCGACATGCCCGACCGTCCGCGCTTCTTTGAAACAAAGTCTAGCTCCGCCACCGAGTCTTTCTATTCCACCCTTCTCCATGAGCATGTGCATTGGACAGGACACTCTAAGCGACTCCATCGTGACCTCACGGGTCGCTTTGGTACAAGTGCGTATGCAATGGAAGAGTTGGTGGCGGAGCTTGGTGCAGCATTCCTTTGTGCGGACTTAGGCATCAGTGTCACGCCGCGACTCGACCATGCGGTATATGTGCGTAGTTGGCTTGTGGTGTTACAGAAAGAGAAGGCAGCGATCATTACCGCATCGAGTGCGGCGATGGCTGGAGCGCGGTATTTAACTGACCTTGCATCTACCAACATCGAAGGAAGAAAGGCAGTGTCCTTGTAACACACTTAACTCGGTCGAAAGACCGAGTTTTCTTTAGAAGTTTAGTTTGCTGAATTGGCACATTTACACGTCGTGAGATTACGTTCTGAAAAGTAAATGATGAAGGTTGGACTGTTCATTTATGAAAGGAATCGACATGACAAATTACACCCGTTCAAACTTAGATTTACTTGCGGTTGTCGTTGGAAAAAGCAAGGCAAAAGGGCTCTACTACACATCCCTTGCCTCGCTTGTTTTCGCTGAAGAAGGTAGCAGTCTCTACATACCGATACTTGCTGCTTCACGGGAATTAGTGCGGCGATCACTGGAGGAAGAAATATCTTACCGTGATGTTCTCTCCTCACCTCTACAAGTACGGGAATATCTCAACGTAACCTTGCATGACAGGGAGCATGAAGTATTCGTAGTGCTTTTCCTCGATGCACAACATCACTTGATTGCAACTGAAGAACTCTTTCGAGGAACGCTCACGCAAACATCGGTATATCCGAGAGAGGTGGTGAAGTGTGCGCTTTCATACAACGCCGCTTCGGTAATCTTCGCGCACAACCACCCATCAGGCGTGGCAGAGCCGAGTAGGGCGGATGAAGCTTTGACCTTGGTACTCAAGCAGGCACTGGCACTAGTTGATGTGAAGGTACTCGATCACTTTGTGGTGGCGGGCGGGAGCGTGGTGAGTATGGCGGAAAGGGGAATGGTGTGAGGGAGAAGGAGAATCCCCCGCTCGGTGAGTGGGGGATTTTATCAACGTCATCCATAGTGAAGAATTATGGGCATAAGTACAGAGTACTCAAGCCTAACTAAACAGCTACACTCTTAGACTTGAGCCGAGTAAGACCCAGAAACTTGCCCAGCCATCACATTTACGCGATGCTGTAATTACGTGGAATAAAATTTCCGTCGATAAAAATTAAAGTGCGGTCACTTATTTGTAATTACAAGTTCATATCGTCTTCCTGAAAGGTGGGTCTTGAAGGGTACTCCTTGAAAACCCATTCTATTAAGTATCAAATCAAAAAAGGAATCTACAATAACAAATGTATGTAGTACACGGTTCTCCATCAAAAGTATCGTTCTAATAAATGTTCTAATTTTTACTACTGTGGCAACATTGATAGGATGTGTCGAGTCTACGATTGGGAAAAAGTAGGCGTTCGCAATCTCCCCATTGGGAGAGACAGATATTTCGAAGAAATGATTATTTTGAAGGGGAAGTCTGTATATTTTGTGTCGAAAGAAAATTCTTTTTATTAAAGCGATGGCGATTGTTATATACACCGTTACAAAAAAATATGGATAGTCAAAATCGCTAATGATTGGGTGCTGATAGAGAGCTTGTTTCAGATTATTGATATTGGATGAATATTTTTGATCTACTACTAAACCGTGATATTCATCACTCAGTGTTTCAGCGTGGGGGTATTTCATAAGACTCTCGATAGTGTGATAGCGTTAAAAATTCATACCAATTTATCGAGCTAATCTTGAAGGCTTGCAACTTGCCATTGACATTCATAAGAATTCGGTTAATGTAATAAATAAGAGGAGGGTAAACGTAAACAATTTTAGGAGGATATTATGAATCTAAGTATTCAGTATCAAAATAAGTTTAGTATGTCACCTTACTTACGCTGGCTTGTAATTGTTAGCTTAGTATCGTTGCAGGTTTGCTGTTCTCAAATACACACATGGGAAAGGATACTAATAAACTAGATACTAGATTAAGTTTGCTAAATAAATATCGAAATTCTACGCGTGATTTTTTAGCTCCAGGAGCGCCACTATTTATTATTGGTTCATTGGTTTTTTTATTTTTCTTGGTGTCACGTTGGTTTGAATTGCCCGATCCAGTTACTCTTGCGGTTATAGTAGGGAAATGGATGGCGACATACGGTTTCTGGGTCGTCTTTTTGGCATACGCTGTTGAAGGCTTGTTCGTAGTTAATTTTTATTGGCCAGGCTCGTTCGTATTATTCGTGGCTGTGTTTGGTGTAGAAAGTTCTGCTCAGTTAGCAGATATTTGGATCATCTTAAACGTAGCCGCGCTAGTTGCACTCTCTGTCGATTACCTAATTGGAAAATTTGGGATGGAGAGGTTTCTGTTACGCTTTTGGAGTATTGATTTATACAAAAAATTTAGTGAGACAATGAAACGCTGTGGCATCTGGGGTGTTGTCCTCGTCGGTTTCCATATAAATTGGTTGGCACTGTTAGTAACATTTTGGGCAAGTACGAAGGAATCCTCGTATAGTAAAATAATGGCAATTAGTATGATGTCCCATGCGGTATGGAGTGCAATACTCGTTACCCTCTTGTCCGTTTTCGCGGAGAGTATGAAAGCAAACTTAAATAGTGATGGTTATCGCTTAAACTTGTTCGTCATTGCAAGTTTTTTTGCTCTAGGGACAACTCTCTGCTTTTGGAAAAGAATTATGGAACGACCTAAAACGCGGTAGGAATACATGGATACTCAGCTTCGCTTTTATGGGGGTGTCATAGCTTCGGCAAACTCTTCATGAGCGTAATTGATTAGCATTCTGGAGTCAAAATAGATAAAAGAATTTGCCTAATAGGCACAAACTCCCGTCTGCAATGTAAATCCCGATACCGCTACAGTGTATGAATGCAATTCGACGAAGAAACAATTTCAGAATTCATATATCTGTACGAAGACATATTCGGTGAACGCTTAACCGTACCTGAAGCAACGGCTATCTTTCGTAAACTGGTGCATCTGTATCTTGTGCTACTCCGTCCACTTCCTACAAAAGTAAAAGAGTCCTGAAGCTGTTATGCAGTTTCCTTCATTGCTTGTTCTTTGATTTTTTCATGTAGTAGTTTAATGTTGCGCAGTACACGCACCATTTCAGCATCTCTCTGCTCAATCAAAATTCGAACATCTTCTACGACCCCGCACATACTTGTAGAAGTGCTTGCTTTCGCAAGCCGTACGAACGGTTTAGTGGCGCTACCATTGAACTTTTTGTTGGTGAGTGTGTAGTTCGAACCAGCGGTTTCGAGGATCAAACGTTTAACATCATCTTCAGCCTGCTTAAACCAAGAAACCGCGCCATTACAGAACGAAAACAAAAGTGCAGCGGGTTCGAACCATTCTGCCGTTCCGTTTAGTTTCTTTAATTTTTCTGCGAGACCTGCTTGCTCAATCTGTAGTTTTAGTCTTCGTTCAATAAACTCAGCATCGTCGATCAGGGAGCGTATGCGTAAGTCGGTTATGGTTGAAAGTTGCTGTGCAACTTCACGCTCTGCCTTTCCGAGCGTCAACATAATTTGCTCAACGTCTTGCGGTTGCTGCTCCGTATCGCACTTCACTGCGGCTTTTACGGTAAGCGCATGCACGCGGTCATCAATAGAGATTTCTGCTAAGAACGAGTTCACTTGCTTTTCTAAAGCCTTCGCTTCAAGCGAGGGCTGACGGCAACGTTCGCCCACATTACGCTTGGTACAGTGGTAGTAGATATATTGTGAGCCGTACCGATTCTTCTTGTGTTCAGCGGTAATCATAAGATTACAGACCCCACAGCGCATCATGCCCGTGTAGGTGAAGTCATATTTTTTCGGCTTCTCTCTGCCTGGTCGTCCAATGATATTTTGCAGCTCATGAAATTCCTGCATGGTAATCATCGGCTCATGTTTCCCCTCATACAGCACACCGTTCCAGAGAAAATGCCCTGCATAAAAAGGATTGGAAAACATGTGGTAGAAGGTACTAATGGATATTGGTTTACCGCCTGCCCGCTTGGTTTTCGGGGTTCGATACCCCCATGTGTCGCGTGCGAGTGAGTAAAGCTGCTGCACGGAATATGCACCCGTGAGGGCATTGTCGAATATGCGCTTGATAGTCGCAAAGCTTTCGGGGTCGCGCACAATGGTTTTGGTCTCGCGGTCATTTTTGTAACCGAGCGGTACGCCACTGGGTCGCCACCCCCGCGCAACCTTTGCGCGATTGCCGCGCTTTACATTTTCGCTCAGGCTATCCACGTAATACTTGGAGTAGCCGAAAATGATGGAGAGCATAAACTTACCCTGCGGATTGTTCTCGAAGGTAAATGCGGAAAACTTCAAATCTTTGAGGAGTCCACGGTCTAGCAGGTAAATGATTTTTCCACCATCGAGCGAATTGCGTGCAAGGCGATCAGGATGCCAGCAAATGATTCCCTCGGCTTCGCCCGCTTCAATACGTATAAGCATTTCACTAAAAAGCTTACGTCCAGGTGCTTTTGCACTAAAGGACTCTTCATACATTCCGACAATTTCAATGTCGGAGCGGTTGCTAAAACTTCGTTCAAGCTCGCTTCTTTGTGATTCAATCGAAAGCACCTGTCGGTCTTCCGATTCGGTCGATTTACGAAGGTAGAGAAAATACTTCATGGTAGGGGTATGCCACCAATTTAGCATGTGCGCAGAAATTGTCACGCGGGGGAAATTTGCCATCTCAACAACTACCCACCCCTTAAATAATTCTCGTGGTGGCGATATGCTCCCCTCATGGAAGTACACGCAAAGAAACAAAACGATATTCCCACCGTTTCCAGAATCCTTGCCGACGGCAGCCTTGTAGAATTGGTGTATGAGGAGAGCAGGAAGCAAACACTTCTTGCGCACTATGCGCACGGCAATGTTGAGTTAAAGCCATTCATTGATGCAGAGGGTGAACATCTTGTCCCCATATCGCCCCACAACAATCTGTTGAAACACCGAGCGGTACTTTTACCAGAGCGTCCCGAACCCTACGGCACAACCAAAACATTGCTTGCAGAGATTGAAAGCTACCTCTACCGTTACGTTGATCTGTCACCCCAATTTTTCCGCATTGCCAGTTCCTACATTCTGCTCTCGTGGGTGTATGACGCGTTTAATGAATTGCCGTACCTCAGACTGCGCGGCGACTACGGTTCAGGAAAAACTCGTGCGCTCCTCATTATCGGATCAGTGTGCTACAAACCATTTTTTGCCAGTGGTGCAAGTACCGTCTCCCCGATATTCCACACCCTCAATACCTTCCAAGGCACGCTCGTATTTGATGAAGCTGACTTTCGCTTTAGTGATGAGAAGGCAGAGATAACCAAGATATTTAATAACGGAAATGTGCGTGGATTTGCTGTACTCCGTACTGCCATTACCCAGAATAGAGAATTCGATCCGCGTGCCTTTCTCGTCTATGGCCCGAAGATTGTCGGGATGCGCCGTTCCTTTGAAGACCAAGCATTAGAGAGTCGTTTCATTACCGAAGAAATGGGGCAGAGAACATTGCGGAGTGACATCCCCATTAACTTGCCAGAGAAGCAAAAAGAAGAAGCGACCACACTACGCAACAAGCTCCTCATGTATCGTTTTCAAACGTGGGAACACGTGAAGATTAACAAGGAGCTGGTTAATCCAAACCTGTCCCCCCGTCTTAATCAAATCCTTGTACCACTTCTTTCCATCATTGAAGACGAGGAAATTAGAAAAGATATTTGTGATGCAGTACAAGGATTAGAGCATGATTTGAGTGAAGAGAAGGGAGCTACACCAGAGGGAGAATTACTCGCCATCTTAGCCGAACTCATGGAAGACACTACCCGCACCACCATCACCATTTCAGAGATGGCTACACTCTTCACTGCACGGCACGGTACTGACTATGACCGCCCCATTACGAATCGGTACATTGGGTTTTTAGTGCGTAATCGTTTGCGACTTTCCAGTCGAAAAAGTCATGGAGTGTATGTTGTGCCGCTGTCAGAAAAACCTAAAATTCAAGCACTCTGTAAGCGGTATGGCATCGCGGAAAATAACGTGTTGGATGACGGGGGAAACATCCAATGAAACACGTCGGGTGGACTTGCGGGTAGACGGGGACTTCGTAGCGGGGTACAGAGAACAAGGGGTGTTGGAAACACTAGCTTCAGTGGAATTTGGGCTTTCAGGGGCGGTTACCCCATTTTTACGTCCCCGTCTACCCGCAAGTCTACCCGTGGTGAGCGGCAATCTATCCACCCCCTACTCAATACACTTCAAAAGATACATATCCTAAATTCGTATCGGGAATTGTGGCTGAATAACCACTCCACATATCCACGAATCGATGTTGTCCATACTGTAGCGTGGCTGACCAGTTGCCGAAGTCAACCCAACCGTGACCAAAGCTCCCAATGCCACCCCTTGCGGTACTCAGTGCCACAAGCTCTGCCCTTGTGGGCAGGTGAATAATTAAGCCGTTACTTAATGCGACCGTATTGGTGCTTGCAATGTCGGTGGTGTTATAAGCAGCGTTTCCAAATGTTCCCCCATTAAAGAGTTGGTCGAGTACATCATGGGTAACATAATCTACCCCTCCATTCGTGCCATTCCCGCTAATATCCCAGTAGTAGTAAGTGTGCGCGTTGCCATCAAGAGACTGGGCTGCGGTAATGGAAACGGGGTACATGAAATTACCACTGAGCGTAATTCCATTTGCTATAACTCCGTTCACATTGATGTTCGAAGTTTGTACAGCGGTAACACTGAAACTGACCGTGCTTGTGGTTCTTGCCACATTAGCACCCGCATCACTGACTGAAAATATCAAATTCGCTGTTGCGTAGGCAGCAGTTGGCGTTCCCGTCATTGCACCCGTGCTGCTATTAAAACTTAAACCCATAGGTAATGTACCTAGGTAGCTGTAGGTATATGGGGGGTTGCCACCACTTGCTATTAGTGGGGTGAAGCTCGACATCGCTGTCCCCACACTCAGATTTTGCGCGGTGGTATTTGCGGTGGCGGTGAGCGCACCTGCACCTCCTCCTGTCGTTGCCGTCAGAATTAAATGGTCGGCAGAAACATTGGACTGCCTGTCGATGGAGACAGGTGTTAACGCACCACTCGCGGCAATCCTCCTTCTATGTTGCTCCGTCCACTGTAAAACAGAACTTGCATCGTACCGTTTGGTGATGAACACGATGATTGCGGTGTTGGCGGTATCCGCCTCAACAGCATAGCTCAGTACAAACTGCCCTTGCAGCGTCGCCTTACTACTATTCGCATAGATATTTGCTGTGCCATACGTGCCAACATCTCCAACCTTCACCAAGGTAGGTAAAGCTGGTGGTGTTATGAGTACCGCGTACTGACTCGAAGAACTCATGCCTACATTGGCGTAGTTGCTGTCGTAGTAGATGGTTGAGGTTGCAGTCCCCGATGCCGCAGTACATTGGGTATATGTAACGGTATTGGTAGCAGTAACTCCTAATGCAGCTACACCCTCAAAAGTCCCCGCCACAGGTGTTGACCTCACATCACTCTCGGTGCCACTGCACGTACCTGCCACGGTGTAGTTGTTTGAGTATCCTGCTGTAACCATTGCGCGGTAGCCACTCTGTAAGGGAAAGGAGAGAGTTGAAGTTATTGGCGCAGTGGCAGATGAAGACCCCCCTCCTCCGCCACATGCAACAACCGCAAGACTGAAAAGCGATACCAAAAGTAGTTTTGTTGTTTTCAATTTACGTCTCCCCGAATCAAATACAGCGTTACCTGATGCACCTTCGCCTATTGCCTCGAACCACTTGATAGCCCCGTACCCGTAGAGGAGCCACCTTCAGTTGCCGTGTAACTCGTCAGCACTGATTTTTTGTCGAAGCTCAGTGTTGTGGTGGTGCTTTCCACATCAGCCCCACCCATAAATGCGCCCACAATTGGAATGAAACTCGCCGCTTTAGCCTGAGACTGTACATACGTGTACAGCGCGGTTCTTGTCCCGTCTGAATGAATGGTTGACTGAGTTGGCTTGCCGAGTTCCTGAACCACTTCGGCATAGGTAGTTTTCCCTTTTACAAATTGAGAGACTTTTTCTTGGTCAACTTTTTTGCCCATAGACATGCAGGCACTTAATGAAAGAATCGCGATGAAGAGAGATATGAAACGCATGGCTACTCCTTGAGTGGGTGAATATGAAATTGGCAGGCACTAAGCCATTATTTTTTTGTTGTACGAATTTGTCGCAATCGCCGCCCAGACAACGCAAACCGGCCAAGTGAGAAACAAGCCAAAGCCCAGCGTAAATACGGCAGCCAGGATTGAAATGAAAATCATGACGATTCCCCCTGTCACCGTTGCATACAACATACCGAGTGGTCCAAATATGATGGCTAAAACAATCGCCATCGCCATGCTTTTCCCCGCAACCATTACCTTTTGCACACTTTGTTCTTCAGCCATCGCTCGCTCCCGTTGTTGTCTATGCCGATTTCAAACCAGAGGAATATCGGGGTGGGGATAAATATACAGAGGTGAAAACAATAATGCAATCTATTATGTTTTCCTGTTGTTTTCATTTACCGAGCCTAGACTTACACCATGAATCGCAGATCAAAAGTTTCTCAAGCAGCCGTGGTCATTTCACCAGGTGGTAGCGGGGAGAAGGGAATTAGGATTGGGGAAACCCAAGGACTCGTTGCCCCTATCCCCAAGAAGACAACTACCGTGACACTCCGCCTTTCGGGGACATGGCATGTACTCTGGAAAAGGCTTCGTAGCGCAGTCCCCAATGTTTCCGACGCTGAACTCTTACGCCAAGGAGTTGCACTCCGTATGGCACTTGCTGCGCTTGATGGCAAAGGGCAAAAACCAAAAGCATATATTCAATACCATGACCAAGCGGGGAAGCTCCAGACGGTTGACCTCGAAGAGCATGTGGGGATTGTTGTGGAGGGGAAGGGGTAAACCTTAATGAATTTGATTTGTTGAGGTGCTTGTTACTTGTGTAAAGGGGATTGTTTCGAGGAGTGTTAGCTTCCCTGTTTTCATGTTGTAACTCCAGACTTCTTTGTCGGTCAGTTGTGTATATCCGCACGCATCGCACCCTTCCGCGAAATATCGAGTGAACTCAAGCGTGTCTCTGTTTGTAAATTGCCATGCGGCTACCCAGTTCGCATCTTTGATTGTTTCGATTCCTTGCGAACGACGATTGTTTACAAATTGCTTAAAATTCCCTGGCACATTGAAAGATATTGCTGGTGTGTGATTAATAAGATTAACAACGCGAAATTCTGAATCAACGTCAGAGTGCTGACCTCTTGATCGAGTTAAAACATAGCTTAGGCTAGTGCCATCTGGAGAAAAACGAAAACTCTCTAGGTCGTATCCATTGGCGAGGTCAATTTCCTTGGAATTATTACCATCAAGATCAGATTCATAAAGAAACCAGTCTCCCTCAATTTTTGACGGGTGATTGCCAAAAAATGCGTATAGTTTATTTAGGTGTTCATTTGTGAAGATATAGAGAGGTGCCTCCATATAATCTGGAAATCCAAAAGGTAATTTTTTATTAGGTAAAAAATTGTCTGATAAAAAACTGGTTATTTCTCCTGTTGCTATTTTTTTTACAAAAATTGTATCTGTTAAATATCCACGACGAATAGAATCCACGTCTGTTGAAAGCTCAGTTTTCATTTCATTTTCACCATAACGAAACCAATAGTCCCTATAGACTTGAATGGGTTGAATTTTCCAGTCTGCTGCAACTAATTCTTCGCGCGACATTACGCTTCGTTCAGTTGTAGGTAATACTGGAGTTGGTATGTTTGAATTGGAATCAGGTTCAGCAGCAGAAAATTTCAGAGCTAGAACAGCAACAAGAACAACACTAAAAACCGAGAGGGAGATAACGACAGCCTTAATGTTCATCGTTGGCATTTGTAATTAAATAATACCAAATGAGCAATTTAGCGCAAGGCGTTGTCGGGGCTTTGATTTAGTGGTGGCTCTCGCTTTTGGATATTGAGTGAGAGCCACTCTGCTTAACAATTCTTAATACCTATACCCCAAAACTCCTTTGTTAGTCGTAACGGTAAAAATCTTTAGTCCAGAATAGTTTTGTTTTGGAAGGTGAGTGCCACGTTCTTCAACATCTACAGCAGTTTCATTGGTCTTTTTGAAATATGTTGCGACAACATGAAACAGGGAGCTTTCCTCTATATCCTGACTAATGAGTGGTTGCACAACCTTTGTATTCCACTCGTAGTTGAAGGTGGTCTCAGGTAAAGCAATGATCGGTGAATTGTCGTACTGGATACTCGACAACTTAGCTTCTTTAAGCAATGTCGCAGAATCATATTTTTTGAAGAATAGTTTTTCTGTATGACCTGCATCATCGGTAAGTATGTATCCCGCTATATCCTTTGTAACGCCAACAGGGCTTAAGTTATCAATACCCGTCACCTTGAGGTTTCGTGTTGCTGTGTCAACAGTAATCACAGCTTCTGGTGCTGTTTGATCAATCTTCACTTCGAGTGTTTTTACTACTTCCTGATTTCCCAAAAAGTCTGTTGAATAATACTGAACAGTATGGATACCTTCCCCAGCAATCGGTATGAGACTTATGTTGTCATACAGTTGCCACGCTCCGTTATCCAACGAAAAGAACGTGGACTTCACCCCTGCGCCATCACCATCGCTAGCTGAAAGCGATACAGATACATCCGAGGTAAACCAGCCGTGCAATCCACTTGTTCCTGTTGGAGTCGGAGTTGTAACAGGAGCTAACGCATCCGATAAATTTGCCCCGACAAAGAAGGTGTCAACATTAGTCCCATCCCCTTGGTGGTCAATTGAAACTTGCACACCTCTCTCGTTGCGTGCGATTGCATCCCAATCTACTTGGTAGGTGTAGATTTCGTTAAGAGCGAGGGGGACGTTGTGAAGCTCTACGCCAGTAAGACCAGAAGGCGTAGTGTTGTCGATGTAAAAAGAATATACACCAGCATCAGTGCCAATTACTTGATACTTGTAGGAGTTGTCAGTTAAGTATACTACTGCCGCTTTTCCATTTTCAATATCATAGACAGCGGTAGGTATTTCGTCTCTTAAAATAGTTCCATCAAATCCAGTTACGTTACCTGCGCCATCAATAACGCGGACTGCTCCAGGACTGCAAAGTGAGACATCTGTTTTTTTGAGTTCGACTGCCTTCATTTTTTCAGCAATACCATTAGGAGCATCACTAGGAACAGAAGGAAAGTTAACGGAGGTATTTTTAATTTGTTCAGCTACAGGGGTTAAATAATTCGTGTTATTAAATCGGAAGCAATTTGGACCGAGTCCGTTGTATCCACGGACTGTCCTGAGAATTCTCATTTCTGTTTCAGTTATCGGTGGCAAAGTAACACCGAGAGGGTATTCTAATGTGTACGTGTCTGTTGGGCCTGGCCACACTCGCCCCTTATTAGGAATTGCACTCACCGAGTTCGAATGTTTATCAATAAGAGTAGCAAAGCCATCCTTAAGGTTCGCCGCAATACCTTGAGTAGAGTTAGTGTAATACCGACTTGGAATTGCATAATCGCGTTTGGTAAATCCGTTAGATTTGTATGGCAACCCATAGCAAACCGCTCTTCCTAAAACAGTTTCGCACTGAGGTATTTTAATATTGCTAGCAGCACCAATATACCCTTGGCTTGTAATTTGCATAACGCCATGCCCATAGTCGCCAGTGACCCATTCATTATCAAATTGAACGCCTCCTGATTCCTGTGTTGCCATTGCTGCGATGATTTGCTCAGGGAAAGCATTGGTTTTTAGGTACGAAAGTGGAATGTTGTTGTACGCACCTCCATCAAGCGTTTTAATTGTATCTGATGAGTTGTAATAGTGATTAAGGGCTGTCGCTATTTGACTACCTCGATCAGTTCGAGTGTTATAGAGGTTCATTGCCTTTGTGGAAAAGTCGGTAGTTGAATATTTTAGAAACTCAACTAAGAATTGATCATTACCATCAATTATTCCTGCTTTCATGTAGCCAGAAGTATTGTCAGTAACATCTGTAACTGCATACCAGCGATAGATAGCACTGCCATCCGTTGTTTTAACAATGGTGTCCAGTTTATCCGTCACTTTTACTGCCCATCCATCTGGAAGTTGTTTTAATGGCGTTCCGTTGGGTGTCTGATACAGTGTCATAAAGCCTATACCACTTGTGAGTTCGCTCCAAAAAGATAATGCAGGATTGTTTACAGGTGTCGGCAACGGGGGAGGTAGAGAAGGTGCAGTGTTTGCGTTCAACCATGTATTTATATTATGGCAACTTGAGCAATCCAAAAAGGTCGGCAAATGAATGTTAGATTTGCGCTTTGGACTAATTCCTACAAAAACTTGACCGCTATGACAGATTGCGCACCCGTTAGAGATGCCAACATGGTTCATAGATCCTGGAATAAAGCGTTGAGGGTTATGACACGTAGAACAAGACTGACCTGTTGGAAGATGCCCGGGTGGTTTTATAGTTAGGCTATAGCCATAACTATGAAAGCTCCAACAGAACAAGATGGCAACAAGCGTCTTCTTTGCGCATTGATAATAAATGTTCATGTTGTTGTCCCTAAATAATTATGGCGGTTCAAAGCACACTGTCGGCAATATATCCTGAATATCAAGCTTTGTCTGGTGTTGCTGGAAATAGGTTTGGCGGTTCTTTTTGGCTTTTAGGATATTTTGACTTTCATCATATTCCACTCTGCTTTCTGAACAAACTGAGAATTTACCACCCTGTCACATTCTCACCACTACGTTCATGCTTCGATTCACGCGACAATGTAGTTAGTTCTTGAAGCCACGTAAGGCGACATGAACTTACATCATGTCGTCACCAATTCAAAATTACCTTCGCACTAAACGGCGGGAATGGGCGCTCACGCAAAAGGAACTTGCATATCTATTGGGACGCAAAAGTTCCGCACATATCTCTCGCGTCGAACAAGGAAATCGCAAGCCTAAGATTGATATTGCGCTCGGCGGAGAAGTTCTCTTTGGGCTAACCCCTGAGCAACTTTTTCCTACACTTTATGCAGATATTGAGGAGTCCGTGCTTGCCCGCGCCGCAACGCTCTACGAGAAGCTCGATAAAGAAGAAAGTAAAATTGCAGAGCGGAAGAAAATGCTTCTCACCGATGCTATGAATCGCGCCGTTAATCGCCTTAACCAACTTCAGGAGCATGAATCATAACAAACACCACCCCCTTGTTCTCTCCATATACCCAACCAGTAAGGGATATGCCTTCGTACTTTTTGAAGGTGCACAAAGTCCCTATGATTGGGGAGTCAAAGACATTCGTAAAAGAGGGAAGAATGAAGCAACGCTTGAAGGTGTCAAAACACTCATTGAACGCTACCGCCCTGACTACCTCATCATCGAAGACTACACTGAGAAAGGCTCACGAAGGTCATCACGTATTCGCAGGCTCTACAGAACCATTACTCATTATGCGGAAAGTGAATGTATTGAAGTAAGTCGCATTTCACCAAAAGCAATTCATGCTTGTTTTGCATCGGTGGGAGCGAAGCGGAAGTATGATATTGCGCAAGCTATTGCATACCACATCCCCGCATTTGCACACCGCTTACCACCCTTGCGGAAAATCTGGATGAGTGAAGACCCACGGCAGAGCCTGTTTGATGCGGCGGCGTTAGGGCTGACGTTCTACTCCACACACCTTGCCGTGTAAGTACAACACTGTATAGTCTTTTACTTACTCGCTAATATGGCTATTAAAATACCCAGCCCAATTAAAAGTGCCGCCTTCACTTCTTTGTCATTGTCGGTAGGCTTTTCATTGGGTACTTGAACTCCCTTTTTCGTGAGCTGCATTGCCAATGAATCCGCTTCAGACAATATGCCATCAGGAGTAATGCCAAGAGCGTTGGCTAAAGAGCGAAGATGAGAAACCGTTAATGCTGTTTGACCAGACTCCACCCGCGAATACGCTGATTGCGTTAATCCAAGAGCGTGCGCTACCTCACCTTGGGTATAACCCAGAGTTTCACGATGTTTTTGGATGATGTGTCCCACTAGCGCGTTGTAGGGCATAACCGCAGCGGGCATTTTATGAGTTGACATGATTTGCATGTATGCGTATATTGCATATTACCTAATTACGAATATATGAATATGATACCCACTAACTCAGTAGCTTTCAACCCAATGTCATATCACTCTGGTACGGTTGTATCTACCAGCCGTTTCTTGTACCGACACTTCGGCATCCTCACCGACCATTACGTCAATGGATACCCTACGGTCATTTCAAACTCTGGCGAACGAGGAATGGTTGTTGAAGAACCATTGAATACATTTCAGGGAACAGGAGACCTCAAAGTAGAGGGATATTTCGGATCATTATCTCCCCATGTCGTCTTAGAAAGAGCGAGAGCGCAGCTAGGAAGTCGGTACGCATTGCTTCGTTGGAATTGCGAGCAGTTCGTGCGGTACGCTCATGGTCTCAAATTGGAAAGTCCGCAAGTAACTGCGGTAGCCACCTTGTGCCTAGCGATGCTTGCTATCTATGGACTTTCAAGAGCGTAGAAGGAAGCTGCAATTCTTCTACTAATGAAACGCTAAGTGTCGTTTTGTAAAATGCTTGGTTTAAGGAGAAGGTAATGAAAAAATTTGTCATCGCAACCCTCATGTCTGTTTGTATGGCAGCCCCCGCCTTTGCAGGCAACATAGGCAAATACTATGCAGCACTCGATCTTGGTCGTGCAACATACAGCGGCATACCGTTCCCCAACCCTTCCGTTATTCGTTTCGCGGGAGGCTATAACTTCAGCCCTGCGCTTGCGGTTGAACTAGGATATTCGACGTTTGGTGATTCCAATACGACATTGAGCTGCTGTGGCTATGCAACGACTTCCGCTGCATCTTTTCAAGTGGTGGCGGTAGGAAAGTTGCCGATTGATAGGGAATTTGATTTGATCGGTAAGTTAGGACTTGCGAGTAATGTTGAGGACTATGCTTCCGCGACAGGATTCTCTGCCAGCTATTCATACAGCGATTTGTTGATTGGTTTCGGCGGAGAATACCACGTCAATTCAAAAATGGATGTGCGTATGCTCTATGACAACTATGGCAAGTTCGATAATCTATTTCCCCCGATGAAGGCAACGTCTTTGTCTTTGGGGATCGTGTACAACTTCTAATTACTCCTTGCGTAATCGTTGTCCCGCTTGAGTTTCTACCCCCGTCATTTGTTTTCGCCAATTCAGTAGTTTGTTGCTAACACCAAAGTGGCTCGCTGAACTGCTAACGGTGTGAGATTGAAAGATGTGGCGCAACAATCCTTCGCGGGGGACTAATAACGTTGCTGAAAGCCAATCAGCTTCATCTTCTTGATTAGAGTCGTAACTGTGCAATAGTAGATGCCCCATTTCAGAAACATCGAGACGAGCTGGTTCGTGGTCTAAAATCAAATGTGCCAGTTCGTGCATAGTGCTGCTTGTTTGTCGAACAGCACTGTGCGATGAATTTACGATGATGAGGTCGGCTGTTGGTAAACGCAACGTACACGCTGACCAACTGGATGAATCGTGCTTTGTTAATTGTGCCAAATCTTTTTCCGCTAATCCTGGAATGTCCTCTGGAGACCAAATTAACACACCAAGTTTCTCGGCGAGTAACTGTGGAGGAAATCTGTCTTCTGGATTTAATCCAAAATCTTGTCGATATTTTATGGCAATAGATTCACACCAAGCCTTAAATCCTCGTCGAAACATGTAACCCTAATTATTTTTGTTGCTCTTGCATTACAAGAGCACGTTGAGCGGCTAAGATCATATTTGCCAAAGATTGAGCGGTTTCTAACTTGATTGTCTCGTCCTTGCGAAAGTGTACTCTTGCAGAGGGTTGTTGCGCTGATTGAGCACTTCCTTTTACGCCAAGTATTGATCCTGGGTCAATATCCAGCCAGTCACAAATCAATCGAAAATTTTCCAAATCGGGCAAGTGCCCATTTTCTACGCGAGACAATGTGGCGGCACTGATGCCGATTTCCTTTGCAGTCACACGCACCCCGCTGCTCGCACGACGTTTAGCGACTAGGCGACCTAGTGACTCTAACGATAGTGTAGTCATTTTCTCCTCTTAGATTGTTTCATAAATAAAACAGTGTTTGACAAGTGAAACACATCTGATGTACTGTTTCACTTGTGAGACACAATCTCACAATTTAAGTACCTTCGTCAAGTTTAGATTTCGCTCCATTGGGATTCTAAAAGGACAGTTACTTTTACATTTAACAGCTAACCTTAAGGAGTCACCATGACACACGAAACTGAGTATCGCATCAAAATCGACAAAAATGAATATGAAGTGCAGAAGCAGCACATCACAGGTAAGGAAATTCTTGAGCTGGCGGGGAAGCTGCCCCCTGAGCAATTTGAACTACGCCAGAAAATGCACGGTGGTAAAACACAAAAAATTGCGTTGACCGCTGTTGTTGATTTAGCCGAGCCAGGAATTGAACGATTTATGACTCTGCCCCTTGATCAACAAGAAGGCTAACATGCGGAGAGAGTTTGAATTGTCAGTTGATGACACGAGCTTTCTTAATCATGAGATAGCCTCTTGGGAGGCTATCCGAGATACAGGCATGATGTGGGTGTTAATCCATGAGCATCCTACCCCCGAAGGCTATACAGAAGACAAGGTGACGATGGCTATAACTATTCCTTCAAACTATCCAGAGGGGCAGTTAGATATGGCGTATTTTTATCCACCGCTTGTTCGCAAGGATGGCACAGCAATTCCTAACACAGAGGCACCTCAGTCCATTGATGGAAAACAGTATCAACGGTGGTCAAGGCACTACTCTGCTCAAAATCCTTGGAAGCCAGGCGAACACTCATTAGAAACACATTTTTATCTTGCCACCTCGTGGCTTGAACGGGAATTTACGAAAAGACCATGACGCACGTTGAACTAAAAATATCAGGCAAGCACCTAGAGGAATTACATACCTCGCTTTTTCAAGGCGATGGTTTTGAGTCCGTCTCTATTGCTCTTTGTGGGCGAATGAATAGTACTAAACATACCTTGCTTGTCCATGAACTTTACCCTGTGCCTCAGGATTCATATACAGAGAGAAGTGCTCTGACGGCGGGTTGGAAAACAGATTTTATGATACCGCTTCTTGAAAGGGCTCAATCTGAACATTTAGCAATTCTAAAAATCCACAATCATCCATCGGGATATGAACAGTTTTCAAAACTAGACGATGAATCAGATCGGGCACTCTTCCCCTCAGTTCATGGTTGGACAGATGATGGGTATCCTCATGTGAGTGCAATTATGCTGCCGAATAAAAAGCTCATTGCGAGAGCATGGCACGATGATGGCAGTACGACCCCCGTCAATAGAATTGTGGTGGTAGGTGAAAATGTTGAAACATCATCTGTTGAAAGTACCGAAACTACTCCAGAGTTCACAAGAAGACACGCTCAGATATTTGGCAAAGCCACAACGATGCTCCTTCGCAATATGGCGGTCGCTGTTGTCGGTTGTTCGGGAACGGGGAGCATTGTTATTGAGCAATTGGCGCGATTGGGTATAGGTAAATTGGTACTCATAGACCCTGATAGAGTCGAAGAAAAGAATCTCAATAGAATCGTTAATGCTAAGAAGCAAGATGTATTGGACAACAGGCTTAAAGTAGAAATGCTGCGTCAGGCTGTTCACTCTATGGGATTGGATACTGAGGTGGCGGTATACCCTGTAAATATCGCCGAATCAGTAGAGGCACTGAAGGCTATTGCAGAATGTGATTTTGTTTTCGGTTGTATGGATGGTGCAGAGGGGCGATTTTTGCTTAATAAATTAGCTACCTTTTATTTGCTTCCCTATATCGACCTCGGCATAAGGATAGATGCTGATGGAAATGGCGGGGTAGATCAAGTATGTGGCAGTGTTCATTACTTACAACCAGGAATGTCTACTTTAATAAGTAGAAAGATGATCCAAATGAAACAAGTCGAGGCCGAAGCATTAAGGCGGACAAATCCCAGCGAATACGAATCCCGGCGCAAGGAAGGATATATTCATGGCGTTGCTGAAGATAGACCAGCGGTAATAAGTGTCAATATGTTGTTTGCCGCACTTGCGGTAAATGAATTTTTAGCAAGACTTCACTCCTTTAGAGATGAAGGGAATCACGGTTTTGCTAAAACGTGTATGAGCTTAACTCAAGGTGAATTTTATACTGAGGCTGAGGATTGGTCTTGCGAGATATTCAAAAAATATATTGGGAGAGGCGATATGTCTCCGTTTCTTAATATGCCCACATTCACAGCGGGAAAAGCAGCATGAAACAGTTGCTGTCGTGGTTTAGCAAGTTGTTCGGTGGCTCAAAAAAACAAGAGCCATACGCAAAACAATATGTATCTGATATGCCAGATAGTGTGGGCAACAAGACTATCTACATAGCTGGTGAAGGTGAACACAAGTGGTTTGTCGCCATGAAGTGTCCTTGCGAATGCGGAGAAACAATTCAACTCAGCTTGGAGCGAGACTCATCACCTCGTTGGCAACTAACAGAACATTCTAATGGAACTATTTCCTTGTATCCTTCCGTGTGGAGGAACAAACGATGCCTTGCGCATTTCTGGATTAGGCATAGCACCATTGAATGGTGCAAAGGCACGGGAAAAGCAGCACCTCTTAAGAGGCTAGTATCGTGAGCGCATTCTTAGAGGAATTTATTGTTGTGCTGTCGTATTCGACCAAAACACAACTATCCATCTTTTTTGGAGTTGCATTCTTCTTTGGAACGCTTGCGCTGGGGCATCATGTCGCATCCACGTTGATTGCGCAAGGAATGTTTGCGCCCTTGATGGATGCGTTACGTCCTATCATCGTACATCGTTACGAAAAGCTTGCGTGGGGGAGCTTGTTTGGTTTTATGTTGCTGGCAGTTAAGTGTTACAAAAAAGATCGCAAAAGATTTCTTGGTTTATGATATTTATTGCAAGTGATTACGGGGGATTAGTTGGTTTTGTGGTGCCAGAGGTTAGGGGTTCTGTAATTGTGTGACTAGCGGGTTGCGCCTTCATCCAATCAAAAAGCCCTCTTTTATCCGCGAAAGTGATTATAAGTGCTACAACAATACCAATAACAAAGGAAGCCGTTACTATAGAAATCCAGAAATCCTTCCTTTCTTTTTTGCGTAGTAGATCAATCACTTCTTTTGAGGACTCCATCTCAAAATATAAATCAACCATTTTTTCTAAGTGCTCTTTTTTTATAGTTTCATAACTGCTATTTAATCCATTCCTATTCTTCCTTGACTCCACTACTAGTGTGTCAATTTTACGCATTTCTTTTCTAAATTCAGGGTATTGGGGAAAACCTCTTGTAATTAAAAGTAAACCAACCGTGTCCGTTAATTTAGTGTATTGATCGTCTATGAAAGCTATCGCCGAATCAATCGCGTCATGCCTTGCTTTCTTGCAATTTTCGATTGCTTCAATGAAATGAGTCTCAAGGCAATCATCGGTAGTATTCCCAGCGTTGAAATCAACATGAGCCTGCACTATCCTTCTTGCAGCATATCTAAGCTCCATAATGGACGGAATGAACACCTCGCCTTTAATGCGCTCAACCAACTTTAAGACCTCTTCTGCCTGTACCCACTCAACGATATATGCGTCGTGGTGTTTTTTGAATTTTTGGAGCAACATAATTTATTTGAATTTTGAGTTACAAAAAAGCCCTCTTACGAGGGCTTTGAATTTATCTAAAAGATTATTAGTGCTGATGTTTGTAGCTTGCAACTCTTTGTGTGAGCTTGTCCATCTCAGCGTTAAATTTTCTCTGAGTAGTTACACGTTCCTCTTGCGAGTTAATATTACCACGCGCAAAACGAGCGGCGACACGGAGCGCAGTTTTTTCTTTGCTTTCTTCAGAAAAAATTGTGTCCAAACTCACTGGAAAGAGAATCCTTTGGATTGTTTTTATGGTGATCTTAAAAATGTTCATGGCTAACACCGTCCTTTCTGTGCTTCAAAATAAGCAATTTCCCGACCATTCAAAATATGGTACTTCTAATGCAACCATACCATAAAAGCGTAAAAAATCCACATGCAATCATGTGGATAACGTTTGGTCGTTTTTTCCGCTATTTCCCCAGCCTTTGTTCAATAATTTCTAATCCACAGTCCCGTTCGGACAACTCAGCAAGCATAACGGCGATAACCGCAAGGTGCTGAGGGATTACCCCTGACCGTTTGTAGTTCGTGATTGAAGTAGGATTCATTTCAAGTAGTTCCGCGAACATTTTAATGGAGAGCTTTGCACGCTTGAGTTCGTACTTGAATTCATCATACGTCATGGCGGCGGAGTGTACTCCAACTAATTACGAAAAAGTAAAGGATTTCATACGCTTTTTGCTTGAATCACATAATTTTATGTGTAATATGTTGAGCGTAAAATCAGAACATGGGGAGTAAGCTATGCAAAACCCTGAACAATCAAAGCGCGTCGGTATCTTCATTCGCGTATCTACCGAATTTCAAGTGCAGGGGGAAAGTCCTGAGCATCACCTACAACGTGCCCGTCTCTATGCCGAAGCAAAAGGCTGGCATGTCATCGAAGTGTACCGCCTCGATGCTGTATCGGGAAAGACCGTAAAAGACAATCCCGAAGCCAAACGCATGATGGCAGATGTAAAGCGCGGGCACATCACGGGGCTCATCTTCTCGAAGCTCGCACGCCTTGCACGGAATACCAAAGAGCTTCTCGAATTCGCAGAATTCTTCCGCGAATTTAATGCCGACTTGATCTCCCTTGCAGAGTCCATCGATACTTCTACTCCCGCAGGTCGACTTTTCTACACCATGATCGCTGCTCTCGCGGAATGGGAGCGGGGTGAAATTTCAGCACGGGTGGCTGCATCAATACCAATCAGAGCTAAGATGAACAAGTCGCTTGGTGGGCAAGCTCCCTTTGGCTACCAGTGGAAAGAAAAGAAACTCATGCCGCACCCCGAAGAAGGCCCTGTGCGTAAGCTCATGTATGAACTCTACCTCGAACATGCTCGGAAAAAGACCGTAGCGCGGATACTCAATGATCGTGGTTACCGCACACGGAATGGTTCACCCTTTACCGATACCACCATAACCCGTCTTCTCCGTGATCCCACAGCAAAGGGAGTACGCCGTGCCAACTACACGGTATCGAAGGACAGTAAGCGTGCTTGGGAACTGAAGCCCGAAAGTGAGTGGGTACTCCATGAGGTAGAAGCCATCATTTCAGAAGACTTGTGGAATGAGGTGAATGGAATTCTTGATGTGCAACAAGCAAAAGGGAAGCGTCCTGCCCGTCACGTCATTCACCTCTTTGCAGGACTGGCTCATTGTGGCTGTGGGCAAAAGATGTATGTACCCTCGAACTCCCCAAAGTATGTTTGCTACCAGTGTCGTAACAAGATACCCGTCGTTGACATAGAGGGAGTATTCCACGAACAAATCAAAAACTTCTTCTTTTCCACGGAGGAAATTGCCGAACATTTGAGTCTTGCCAGCGCCACCATCCACGAGAAGGAAGAAATTCTCCTCGTTCTCCTCAAAGAACAGAAGAAGCTCACCCTAGAAGTGGACAAGCTCTATGACCTCTACCAAGGGGGCGCAATCGACAAGGTAGGCTTTGGAACAAAGTATCATCCCCTTGCAGAGCGGCAACGCCAACTGGAAGATGAAGTGCCGCAAGTTCAAGCGGAACTCGATGTACTCAAAATCTCCCATTTATCCCATGAGGAAATCATCACAGGCGCACGTGACCTATACACCCGCTGGCCGGAACTACCCACGGAAGAGAAAAGACGTATCGTGGAAGCCATTACTGACCGGATTGTCATCCACCCCGACGAGGTAGAGATTAACCTGTTCTATGCGCCCCCTACACCCACCTCACCCCCTCATACTCCCTCTTTAAGTGATGGTAGGAAGGCAACGGAACTTCAGGGATTCATGGCCGCGACAAGTTGAAACTGCGCTTTGAAATCAGCGCGGCGGGCGGCACGCGAAATCGTGATACGCCCGCTCTCCAACGGTTCACGCAATACCTCCAACACTTTTCGGTCGAACTCCTACTGGGAATTTCCAATAATCCTAGAATCTTCTAATATTCACTCTTAATTGAAATTAATTTTAGACACGTTCTGTAGTTGCATTAAACAAACACTTATAAAGAATATACCACCCAAATCGTCCAAAATCATTTTTTATAGCACCATTATCAATTGCATTTGATAATCTGCGAGATAACTGATGTCGATATGCGCCGACTGATTTTAGTCTGACATTGAGTAATTGAAGAATAGCTTTTAATTGAAGCTTTTCTAAATCTTTAGCTCCAAGATTTTCTAGCTCTGCCGCAATAGCCATACCAAGGAAATAAAAGTTTTTAAATTCATCATAAATATCATCTGCTGGAGTTACTTTATAAAAATTTAAATAGTAAGCTAACTCAGACTGCATTTTTTCTGCAATTGTGACTATATTATTTTGAATAAAAGCTGCGTAACGTAAGTTAATTTCAGTTTCTACTTGAACATTCCCTATCGTGTTTTGAGCTAAAAGTGCTACCGTTTGACGAAAATATTTGAGCGTTTCAGTTGCGTGAGTTGCATTTGGATTTGTCATAATTATTCTTAACTAGAAAAAACAGCCAGTTATACTGGCTGTTTTTTAATGCGATTACGAGGTTATTAATTAAATGGCGTGAAAAAATTCAAACGAGTATTTCTTCTAAATGCAGACCGTTAGCTAGTTCTTTATGAAAACCATAGTCAAAATGATTAGTCTCACATTCAGCTGTAGTTGGTGACGGCATTGATTGTTTTAATTTTTCAAATGCCTTGGTAAATGCGCCTTCCAAACGCGATCTTTCTTCTGAAGAAAAATCCATCGATGTAAGTAACGCAGTGTGCGTGTTCATAATGCTCTCCCAAATTCCTAACTGATCTAAATTCTATTTGGCATCAACTACCACAGTTAATAATATGTGGCAAGTAAACTAATGCAGTGTTGCGCATGATGTGTGTTATCCAGCGAGTTGTCAATAGGACGGTTGTAACAAAATGCCACACAACAACCCTACTGTAAAAATATTTATGTTTCGTTACATTTAAAACCGACTCTAAATTAATTTGCGATAACCAAGTATTACTTATTTGATTTTCGCCTAGGTTTCGTCATTTCCTGAACCTCTTCAACTAAAACCATAAAATCTGAAACCTTGATTCCCAGCGCATTTGCAAGTTTAAAAGTCATATTAAGACTTGCACTACTTTGCCCTAGTTCCAATAAAGAAACGTACTTTCTATCAATACCAGCATGAAACGCTAGGACTTCCTGAGAATAACGAAGTTTTTTCCTCAGTCGTCGTAAAACGATCCCAAACGCCTCCCCTGGTTCCACGCAAATTTTCCCTATAGATAACGCTTGGAAGTTACGTGTCCAAGGAAAAATAGTCTTCCCAATATATTGGGAAATATGCTCTAATAATAATCAGTCAGTTTGGAATAAAAACGAATAGATTTAAGGGATATTCATGTTGAAAAAATTACTTTTTGCGGCATTACTTTGCTTTGCTACAACTGTTTATGCCGGATTCGATGAAGGTTATTCGGCATTACAGAATAAAGACTACGCAACGGCTATCAAAGAATGGGAGCCTATTGCCAAGAAGGGAGATGCTACTGCACAACATAATTTAGGCGTGATGTATGAGGAAGGACTCGGTGTAAAAATAGATTTAAAAAAAGCTTTATTTTGGTATCGAAAGGCAGGGGAAAATGGATATGCCAATTCACAAATTAACCTAGGTATCATGTATGCAAATGGCACAGGGATAAAGAAAAATGATGTAACGGCGGTTTATTGGTATCGTAAAGCTGCTGAACAAGGGAATGTAGATGGTCAAAACAAATTGGCTGATATGTATGGATCAGGTAATGGGGTTGAAAAGGATTTAGCAGAAGCAGCCAAATTATTTCGCAAGGCAGCTTATCAAGGCTCTGCTTATGCCCAATACTCTTTAGGATTTCAATATAGAAGAGGGCAAGGTGTAATACGAGATGAGGGCGAAGCTAGAAAATGGCTTAGTAGAGCGGCTGACCAAGGCTATAAACCTGCAATTAAAGAATTAGAGGATATTAAGGATCGTCAATTACGTGCATTGCAAGAGCAATTAGCTAGAGAACGCAAACAACAAGAAGAAGAACAAGAAGAAGAACGGAGACGTATTTACCAAGTTGGACAGAAAATTTGCCAAGATATAAATATTACTACCTCATTTGGAAGTTCAACATATCCGCATGTAGTAACTATTACAGGGTTTATCGAAAATAATGCCAATTCAAAGATTCAAATTCGTATTTCAAGTTTAATAATCATTCAAGGGTCTGCTCCCTATAAACCCGTAGGTTCCAGTATGGATCGTATAAATGGGGATGTTGTATATGAAAGAGGCGCAATTATTTGGGATGAATCTTCAAATTGGAAGCAGTGTAACTAATCGTTAGTAGGCGTTGTTTGGATTGAAATAGCTGATTTACCTCGCTTCAATTTCCTAAACCCCCAAGGCGGCACTGGATCATTATCTGCCCATAAACCGCGTTTAGAAGTTCTTGCTTCACTTTCCAGTTCTAGTAACGATTGGTCATGCAAATACTTTCGATATGCCCAAGCTAGTCCAGTTTTAACTTGTTCGGTATTAGCATCAATTCCTGAACAATATACCTTGGCTAATGTTCGTCCGTACCTATCAATACCTGTAGTTTGTAACACTGCCTCCGTGTTAAAACATAAGTCGGAAAGCGATTGCTTTGAACGCTGACCAAATGGTTGTGATTTTTCAGGTGCATCTATTTCAGCCAACCGAACTTTAATTTGATCATGTTCGTTGACTAAAACAGTAAGCGTGTCACCATCAGCAATGCCTATTACTCGTCCTTTGATTTCTTCGGATAATGCATTTGTGGACAGTAAAACAAGGGTAAAGAGTAATGAGGATATTTTCACAATACTGTTTTTTCTCTAAGCGGCTTAAACAATACCACCCATTCCTTCAATAAATGTACTGATAAAGTTTTTAATTTTTTCTGAAACCCTTGTCAGAATTGATTCACGTTCCAAAATCTTAGGTTTGAAGCTCAAGGTTTCGATAATTTCCTGATCCCTGGGCAATCGATTGGCGAAAACATAGTTTTGTAACAGCTTTTCAAATTTATCAGGAACAACATTTTCATCAACGCACAATTGCTCAAAAGCTATT
>CXWL01002535.1_pt1 | contig 26805 bp, 23 predicted proteins | sample 590931 | NCBI WGS metagenome assembly CXWL01 (sample SAMEA3498368, study PRJEB10139) | groundwater metagenome | biome: water well; material: biofilm material | place: Germany | collected 2015-04-27 | reverse complement strand
CCTGCCCGATTAACGCAGTCCAAATCAATAGCGGTTCCCCATACGGACGCCGCCCCCCCCTGGTGGCATATTCGTAAGGATCTCCCCAGCAGAACTCGGCAGAGCGTGGCGACCGGTTTGCCATGAGCCATTCGAGGCAAACGATGGCCTCATGACGCACGTTGTCGTCTCCCTTCAGTCGGTGCATCAGTAGGTATCCCCAGGCCATATAGCCTCGACCAATTGCAGACTCGTGGGGTGATATGCCGAGCAATGGTCGAATGTTGAAGGGGGCGCGCAAAACAACCTGCTGGAGCACCCGCATGGGAAACACCCGACCGCGAGTGAACGAAAACAAACAGGATAAATTGCCATCGGCAGGCTCGTATCCTCGATATTCGTTCTTCTGAACCCAAGATACAACCTGCCCAAGGCTCCCCTCAATTTGCGTTTTCAATTCTGCCAGTCTTGTCATATATTTATTAAGCTGTGGCTTCTCCGCATCCTGACCGCACACTTGCAATTGCTACTGATCATGTCGACCAGGAAAAGCACTTGTTTGCGATTCTCCTGTTATCAGCTTTGACCGTAAATCCACCGGTTAAATGCGCCCACCATTCCCCCGCCCTAAGGCCATCAACATAATGGCCTGACATCCATCGTCGCGTGTATTGCAAGTGCATGGACAACAGGCGCTAGCTCTCAAATATCTAGTGCATAACAGCTATTTTCTTACCATACCCCGAACCAAAACCACAGCATAAACACATGCACAAATACCCTGGGCCGTGTAGGCAAAGAAACGAGCTGAGGCGAGACCGATCGCCCCCCACTGAACTAATAGCCAAGCCATAACCAAGAACACTATGGCCCACAGGAGATTCATATAAAACCCCAACCACATCCGACCAGACGCGGCAATCATAGTCCCCACAGGAACTTGGGCTGCAACAACAGCACAGGTAGCAAGCGAGACGACAAGCGTAGGCCAATCCCGTATAAAGTCTTCACCGTACGCGCCCATGATGTGGCGGCTTAGCAGTGAACCGAGTATGACAAATGGGAGAGTGCTCGCTACGCTGATCGTGATGGAGACGAAAAGCAGCTTTGTCGAGCGAGTGATATCATTGACACCCATGCGTTCGGAAAGTACCGGCATGAGCGATTGCGCCATGACATACGGTAGCCACAAGAGGGCGCCAAACCACTGATTCGCAGCGCTGAGCGCTCCAATGTGTTCAAAGCCATTGGGCTGACGAGCCAACATTGCTGTGCAGGCCCACTCCACAGGATTAACCAACAGGCTTCCGAGCGTCGCGGGAACGGCGAATCGCCAAAGCAGAGGAAGCTCGGAAGACGTCATTGACCAGGAAGTTACGGGAATCTGGATGCGAGCCGCCTCACGTCTCCAGATAAGAAGATTGGCCAGGCACCCACTCGCCTGGGCAATAATCATTCCCCAGATTACCCCAGATAATTCAAAAAGCATGGCACCCCCGACCACCAACGGAAAGTTGAGCAGACCGGTCAGTCCATTCACCCACGCGATTTTTCTGAATGCTTCAAAGCCGGATAAGACACCTGTCTGCGCACCATTGACTGCGCTTAGCAACAGTAGCAGTGCACTGAGTTGAATATATGGTGTCAGCTCAGGAGCGGCGAGCGTATTCCGGGCGAGCCATGGAGCGAGAAAAAACAATACCGCCCCGAGCGTGATACCTGTGCACCACGAGACGATACTCGAGAGGGCAATGATTTTCCCAGCTTTTACCGGATCCGTGCTACGGAACTCAGCGACAAACTTCGCTGCGGTCGTACCCATCCCAAAGCCAGCTAGGGTCCCAAACATCCCAATTGTGCTTTGAACAATGCCAAGCTCACCGTAACTGGCTTTCCCGAGAATGCGCGCCACAAGTACAGCAGCAGCCAAAGCCAGTAGGCGGGACAGCAACGATCCTGCGAGTGACCAGAGCGATCCGTGGACTAGACGCGCTGCGATCGGCGAGGATTGAGCTCGCTCCAAGAACTGCTGAAATCTCTTCGGAAATAATTTGGCACCATAAAAGGCAGGAATGTCCATTACTAGAGTGCTCCGAAGCCTACATTCATGAGTGGAAATGGGTTACGAGAATACGTTACTTTTGAACATTCTCTGAATGCGCGCAACCAGCCTCAACGTGTCGAGTAGTGCCTTCTTCTTAACCCAAACATTCACGTCAGTGGTGATTTTGAGAGTCCGTCCTCCATAGGAAGGCTCAGGCGGCGCACCCGAAATTTTCGAAACGCCTAGATGTATGGCGGCGGGCAGGCGGCTGGTGTTGATAGATCTTAGGCGTGGGAGGTGGATCATCGTCTCGAGAGAGTGTGCTGCGGGACATTCATTAATTAAATGGTCGTTCGGCTGTCTCATTTTGTCAGACTGAGAATGAGAGCGAATAAAGATTGCTAGATACGCTTCAGATTCTTGAGACAAAAATAGATCGGGTAATCTGGCTTCGACGGGTTGCAGGGTCTATCGAGACTCGGTCGTGGGAATTGAGCTGTTGTTTCTCGAGGTTGACCGGAAAGTAGTCGGCGGTTAAGGAATGAGATCTCGAGCGCACGCGGCGTTGTAGAGTCTGGAATCAACGATTCAAAATTGTTTCCGTGGATGTGTACAACGACAAAATTCTGACTAAGCTGGTCCATGATCGTCGAGAACTGGTCCCAATAAATGTCACAGTCGTGAAACTCTACCGCTAATCCATTGATCTTGCTCTCACAGGCAGCGAGTCCTGGAAGAACTCGATACTCGCTGCCCTCGATATCTATTTTGATGAAGCTGCAGGGACAATCTTTCAGCGTAGTCGCCAATCGCGGCTCGAGGCCCCACAAACCAGACAATGCTATGACGCCAGGCTTCGGCATATCAGCAACAAACAGCTGATGAAAGCGCCGCGCGCGCCCGTTATAGAACATACGGAACTGCAGCGACTTTTTAAACCAATAAGCCGCAACACGGCATTCCCTTGCGACGCGGCCCATCTGTACTCCCACTACGGCAAGCAAAGCGCTCTTGATGCATTTCACGGCCCGCGAGAAAAAAACCGTGGCAGATACCGATCCGTCTATACCGATGACCGTTGTGCGTCGATTCTCACGAATGAACGCTTCCTCAAATGACCAGTCCTCGGAAATTCCTAACGAGAAGAGAACCTGGGTTTCCTCCACGCACCGACGGCTAATCACATATCCGCCATCTTCAGGTCGGCCCAGTCGTATCAGATCATCAATGTGGATGGGCTTCCAACGTGCCAGGCTGTACTTATCATTTGGAGGGAGCTCTAGTGCCATAACTCTCCTTAAAGGGATGGGAAATTTGTGCCACAAGTTGGCAACACCACCCACAAGCCTCTTTCCATAGATCGCGTCAGCAGTAGCGGAAGGAATAAACCAGTCCAAGACTTGAGCGACCGAAGAGGCCAAACAGCCGATGTGTCATAGGATTTTGGCTTAGATTGCAGCTCGCACGAGACGCCTCATGGTGCCAAGACCGCCGCTACTTTCACTCACCAGAGCCAACGCGTTTTAGATGTTCGGCGACCGCTTCGCCAATAACCCTATAGCCATTTTTGCCTGGATGCATATCTCTGGTGGTTTGCGCATAGAGCTGATTTCCAACCGACTCTTTCAACGCCGGGAGTGTATCTAGGTGCGCAATCCCTGCGCCGACGAGAAACTCAAGTAGAGTCTTTCTCGCCGACCGTTCGTTCACAATAACCCGATCGAGCGCTTCGTGCAAATGAAGCTTTGGATGATTCTCAAGATACTCTGAAAATACCGTTTCCTTTGTGGGGATAATCACGACAAGCAACTTACAGCCTTCTTGGCGGCAGGCCCCATCCATCTCCTTCAGCAAGTGAAACGTGATCCGCATGCCTTCCCGAACCGGTCCGCTACTCTGGTCAAGTCTTGCCACCATTTCGATAGGGCGGAAGGCCTCGCGTATATTCTGATCCTCGACAACCAAAGCAGTTGTGTACGGATCTCTATCCGTAGAAACCTGCTTGAGCCGGACTGACTCCTTCACCATCGCCAGGAGCGGACCATGAAATACAAGCCTGTAGACCATACTGTGTTCTGAAAGCCAATTTCGCACGCCGGCTCCCCACACAGGCGGTTCGGATGTTCCCCAAATGTCCGCGTTGACATTGTCCCAGAGTCCGTTCCTAAGAAACGACCAGTGGTCAAGTCCATACGTGACCGAAAAGGCGTTCTCAAAATCGTCTCCCATATAGAGACCACAGATAACCCATTTGGGGTGGAGCTTGAAGCCCTTGGTTGTCAGGAGATGATAGTACTGGTTGGGTCCATAGCCGCCAAGACCGAGGTTGTACACCTCGGACCCAGTCGCTCGTGCCACAACCGACGGCCATGAATCATTCATAGCAGCGGTGTTACCGAACGTATGCGAGTCTCCGACAGCAACAATGTCGGCTATTGATGGCACTCCTCTGTTCCTGAACCCCCACTCGTCAAAGCCGGAACTGTTTGGCGCAATGGTGATTCCAAGCACATTGTCCCTGATCGTCTTCACGGACAAATAGTCAGACGAGTTGAGAGCCAGCCTGGAGCCTGCTTCACACAGGACAACGCCGATGGAAATGGAGACAACCAAGATAGATAATTTTGCGATAGTCTGTTTTAACTTCATTGCGTGTCAGGCCAATAGTCTTCTTGTCGGCACCACGAATCGAAGATTGCGTAAGAGCGCCCTTAAATAATAGTCTAACCCGCACTCACCCGAGTGGTGTACCATTTATCGCGAAAATCTAGCAATCGCCGATACAACCATTGCGGCACCAAATTTTTCAGGTCTCCATGCAATCGCAACTTGAGAGCTATACTTCCTTTGAAGGTCAGGGGGACATAGTATCGAGGAAGATCCATCCTGATGAAACCGTTCGACTCTTTGAACCTCGTCAGCGAGTCCTCTCCTTTATTCCCATACACGAATCGTTCATAGAGGAGATAATTGATTCCTCTATCCGAGCAGAGCCTAACTGCTTCTGAGAGGAGTGCATTATTGGGTCGCTTATCAAGAAACTCCGTCTTTGAGAGTATTTGCATGATGGCTGCGCTGCGCGTGTCCCAAACAATCTTCATGTAACCAATCATTTCGTCCTTGAGATAGGCACCAAGAAACGTACTTCTCTCACGATATGTACCGTTTTCCGCATGGACAGCCTCAAAGTCTTTGCCGTAATGCCAGTAGGGCCTCCCGTGCCTGACTGGCGACTCGTTGAATATCGACATGACTCCATGGATATATTTCTCATCAAACGGATCAGCTCTTACTACCACGCCTTTCTTTTCGCTGGTGCGGATATTTCTTCTGCTGGCCGAGGAGATTTGCTCACGAAACCAAGTATCATGGGATGATATCGGGATGGCTGCTACGTTGTCCCACTCCATAAAGAATTTGAAACGAGGCTCGCGGTCAGGAACGCGTTGCACAAAGGTGAAAAGATCAGGCTTTGGGTCGACATTTCTGAGCCGTTCCAAAACTTGGTTGGGGTCAGGCAGGATATCGGCCTGGAGCCAATACTCATCGAATATTTCTGCGACTTTCACAAACCTGCCGCTAGTAACGATAACAACGTCTTCCAAGCGAAAGGCAGGGACCTTCTGCTTCTTGCCTTTGATACTCACTTCGTGGGTCGTAGATAACATCCGAGGCCTCCAAAATGCACAAACCCATAAGTGGGCTCAACCGCTTCGACGAGCCAGAACCACTTCACCTAAACTTCAATTTTAATCACAGGGGCTCCAGCGAATGCCATATCTTCTACATCCACCCCCGACGCACCCGGTCGATAGATCCGAATGACCGCTCCTGGACAAGATAAACGAGGTGCTGACACTTGGACCTGTGCAGCACCGGAGGACACATTCTCGTGGAATCTGATCGAGCGCCGCCAGCGGAACCACTCCACAGCCTCCCCAGCCTTGGCAAACCACACCCGGCCACCTTTCCCGACCTCTCCCAATAGCTCCCTGTAAAAGCGTCCCCAGAGGCGTTCAGGGGCCAGGCTCCGCTCGTGCCAATTGATGACTAGAGTGCCTCCGAAACGTCTCGCATTCGCCATGATCTGACGACAAAGTTGTGATGCTTGCCCTCGCCCGAGGTTCATCCGTCCTGAAGAGAAGAGAGCTGAGTCCATGATGGACATGGGCAGTTCCATCAATGCCTCACATCCCACCGGACGGAACACTTGCGACGTGCCGGCCCAGTAACCGACGGCCTCGTTATATCCACAGGTGGAGTCGTAGTCGAAGCCAGCAACCTCCAACGTCCGTGGGGAGTCCGCGGAAAAGTACAACCAGTGCATCCTGATGCCCGTTGTCTTTTTGCCCGTCAGTATGATTAATCGCTTCATTTCCTCACGCCCTGCATCGGCATCGCACCATGCGTCGATCCCATGCACCGCGAGTTCGCTCCCTCGATCTGCAGCCTTCTTCACTTCCTCCTCGATTTCGCTAATCCCGTATGGAGCGGCCCGCCAAGTGTTGGTGGTACCATCCGGTGCAAGGCCGGGCCGGCCTTTGAATGGAATCAGGAAGAAGGTGGAGCACTGCCCGTCTTCTACCTTGGCATAATCCTCGAAGGGGCGCCAAAAATCAGGAACTAGTTTCAGAAATACAAAAGGCAAGGAGCAAAAGGCAAACCAGTTGCGGAGCGCCTCTTCGAGCGACCGACGTCCCCTCACAAGATCGGCCAACGTCCCCACCGATGCACGATATAGGAAGCCCACCAGCGTTCGATCGAACTCGTGTCGCCGGATCCCGTAAAAGTCCACATCGTGAGTGAGACAACAAACAAAGTCGTGACCTTCAGGGGAAGGAGGAATCTCTACAAATGAAATTCCGGACTCAATAAGGAGATGCCGAAGTAACGCGATGTGCAACTCCAGGGTAGGCGTCATCGCATGCGACGCCGGCTGCCCCCTGGTCAGTACGTACTGGATCTCATCGAATAGATTGTAGCCAATTCGCCAAACGACGCGCCCTCTCGCGCGATATCGGCAATCGACGGCCTTTCCCAGCACCTTCAGAATACCATCGGGAGTGTCCGCACCAAACAGCGCGGCTCCTCGGTAGACGGGAAACGTCGATGCCTCCCAGACAATGTCTACCGGACCGTCCTGGCTATCCACCGCAAGACCTGCCTCACGATCTGCCTCCTGTTCTCCGGAGCCGTAGACCAGGAACACCTCTCCATCCAAATCACCGATGGAGCCGTCTGTGCTTAGAACGACGCGATACTTCCGTCCCGGCACCGCCCGTTCCCACGGAGTCTTGAACAGCTCAAAGAACTCCTCGACCACATCCAAATCCGTCTGGCTTACGGCTAGGCCAATCATCGGACTATGTCCAGGGCATGAGGGACTGATCGGATCGACGCCGCCATAGGTCTCTTTCTTTTAGAATAATGTGTACACGAACGGCGCAATAGCTGATCCCTGTGAGAGCACGATTAACCCTCCGAGGAGCACCATTACGAGAACGATCGGGAGCAACCAGAACTTTTTTCGCTCCTTCATGAAAGCCCACAGTTCGACGACAAATTCACCCATGCCTTTGCCTCCTCTACGCTAAAATTGATTCCGCATATGATGCCGCGGGCGCGGAGCTCGCACAACACGATAGGTGGCGGCATCTGGCACCAGCACACGATGCATGGCATCCTTCCCCATGAAACGCATGACCACACCCATCGGCGTAATTAAACCATAGTAAATGATCCCCAATATTATTCTGGTATTAATTGTCCCAAGCACATGTCCGATCTTCATCCATCCAGCGTGAATCTGCTTCAAGCTCTGGGGCACAACAAGACCAAGGACTACCAATGTACCACCCAGCACCAGTGACCAGAAACGAGGGCTCTCATTCCTGACAATCATTGGCCACAGCCCAATCACGGAGAAGATTCCTCCCACAATCAGGCCGAACTGTCGAAGATCCTTCGTTGCAGTCTGCGGATTCATTATGAAACCTCCCTAATCGAGCTCAAACTCTTTCTTCCAATTCGTATCGCTTACCAACGGTTTCTGCTGAGTCTTATAGAGCACACAATCTTCAAGAACGAGCACATCCATTTCGGTTCGCATGAAGCACCGATAGGCATCTTCCGGCGTGCAGACAATGGGCTCACCACGTACATTGAACGACGTATTCACACAAGTGGCATACCCCGTCTTTGNNGTCTGAATTCTGGCGGAGTAGTCGATGTGTGTGACGGATGGGATATCCGAACGCGGCACATTGAGCAAATCGATTCCCCAGAGCTCCTTCTGGCCTGGATCAAACGGCAGTCGGCGTTTTTCAAGAACCGGCGCCACGAGCAGCATATACGGGCTATCGCAATTCATATTGAAATAGTCCGATACCCGCTCTCTTAGCACAGAAGGGGCAAATGGTCGAAACGACTCACGGTACTTAATCTTGAGGTTGAGTACAGACTGCATTTCTGTGTTTCTGGCATCCCCTAAAATACTACGCCCACCAAGAGAGCGCGGTCCAAATTCCATGCGTCCCTGGTGCCACCCCACGACTTTCCCTGCGGCCAATTCATCGGCCACCCGGCTATACAAATCCTTCTCCTCGAGCCGATGATATACTGCCCCGATAGTCTTCAGGCTTGCTTCAACCTCCTCATTGCTGAATGCCGGCCCCAGGTAGCTCCCCTTCATGTTGTCGTGGACATTATCCGCAGTCCTGGGCTTGTTCTCATACTGATACCAGGCGCTCAAAGCGGCACCCAACGCCCCACCTGCATCGCCGGCTGCCGGCTGAATCCAAATGCCTTTAAACGGTCCTTCTCGGAGCACCCTCCCATTTCCGACACAATTGAGCGCGACACCGCCTGCCAGACAGAGATAGTCCGCTCCCGTTTCACGATGCAGCGTTCGCGACAGCCGCAGCATGACCTCTTCGGTCACTTCCTGAATCGATCGAGCCAGATCCATTTCACGCTGACCAAACTTCGACTCCGCNNGTGCAATAATTGAAATATTCCATGTTCATCCGAAACGTGCCGTCCGGCTTAAGATCGATCAGATGCTCGTAAATAGCCTTGACGTACTTGGGCTCTCCATACGGAGCCAACCCCATGACTTTGTATTCGCCGGAATTGACCTTGAACCCCGTATAATAGGTGAATGCGGAATATAAGAGGCCGAGAGAATGAGGGAACGGAATTTCCCACAGCGGGGTTAGAGAGCTTCCGTCGCCAAGCCATGCGGAAGTCGTCGCCCACTCTCCAACTCCGTCCATGCAGAGAACGACCGCCTTCTCATAGGGAGATGGGTAGAACGCTGATGCCGCGTGAGATTCATGATGTTCCGAGAAAAGAATGAGTGGCAATTCTGACTTCTTCATCCCCGGGGATAATGCGAGAAACTCTTTCGCCAGCAGACTCCTCAAGAAGAGTTTTTCTTTCAACCACACCGGCATGGCCGCCACAAAGGATTGCAGCCCTTTAGGAGCAAAGGCCAGGTATGTCTCGATAAGACGTTCAAATTTCACGAGCGGCTTGTCGTAAAACACGATATACCGAAGGTCAGTTAAAGAAATACCGCCCTCCCGCAGGCAGTAGTTCACGGCTTGACCCGGGAATCCAGGATCATGCTTCTTTCTGGTAAAGCGCTCCTCCTGTGCCGCCGCAACAATGTTCCCGTCTCGAATCAGACAGGCAGCACTATCGTGGTAAAAGGCAGAAATTCCCAATATATTCATCTCGCTTACCTTCCCTTGGAACGGCCCTACAAAGCACCTCTCAGGAGGCGCCGTCATAGACTTTCCGATTCAGTCTCTTACAACTTCTTCACACACCTTCANNNNATATACTCGGCCAAGGCATCTCTATACCAGACTCGGTAATGATTAAACTTGTGCCTCCCTAGGAAGAGCCGTTCGAAATGAAAGGGGGAGAGGAAATGGTCTACTTGAGCCAACCGTTGCGGCATTCCATAGTCATATGCATATTCTGCTTTACTGAGAAACTCAAGGAATTTCCTTGAAGCCGCTCCGATTAATCCGGCTCCGCCAACTCCACGGTCTGTCGGAATCTCTCTAAGCGCCGGGCTTCCTTCTGCGATCAACCGCAAACAAAAATCGTTACTCGTAATAGCGCACTCGGGGGCGCGGAAAACTGTCCGAACCAAGTCATTATCGAGATACGGAGATCGTAACGAAACTTGTGTCTGTTCGAGAGCCAGTAATCCATAGTGATGCCATGGCGCCTGCTTAAAAACCGCAAAAGAAAGTGGGTGACTTCGTAGGAGTGACCCATAAGTCTCCCCTGCCTGGCGTAGGTAAGGAAGGACTCCTGCCTGGAACAGACCTGGCATTGGCTCGGTTGGCTTAAATGCACGCACACGCCGCAGCACCTCGCTACCGTAGTTCCCCGTCATCCTTACAGGCGCAATCTTACGGGCGCACTCGTTGAGGTAGAGATCGGATGACCGACGGACATCGGCGCAGCCGTCCGTAAGATATACCGTGCGCTCGGCATAATGATGAAAACGTGAGAGAAAGTCTTCACCTACTCCAAGGACCTCGTGTACTTGGCCGCAGGAACGGGCAATTTTCCGTGCCACGGCGACGTCCTGACAGTCACGGATCATCCCGCCGAACGTATAGCAAGGAATTGAGCCCGGGAGTGGCTTCCGCCATGCCATAATCATTCGCGTGTCCAGCCCCCCGGTGAGTGACAAGCCGATTTTCTCTTGGGACTGGAAGTACCGAGGCAGGTTCCGGGAGAATACTTCTCGAATCTCCTGATAATATTTTTCCGGATCCAGAATTTCCTGCTCCTCCCACTCCCGAGGATGGAAGTATGTTCCTTTCTGCTCAACGGAGCTGTTTCGAATTACCCACTTTGCGGCACAGGGCAATACGTGAATCCCCTCAAAGAGTGTCCGATCCTCTAAGACGCAACCGTTCACGACAAACTCCCCTAGCGCACGCGGCTCAATTCTCCGGAGTTCGGGACGCACCGCAAGGATCGCCTTCGCCTCGGCCGCGAAATAGAAGGCGTCCTTTGACGAATGGTAGTAGATACGATGCATCCCATACCGATCGTTGAATAACATCGTGTACCCACGTGTTCGGTCGGTCAGTAGTCCATGAAACCTTCCGTTCAAGCTTGCAGGAAAGTTTGGATCGACCTCAGAGAGATGTACGAGATACGAGGGCTCGCCTGGGTCGATCCGGTGCCCCGAGTCCTTCAGTCGTTGCTCCGTCCAGGACTCAGGAAACTCTTCGCCTGAAAAAATCAGTGTGACGTCGCCCCGTTCGTTTCGCAGCGGCATCCCATCTGAGAAAGAGTTTTTTTGCGCGACCCATCCCACATACACCCCCAGGGACTCGTCCTCCCACGTGCCTGACACGTAAAAGTCCTCGTGCTGAAGGGTCTCGACCATGCGCAATAGTTGAGTCCAGGCCTGCCGCCGTGGCATTCTTGTGACAAGACCGACGATTCCCGGCATACATTTCCCTTCCTCCACGCACACGCACTATACAGCCACCCACCTGCTCCAATGCGGATAACCACCGATCAATGCTACAGATCCAAACGTTGTATTCGCTGCGCGTATTTTGTTAAGCCATGGCCGAAGAAGACGCAACCCTGACATCTCCTGCCAGACGGGTAATCCCCCCCTCTGTCAGAAACTGATGTTCATCCCTGTTGACAGGATGTACCTCCACTTCGACGGTATATTCACGAGACAGCGCGAAAATCCTGTGCAGTCGGCCTTCGGGTCGAAGCGGTGCCAGCGAAAAAAAGTAGTCGGTAAGGCGATGACGCCGAGCCAGCAGGCGATCTACGGAGCGACGGTAAAGCCGGTTCCACAGGCTTTTCTCACCAACCTCGAAGGAAAAATTTCTCCTCACGATGGTGTGAGAAGGCAGCAAGCGCTGGAAGATCATATTGGCACAGAGATGCATGTGATGGTGGCCGTCAAGGCGGGCTGGGTCTGCTCCATAGAGCCGACGAAATTCATCGAGCTGGGCTGCCACTACATACTCAAACGCATTGATCAGCCCCGGATGAAATACCACCTGGGCGAGGCGGTGTCGCAATAGGTATCGAGCGATCTTCTGTTGGCATTCCGTGAGCCTCGGGGAACAGCTTCGTACCGAATATGGCATCGTTAAGTTGAGGTGAAGACCGGCATCGATTGCATGCTCCCGCGCCATTGTTGCGGCCCGTTCCGAATCCTCCATAAAGACCATTGCACTAACCGAAGAAACACTCCCACCACGTATACATTCGAGAGTCCGCTCGGTAGTACTATAGTCCCTGCCCCAATCGTCGGCGTTAACAATGAGCATAGCGGCCTCAGACGTATGTCCCTGTCGCCAAGCAGGCCGATCTGCGGGATCGGATGGGTCAAGAGACTCGGCCCTCACAACAGAGACCAGCTGTTACCTAGTTTAGATCCACATCTTGTGTATACATTCATCGAGAAACCCATCGTCCCATCACCTTCACTACCGTCATACTGTCATCACTTAGACCGTGCTCATCCTAGCGACCTATGTTCAACACCCGATACATTGATCGCAGTCGCTCCCCCACGCTCACACAAGCTAAGCTAACCATACTTTCACAGGACTCGAATCGCCCTAGAAAGCGGACATCCCTGCCCTTATCTCCAGCCAACTCGCTCTTGAACTTGTACGTACCCGGATTGGTTTCTGGATTAATCCCGTTCAGGTCATACCGAAGCACACGATTATGTTTCAACCATTCAATGAGCTTCCACTGAAGCAGGTAGGACCCACGGCTTTTCATGCCGGCGGTACTCGTTGCGCCAAAGAGATAGAGTGCCGTCCCGCCGATGGCGCTGGAGATCAATCCGGCGCAAACTCCTTCGCCAGAGCGGCACAGCATAATCTTCATTTTAAATTCCTGCGGCAACTGCCGTTGAATGGTTCGAAACTCCTCGATATCATTAGGCTCGCTGAATTTTTTTCTCGCAACCATCTCCCTGTACATCTCGATAAACATCTCGAACAGCTTGTCTTCACTACCTTCGACAACCTCTAACTTCTGCTTCTCGGCAACCTTCAATTCACGCTGCCAGTGCGGCCGGAGTCCCTGACGAAGATCGCCCAGCAGGGGGTTCAGATCCATGAGGATGGTCCTCGAACGCTTCCCTCCCTCAGCCCTTGCAAAACCTTCTTCCTCTAGAATGGACAAGAAACAGGATGAATCGCCCTCGAAGATTATTGGGGAGAGCCTTAAAAGCAGCCCCCTCTTACATACATATTCGTTGCGTAACGCCCGAATCGCCTGGCGAAACACCTCCACATCGGCGAGAGCATCTCGCATCTGCCACAGTGGCCCCCACATAACATATGCGATACCGGCACCAGTAAAGGGCGCATTTACAATCCTGCATTGAGCGATCGAGGCGACCCTGCCCTGCTCCTTCAGCAGCAGATGACTGATATTCTGCCGCCCGCTTCTGACCAGGCCATATGCCCAGGTCTGATATATATTTGCGTCATCAAACTGACGCAGCAGTCGATACCATGTCTCTTCATCGACATCATCAACCTCCGAACTATAGCCTGCATTTAACTCGCGCATAGTACATTCACTCAAAGCGATTGTGGGATCACACTACGGCAGAAGACTTTCGGATGAACACACTACACGCTGGAGGTTGGGTCCTTTCCTTGCAAGCATTCAGGTGGAAGGTGGTGAAAGGGAATTGGGTCGAACCCTCTGGATGGTATTACCCATCGCAGCTAGCGGGGCCAGTTGCTGCCTCAGCCAACGGCGACCTCTTCATCTGTTCGCTCCGATTAGAATATGTGTTTCGTTTTACTCGCCTGTCCCGAAGGTCCTGTCGCAACGAACAGCCCCACAGTGTCCCCCCTAGCCTCAAGTGGGCCTCTTCCATTGAGCGCACTAGGCCTCCCCCGTTACCGCACCAACCACGGACGCTTCACCTCGGCACCTATCGACCTCAGCATAAGCAGACAAAATTTTCACTCGGGACCCCCCACTACTCCGTCACATACGGTTCTGTGACTGGGTTGATTCCGACAACCGCAAGGAGTTTGCCCAGGTGATCACACAGCCGGACTGAGAGCCCCATGAACTTATCCTGGCCTGCCATGAGCGCAAACGGCAGCGCCATTATATACAAGGGAACAGCAACGAGTGACCTTGCCACGTCGCGGACTCCGAAGTTTGGCATCTTTGGCTCGATCGCACCACGAAGGAGCGCTCTTCTCAACATAAACGTGCGTTTCCAGCGAATCGGAGGAACGACCTCATATGCCACAGCTTCATTACACCAGATAAAGACGTGACCCTTCCCAATAACCCTGAAAAAGAATTCTTGATCTTCGCCATTCCGAAACTCCGGTCGGAATGGCTGCCCGCAGCCCGCAAAGATGCGCTTTCGCAAGAGCACGTTCCCTGTCCGCCCCTTCCTCCAATCAATGACGAACCCGGTCGGATAGGTCTGGCGCTCATAAAACTTCCCCTTGATGACCCACCGTGGAGGTTCTTGTTCGAAATGAGGATTTACAGGGCCCAACACTCCATCTACGCTGTATTGATGACAGGCCTCGAACAAAGTCAGCAACCAACGCTTCGTCGGAAATTCGTCGTCATCTATGAATGCGACAAAGTCTCCCTTCGCGTTCTCAACAGCCTTGTTCCGGGCCAGCGCGATGTTCTGTCGCGGTTCTACGCAGTAGGTCACCTGAATGGGCGACGCCACAGTGAAATCATTCACAACCATCCTGGCCGATCCTGAACGATCGTTATCGACTACCACGATCGAAAAGACGAAGAGACCGTTCGTGTCCTGATCACCCAATCCCTCCAACAAACGCCTGAGTAATATCGGCCGCTTATACGTGCAAATGCACACGCTGACATGCTGCATGCTACTAGTTGTCAGTATTGCGTCCATTAGGCCAACGAAATTCCACCAAAGGCGAGCGAAGCATACCCCGATCTAACCTTTTGAGATATCTTCATGTGCCTTTTTCACTGCCTCAATAACCTTATTTTGATCGAGTGAATCGAGGTACGGATGCATGGGCACACTAAAGATCCGTTCTGACATATGCTCCGCAACCGGGAAATCTCCTTGCCGGTAACCCAGGTGAGCAAATGCCGACTGCAAATGAAGAGGTCGCGGATAATATATTGCAGTTGGGATCCCAAGTTCCTTCAGTTTATTAAGGTACGCATCCCTCTTATCGGTCACTACAGAATACTGTGCCCAAGCAGAAAGAAGTCCATCGGGAACATGAGGAACCTTTACGAAATCTTTAAGCGCCTTCGAATACCTTGCCGCAACCTCCTGTCGTTCCTTAATTTCGCTCTCGAATATCTCCAGCTTTGGAAGAAGAATCGCAGCTTGCAGCGTATCGAGCCTCCCGTTGATGCCGATTCGAACGTTGTCGTATTTATGCGATCCTTTACCATGTTCTCGAAGGGAACGAAGACGATCGGCCATTGCCTCGTTGTTCGTAAAGATGGCCCCACCATCCCCATAACCCCCAAGAGGTTTTGCTGGGAAGAAACTGGTTGCAGCAATGTCTGCAACATTTCCAACTTTTTTCCCCTTATAGTTCCCACCGAGACTTTGCGCGGCATCTTCCAGGACAAATAGGCCATATGTCTTTGCTATTCGGTTAATCTCGTCGTAATCAGCTGGAAGACCGAACAGATCCACGGGAATGATCCCCTTGGGATTTAGCGTTCTAGCAATGGCTACCCCGCGCACTGTTCCTGCCTTAGCATCTTCGATAGCCTTCTGAAGCTTTCCAGGATCAATGTTATAGGTATTAGAGTCGATATCGACAAAAATCGGAGTGGCCCCCAGAAGACAGATCACCTCGGCGGTTGCAATAAACGTAAATGGAGTTGTGAAGACTGCATCGCCAGGTCCCACCTCATGAGCCATCAGACTCAGGAGCAAGGCGTCTGTCCCGTTCGCACACGACACACAGTATTTGCAGCCGACGAACGACACCAGTTGCTTTTCCAGCTCCGCAACTTCCGGCCCCATAATGAACTTGCCATGACGCAAGACTTCATTGATCCGGTCGTGAATGCGCGGTTTGATTCTCTCGTATTGCTTTTTCAGATCAATAAATTCCATGGTCGCTCCCCTTGTGATGTTGAGACCTACTTCATTCTCACAGAGACAGCGTCTTTCCTACTTCACTACGCTGCACGTTCACTTCTTGAACTGGTCATATTGAAGCTTGCCTACTGCCATTTCGGCTGGCAACGGCTTCTCTTCATCAAGATCCAAACACCTTAGCAGCCCCTTACTGACTTCCTTGTATCGGAAGTTGCTTTCAGGACAGACCATGACTCCATCCTTATCCGGCATTGGAAGCTTGATTCCATGCCGACTCATCCAGCCATGCTGTTTCGCAGGAACGCCCACCATTAACGCGTAATCAGGAACATCCTTTACCACAACAGCACCTGCCGCTATGAACCCGTATCGACCAATCGTAACACCACAGACGATGGTCGCATTTGCCCCAACTGTCGCCCCCCGTTTTATCAGTATTTTCTCGTACAATGAATGGCGAACAATCTGAGCGCGTGGATTCGTAATGTTCGTCAACACACAGGAGGGCCCAAGAAAGACATCGCTCTCAATTTCCGTCCCCGTATACACCGAGACATTGTTTTGAATCTTGACATTGCTCCCTATTTTGACGTCATTCCCGATACACACGTTTTGTCCGAGGATGCAATGCGCTCCGATCTGTGCGCCTTTCATAACATGAGACCCGTGCCAAATCTTTGTGCCAGCTCCAATCTGACAGGGCACATCGATAAACGCTGACTCATGCGCAAAATACGACTTATCTTTTACCGGCAGTAATACGTCTTTTTCTTTCCCTGCCCATTTCTCTAACGCTTGCTGGGCCCGGTGCAACACATCTAATACCCGGTACCCCTCATTTCCATCCGTGATTGGAGTCTCTCGCTTCTCGATGCATCGCAGAAAGTGAAGGCACTCTTCTCTAAGCGGCTCCTTCTCTTCCACCGGCACGAATTGTATCTCAGCCTTCTCAGGCATGGGCATACCGTTCTGCCACTTAATGGAGTGCGAATATAGTGCGATCTTCTTGTCCCAAGGCTGTGTATCCTCAAATACAGCCATCTTCTCTTCACCGATTACAACCAACTTCTGTTCCTTAAACGGGTGCAGCCATGAAACGAATATGTGGCCGTTCACACCACTCGGAAATGACAGATGCGTTGTCGTCACATCCGCCAGCTGCTTATGAAGATAATTGTGTCCTACCGCAGTCACATGCTCAGGTGTTTCATTACACAACGCCAGTATCATCGAGATATCATGTGGCGCAAAACTCCACAGAGCATTTTCTTCTCTTCTGATTTTCCCCAAGCTGAGCCTGGTTGAGTACAGATATTGGATTCGACCAAGATCTCCTTTATCAATAGTTTCCTTGAGCTTCATGAACGCAGGATGATACCTTAACAAATGCCCCACCATGAGTATTCGCTTTCCTTCCAATGCAATCGCATTCAACTTTCTGGCATGATCAAGGTCGAGCGCAAGGGGTTTCTCGACAAAGACATCCTTGCCGGCTAGAAGGGCCTTTGCGGCATATTCATAATGGCTCTCCGCAGGCAGGGCAATGACAACTGCCTTCACCGCCTTGTCGGCCAACACCTCTTCAAAGCGCGTCGAAAATTTGACATCGGGAAAGCTTTTCTGCATGGCGGACAATACTTCCGTCCTTGAATCGCACACCGCATGCAATACACCAAGCTCGAAATAGTTGCGAACCAGATTCTTCCCCCAATATCCCGCACCAACAACAGCAATTTGTTTCATCTTCATCTCTCCCACAGATTGCATTTCATCTTTCGCGACAACCATAATTTGCTATGATATTGCAGTTATTGTATCCAACACTGCTGTTGCCGGAAACCACCTCGGCATCCGGCCTGATGAACCCCACTGCTTGCCACCTACATTCACGTATCAACCTCGTTCGCCTTCTACTTACGGGCACTTCTATCGGCTGATGCCCGCTCACGCAGCTCTCTAAACCAAGGAACGCCCCAGGCTATGGAACTATCATTTTGACTTGAACTGCAAAAATCTCCCCCTGCCGGCATCCAGACTTTTCTTAAGCATCTTCTTCATCATTAATAATTCCCAGTACCCCTGCAGCCGTCTTCGCAAGAACCCTTTTCGCTTACGCCAACCACCCTCCATAAGATGAATGCCGAATTGTCCAAACTGATTCCAATACCTTTCATCGCAGACATCATCAGGGAAAAGCACCCTCACGTGCTTCCCGACATCTGGAAACATTGCCAAAGTCCTCGAGACTAGCAAGGGGCCGGTGGTATAGAGAACGGTATAGTCTTCGCGAAATATTTTCGGGACGGATCTCGCCATAACTTGCACCCAATCCGGGTCTTCCTGTGCCCTGACACAATTTTCAATGATTGCACGAAGAAATGGGTGGCCAGCAGAGGCCCCAAACGCATAGTTACCTAGCTCCCAATCCATATTGTGATCTTCGCGTAAGCAGGTGTTAATTGTTAAGGCTTCAAAGGGAAAGACACAACCGTAGTCCAATAATTCAGACAAGTTTGATGCGAGAAAGACGTCCATGTCGAAATAAAACCCGCCAAAGCGATAGACGGCTAAATATCGAAAAAAATCGTACTTCTGAATAGGAGCAGGAAACGATTGGAACACATTTCGATATTCGGGAAACTCTCTATCGACAAACTCCTCGACTTGCCTATCGTCAAAGTGCATATACTCAAAATCAGGATTCAGCAGTCTTATATTTGCTACGGCCGCTTTTGCGAGCACCGGCAAATCCAGACTCTTGCTTGTCTGGATGATTCGCTTAGGGATTCTTGAATTCATATTTTACCGAACCATGATTATCAGGCTGCGAATATACAGACGGGTTAATTGAGAAATCTCTTAAATGACTTTCAGTATCACTTCTGCTTCAACTTCATGGACAATCTATCGCCTGTTGCCCGGTTGAGCTGAACATCGTTGAAGAATTAGAGCAAACCGTAAAGGTACGCAAAAGTTTTTTTCATCAATGTCATCGCGCTTTGCCCCTTCAGCCCCAAAGATCATAATCAGTTAGGCTTTATGCCGCCCTTTTGGATTGAACAATAAATCGAACAACCTATGAATGACAGCTCTCAGAAGTTTCGCCCTGTCAAACTTCACCCCTATCCTGTCGAGTCCGCTTTTGTGGTAATTCCAGAATGATCCAGGATAGCGCTTTATACATGCCGACGCGAGAACATCGTAATAATAATCATCGAGAACTTTGGCGAATTCCTGAGGAAACTCTTCTTCTGAGAGAACAACTCGACCAAACTCAGCGAAAAATACTACCCTATCAAGCCAAAAGGCTCTAAGCGGGGCCTTCGTTGCACTCAGGGAATTATTCTGAACCCGCAAAAAGGCTAACACCTGATGAACGAAACCCAAATCATGGTGTTGCAAAGACCTGTAGCAAGCAGATACATCGGCACTTAACGTTGGCCCTGGAAAAAAGTTCGTCTCGGATCTCACAATATCAGAACGATATAGCATCGACGTAGGCGCTCCCACGACTTGCACGTTATCAAGCAAGTGCAACCGGCAAACCTCTCGACCCGTAAACACCGACCTTTCTCGAGGCAGACCAACATGCTGAATCTCTCCACCGCGGATAACGTAGCTACCCACGATAGCGGCAGATGGATGATCTTCAGCGAGCTGCACCATTCGCTCGATACACTCAGGGTACAACCAGTCGTCTGCACATACTACCTTGCAGTACTTGCTCTGGGCGGAAATATAACGAAGCGCAATATTATGATTCTCGATTGCTCCTACGTGGAGAAGATTACTCATCACCCGAATTCGCTTGTCCCTGTTCGCATACGCTTGCGCGATGGCCAACGTCTTGTCAGTGCTACAGTTGTTAACGATCACATATTCCCAATTCTCGTACGTCTGAGCCAGCACACTTTCAATGCACTCGACAAGATATTCCTCTCCGTTATATACGGCGGTTACTACTGTTACGAGTGGTACGGTGGTATTCATTTTTTTCATCAGCACACAGAACCGGGTGCCAGTCTAACCACAATTATGGCTCTTCCTTCATTCCCGTGAAAACTACTCAATGCTGTTCGCTCGCATCCGGTTCGCGAGCAGATACTCTCTCTGCCTTTCAACCCGTTGTCCTCGCAAGAGCCCCCCCCCCCTTCAATCCCCGAAGAAGATCTAGATAAAGCTCTTTCTGACCCAACACCCAAAGAAGCATCCAAAGATACACCAGGGCCAGAATTACTCCACCCAACATTAGTCGCGGCAACGGAGCCACTGTTGGCCCGTAAAATGATTGAGCAATGTAGGTCACGACTACAGCCACCAGTACCGAGGCAAAAGGTCGCCCAATAGCAGGCAAAAGATCTCGCAGGGAAATCCTGGTGCCATGCATGCACCAGGCCAGATGGGGGACCACCCACAGCGTCATCGCAGCAGAATAACCAATTGCCACGCCCCTTGGGCCATAGGGTAGTCCAAAAACGTATGCCAAAATCACTAGTGGAGCGATGACAAGAGCCATTTTCAAACTTCGCTCCGGCATTCCAAGTGAAACTACCAGCCAATATGTGGGATTGATCAGAGCAAGGACTATAATTGCCGGCGTCAACAACTGAAATATAACTGCTGCATCTATCCACTTTGGTCCAAGAACAAGAAAGACTATGTCATCAGCAAACAGAGCACAGGCTATGGTGCTAGGTATGGTCAACGATAACAGCAGAAAGTAGCTTTTCAGAAAGTAGTTCTTGAAACGGCCTGGGTCATCTTGCAGTCTCGACAGTGCCGAAAACAGGACCCCACCAATCGCTGCATTAAGATTCTCCGACGGTATAGCTATAAGCTGGCTGGCTCTTCCATATATCCCTAAAGCCTCTGCGCCCCACAAACGCCCCAGGAGGACCTTTTCAATATTGTAGGAAGTATACGTAACCAGGCCATTTAGCGTGGCAGTCCCACCAAAACGCACCATGGAACCCACTCCCACTCCACGATGAGGTCGCCCCGGCAACCAGCCTGTCGTCGACCATAAGATCGCGGTCGAGACCGCCGGATTAATGATTGCCATTACGACAAGCGCCCAATACCCGTACCCGCCCAAGGCCAAGATAATGCCCGATGTCGTGCTCGCCAACTGAGCCAGAATTTCTACCGTCGATAAAGTCCCAAACCGCAGATCGCGTTGGAGGAGTGCGGAGTGTTGGACACCTGCCGCGTTAAAGATGAATCCTGTTGCCAATGCTGCCGTCACCCACAGCAACGCAGACTCATGATAAAACATCACAAGAATTGGGGCCATGGCAAGCGACAACACTCCGAGGATCAACCCCACCAACATGTTGAGCCAAAATAATGTCGAAATCTCTTCATTCGTAACCGTCGTACGCTGAATGGTGACCAGCGAAAGCCCCGCATCCTTGAATATGTTAAACACTCCTGTGGCGGCCGTTACCATTCCCACTAACCCGAAATCCTTCGGATCAAGGAGTCGAGCTAAGACCATTAGGGAGCCAATGCGAAGGAAGAAATTTACTCCTTGGGCACCGATTTTCGTGAGGCTTGCTCGCAGAACTCGCCCCTTTAGATCCTTCAGCGACAAATCAGATTACCTTTTACAACTCTCAAGAGCACTTAGACTGACTCTTTGAGGCTGGAGTGATTGGGTGGAGAATTCTCCTGAACTCGCTACTCATTTACCCTAAGTTATTTGCATATTCCGATACCGTACCTCAGCATATTTCCTCACACTTGAGATACTGCAATCCCCTCTTATTATTTACCGGGAGAAGTCTCGACTTCTGCACCCTTGAGGGGGATACCCCGTTCCATTTCAGGAACTCTCTCGAGCCAGATCTCACGCCACCATGCATAGATGCTTCTAGGACAGAACATTCGGCAAGTACTGTAGCGAGACTGGCATGAAGCACCTTCCAGAATAACAGCTGCACTGTTCAGTGAAAGTAATTTCCCGGTCTTTTCATCGATATACTTACTCACACGAGTCCGCACTCGATATGTATGACCACAATACGGTGTCATTTCGGCATCAAAACGAAGGCCTCGATTTTTGCTTTCAGTATCTAGAGTTGCAAGAATTTCGTTATAGGACTTCACGCGGACAACTTCCCCGGCCTGGAGGTCGAGTGTACCTACCGGAGTAGCGGCCCCAACCGGGATTGTTCCCGTCTTGCCGGGAAATGGCATTCCTCCCCAAAGAAGTTGCACTCTGTCATACAGCCACCTCAAAGGAGATCCGAGCCCGACCCCTGCCTTAATCACGCTTGTGTATCCAGCAAATACACTCCCTCTAAATAGTTCGGTTAATGTGGCATTGCCGGATATGTAGTCTTCGATATACTGTCTCACATCCCACCATGGCAAAAAGGTACTGAAGGAGGGCAATTGAGTCGCTTGGCAGCAATAACGTGGCCCCTCACCGGCCTCCGAACCTTCGGCATACCTCGCGGCCCACACATCTGCCTCTGTGCAAGAGGCTATGGGTGCTTCTTGAACTTTCTCCAACCGTTGAATGACCAAAGCCTGCTCTCTTGTACTTCCCGTTTCTCCAACTGGCTTCAGCCACGCCGTCTTCCAGAAGAGGAGACATCCAGCCTGACACCCTCCGTATGCTTCCCCGTCACACCGAAGATCCAAATGAACAGCAGCGGGAACACGCATGCCCCTGATCGGATTAACCGTGTCACAGGTTTTATGGGCCCGTTTATAGACTGAGAAACGCTGCCCGCAGAACCGAAACATCTGCGACATAAATGGCATTCCCTCCAACTGCCCTTTCGCATCAAGTGATCTCAGAATTTCTTCCTTACTTCGCACCTCAACCCAATCACCTACTTGCAGTTTCATATATCCTCTTCTGACCTCCTACGTGCGCACAAAAATTCACAGTTAGACACCGATCACTTCGTACTTGATCTATGCAAGTACGATCTTTCGGCCATAGAAAGCCTCAGCAAACTTCTCGGGTGCGTTGGCCTCGATACCTCGAAGCCGAAGGAGCGCATAGAAAGCATCTTCTGTGAACCACTGTCTGCTTCGTTGTGTAGAAAACCCATCCATCAGACACTTCACTTTCTTTTCACACAGAGATTGAGTCAGAGGAACAAAGACGTTGGGCTGACCAAGGTCGCCGTCATACTTCGGAATTTCGTACTCAAGGATCTGATGCTTGCGGAAAGTATTCCAAGTCAACTCGGAAATCACACGATGATCTTGGTGCAGATCATGCCTATAGTGGGTAAAGATAAGATCAGGTGCTACCTGATTCTTTAATCGCTCAAAGCAGCCCTTAATCTCTTCGCCACGGTAAGGAAAGAAACTCTCCTTGAAACGTTTCGTGATAATGGTCTTCTGACGCGCGTCCTTCAGAAAGCGCCCCGCACTAGACATTGCCTCGCGCCTTCGTTGCGCCTTTGCACTAAAGACCACCCAAGTAACTTCACAATTCTTGTATATGTGCAGGAAACGAAGGATCGTACCACCGCAACCAATTTCGATATCGTCCGAATGCGCCCCTAGGCAGAGAATAGAAAGAATGGGCTTATCGGGTATAGCCGAGGTCAGTTTAAACACGTTGAAGCCTTCCTATTCTTGTGCAATTAGGCATGATACCTTTAGAGGGCAGAACTCTTTACCGAGCCCCCAATCAGACTACAACACCATAGCAGTGCCTGCTCCTTGTGCATAGAAACCTTCGAGTCGCTAATTGTCCTTAACCAAGGATGTGTCTGCTGGCTCCCAAAACCACGAGGGGACTCCGCCACAACTGATCTTACTGTCGGCAGAATGAGCGCCAACACGCAACGCCGTAGAACATTCACTGTTTCCCTAAAACAAGAATTAGACCAAAAAACGCTGGGTGACAACCCGTCATTCCTCCACTCTGGCTTGAGCGTGTTTCCAGATCATCCAAGGGCATACTCCACGGGCCTCCATGCGATCTAACCCTATCTTGTCCTTAAAGGTATCCATACATTGCCAAAACCCTTCCCAGCGGAATGTCGCGAGCTTGCGTTCGGCAATCAGTCGATCAAACGGTTCTTCAACCAATTCTTCGCCCTCATGGATGTACCTGAAGATGTCCGGCCGCATGATGAAAAAACCGCCATTGATCCAAATCTGCTGGTCAGGCATGGCGCCAATTTTCGTTACGATGCCATCGTGTCCTGCATTTATGGCATGGAAACTCTGACTGCTATGCACCGCCGTGAGACTCGCAATCACTTTCTGGGCCTGAAACTCTCTGATTTGTTGATCGAGAGGGAGATCGGACAGCCCGTCAGCATAGTTGGCCAAAAACATATCGTCATTCTCTACGTACTTGCGTATGCGGAGTAGCCGTTGGCCAATATTGCTATGCAGGCCGGTATCCACAAAGGTGATCTTCCACCCCTCCAGGTCCCTGGAGTAAAGTTCTACCTGACGATCCTTGCCATTCAAGGTAAAGTCATTGGTCATTTCTTCCTCATAGTGCAGGAAATATTTCCGCACTAGGTCCCCTCCATAACCAAGACACAGGATGAACTCAGTGTGGCCATAATGTGCGTAATAACGCATCAGATGCCACAAGATAGGCCGATATCCAATAGGGACAAGCGGTTTCGGTATCGTACTAGAATGCTCGCGCAGACGTGTACCGAGTCCGCCGCAAAATAACACCACCTTCATCGCGCCACCCCTTGAGGCTCAATCTCTTCTATTGTCATTCACCCCTCTCCTTTTCCGACTCCACACTGGAACACCTTCGTTCGCTGTGAGTTAATGCATTGAAAGCTCTTCCAATAAACCACAAGTCCTTAATGTATCGACTGCTTCATGGATAAGATCAAATTGAATCCCGGCACGATCAGCGATCTCGAGCAACGTATGATCGCCATCGGAGAGATTTAGTACCCAGAGCATCGCCAGCTCTAAAAGCGGTTGATCGATCTGCCCCCCTACCGATCGATAGAGCCCACGCTTTCCCAACCTCACCTCGCATTTTGGATTTAGATTCCTATACCGTTTGTTCCCCTCCAGCACACGCAATACAGCCCAATAGGCCATCAGTGAGTCGGTCAAAGACTGTGATGAAATGAAATCCAGATCGTCCGCAGACGTATGGTACTGCGGATATTGGCCATGCGGCGTTCGCGTGAGAGATCCAACAGCAAGATTGAACCCTGGCGAACAGTATTGGCGCTCATCATATCCATAGGGCGAAAAGTTCAGAATCTGATACGGCTGCCCGGAATGCTTGAGAACATGTTCCACCGCGAGATCGATTTCCGCATTCCCCCGACGGCTTCTCTTATAATGGAGAGCCCCAGAATCCCCGCCCCCCGTGACCACCAGCCCATGCTGAATCCGAGACGCCCGCTGTTCGTTCCTCGCTAACCAGGTAATCGATCCTATCGCCCCAGGAATAAAGAGAAATCGGTACGAGTACCTCAATCTCAGCGGAGAGAGGGTTTTGGCCAGCGCCGTCGCCAGGGCAATTCCGGACAGATTATCGTTGCACAACGAGGGGTGACAGCAGTGACAAGACAATAGCACCTCGTCGTCGCTTTCTCCCTGGACAAAATACTCCCCGTACGTGAGATGACCGTCTTCCAGCGACGAATCGATTACCACTTCGTAATCACCCTCCTCCAGGCTATCAAACTGCTTCTGGCTAAGACAAAACCCCCAATTCTCTTTGTAGTAAGAGGTTCGGTATGGGATCCAGTCCGGATGATCTGGCAACGAAAAGAGGTGAGTCTTCAGCTCAGACAACGGTAGCGTGCACCGGACTGGCAGGCTGTAATGCAGAATGTGTAAATTGTGCTGCTGAAAGTCGATGACCCTTTCCCCATTGGGTGCAATGACGTAGGCCTCTCGAATATTCCACTCTTTCGGCACAGTCCAATCAAACACCTCGGTCCCACTTGGCACTTCATGGATCGTCAGGGGAACAATCTGCTGGATCCGTTGCATCGTCTGACGATAGCCGTCGCCCGTGATGCTCCTGCAGATCGGATAGAGTTCGGCAATCAGCCCACGCATGTCGGTGCCGCTGTCTCGGAGCACATCTAATTGGAGTTGACTTAGTCTAGTCATGATCTCAAGAAGGGATATTAGCCACGAGCTTTTAAAGCCCAACGAACGTGTGATGCAGCTCCACGTACTTTTGATCTTTCTTTGATATGGTCCGATCTGTTTCAGGCCAGACAATCCCTATGCGCGGGTCATTCCAGCGGATTCCTCTCGATGCCTGAGGTGCGTAGAACTCCGACATTTGATAGTCAATTTCCGTCTCATCTTCGAGCGTCTGGAATCCATGCGCAAAGCATTTGGGAATGTAGAGCATGCGGTAATTGGCCGCCGTCAACTCCACGCCGAACCACTTGAGGAACGTGGGAGAATCAGCCCGCAGGTCAACGATAACGTCATACAGTGCGCCTCTCGTACAACGCACCACTTTGGTCTCGGCATGGGGAGGCACCTGATAATGGAGCCCCCGCAGCGTCCCTTTCTGCTTGTTGTACGACACATTGCACTGGACCAGGCTTGTATCGAGCCCCCGTGTGGCGAACTCATTCATGCACCACGATCGCGAGAAGAATCCGCGCTCATCCTCTATCTTTTCGAGCTCTATGACGTAGGCCCCTGTAAGCGGGGTTTC
>CXWL01028780.1_pt1 | contig 26842 bp, 25 predicted proteins | sample 590931 | NCBI WGS metagenome assembly CXWL01 (sample SAMEA3498368, study PRJEB10139) | groundwater metagenome | biome: water well; material: biofilm material | place: Germany | collected 2015-04-27 | reverse complement strand
GGTTGCAACTTCCTTCCCAGTCGGGACGTAAGCGCCTAGGGAACTCCGTCAGGGGAGCAGACATGCGCACGCACGACGATATCCCAGCGCCGGGAGGCCGTATTTCGGTATATCGGCACGCGGGGCTTGTGCGGGTCACGCACTGGATCAATGCGCTGTGCGTATTCGTGCTGATCCTGAGCGGGCTTAACATTCTTAAGGCCCACCCCGCGCTCTATTGGGGCAGCCAATCCGATTTCGCCGACCCGTGGCTGCGCGTGTCCACTTGGCTGCAGCACCTGCCGACATTGCCTACGATGCGGGATCTGGCGACCGGGCGGAATTATCACTTCTTCTTCGCGTGGGTGCTGGTGATCAATGGCGCGGCGTATCTGGGCTACGGAATCTGGCGCAAGCATTTCGCGCGCGACCTTGTGCCCACGCGCGCCGAATGGGGCGCCATCGTTGAAGTGGCCAGAGAGCATGCCAAGTTCCACTTTCCGCACGAGCGCCGCTACAATGTGATCCAGCAGCTTACCTATCTGGCCATCATTTTCGGATTGCTGCCGCTTGTGGTGTTGTCGGGGTTGGCGATGTCGCCCGCCTTCGACGCGATCGCACCTTGGGTGCTGGATTTCTTCGGCGGAAGACAATCGGCGCGCACCGTTCACTTCCTGTGTGCGGTTGCAATTGTATTGTTCATATTCGTTCACGTCGCATTGGTGGTCGTGTCGGGGTTCAAGAACAACATCGTGTCGATGATTACTGGGCGTTACGTCGTGGAGCGGGCGCCGGATGCCCTGGTCGATGCGCCGAAGGCAACGCCAGCGGAGGCCTCGTGATGGACCTGAATCGACGCAATTGGTTTGCACGCGCGCTCGCCGGGGCCGGGGCGCTTGCGGTTGGCGCATGCGATTCCGTCACCCGCGCGCCAGCGGTGCGCAACGGGCTGAAGCTTGGCGAGAGTCTGAGCATGAGCGTGCAGCGCCTGTTCATGCACCGGCGCACGCTGGCGCGAGAATATTTGAGTAGCGACATCGCGCCGAAATTTCGCGCCAACGGTTCCAAGAACCCCCTGGACCCAGCCTATCGCGCGCTTGCGGCCAACGGGTTCAGGGATTGGCGGCTGCAGATCGGCGGCCTGGTCGAAAATCCATACGAACTCTCGCTCGAGGAAATCCGGGCCGCCTCCGCGCGCACGCAGATCACGCGTCACGATTGCGTCGAGGGCTGGAGCGCCATCGGCAAATGGACCGGCGCGAGGCTCGGCCCGTTGATCGATCGCGCGCAATTGAAACCGGAAGCGCGCTATCTCGTGTTCTATTGCGCCGACAACACCGAGGATAACCCAGCCAGGCCGCTCTACTACGAAAGCATCGACCTGATCGACGCCTATCACGAGCAGACCATTCTCGCTTATGAACTCAACGACGAACCGCTGCCGATCGAGAACGGCGCGCCCATTCGGCTGCGGGTGGAGCGCCAGCTCGGCTATAAGCAAGCAAAGTACATCATGCGGATCGAGGCGGTGGAGAGTTTTGCCAACATACGCGGCGGCAAGGGCGGCTATTGGGAGGACCGCACCGGTTACGAATGGTACGCGGGGATTTGATGGCCTGCCCTTGAGTCTGTCTCGCGACGCGTTCCAACACCTCTGCGGCCTTCGACAAGCTCAGGCTGACGTGGCCTCCTGCTGCTTACTCCACGGCGGCGATGTCTCCGCTCCCCGTAGTTGGTCATGGGGGGTGAGTTTCAGTGCGCACGCTAGTGTGGCGAATCTGAAATTCGCAAGATCATGATGGCAAGCGCTGAGCGAATTTCAGATTCATCAGCCACACTATAACCTATTGATTCTAGTGTCCCTGATGGATTTGAAGTTCGCATCGCGCGCGATCCAAATGACTGTGCGAACTTCAAATCCGGGACACTAGAGCGCGTTCTCTTCAGGTTGAATTACCTCAGCACCCAGTCCCGGATTTGCCCCCCCGGGTCCGCCCTTCAGCCGGCCCGAGCGTGAACTCCGGCGAAGTCCGGGACCTATAAACCCAATCGGTTCGTGATTATGGGCCCCGGACTGAATGCTGCGCATTCATCCGGGGATGGGTGGTGTTTCTGAATTTGCGCTAATCCATCAGGCGCTGCATCAAATAAGTGTACTCCAGTGCGCGGCGGCGTGCGGCTTCATTCAAATTCGCCGCCGCCGCATGGCCGCCGTCTATGTTTTCATAATAGAGCACCGGCATCCCTAGCTCGCGCATGCGCGCCACATATTTGCGCGCGTGACCAGGATGGACGCGGTCGTCCTTGGTGGAGGTGAGCACGAACGGCAGCGGGAAGTTCGGCCGGGCACTTAGATTCTGATATGGAGAGATGGAGCGCAAGAAGCGCCGTTCGCGCGGGTTGGAGGGTGAGCCGTATTCATCGACCCAGGAGGCGCCTGCGAGCAATTGGTCGAAGCGCATCATGTCGAGCAGCGGCACCTGCACTACCGCGGCGGTGATCATCTCCGGATGCTGGTTGAGCATAACCCCCATCAATAAGCCGCCATTGGAGCCGCCCATGATGCCCAACCTTCGCGGGCTGGTGATGCGGCGCGCGACCAGATCCTGCTCAACGGCGAAGAAATCGTCGTAGATCACTTGGCGATTGGTGCGTAGCCCGGCTTGGTGCCATGCTGGCCCGAACTCGCCGCCGCCGCGGATGTTGGCGAGCACATAAACGCCGCCGCGTTCAAGCCACATCTTGCCTACATAGGGGCTGTAATTTGGCGGGTAGGAAACCTGGAATCCGCCATAGGCCCAAAGCAGGGTCGGGTTTTCGCCGTTGAGCGCCATGTCGCGGCGGTGGACGACGAAATAGGGCACGCGCGTACCGTCGCGGCTCGTCGCCTCGAATTGCTCGGCGACAAAATTTTGCGCGTCAAACAAAGCCGGCAAGGAGCGGACGGCGCGCGCGCGCGTGGCGCGCTCGTCAAGCGCGTAGAGCGTGTCGGGCGTCAAATAATCTTCGTACACCGCGAAGGCGATCTGCTCCGTAGCCGAGGAACCCGCGAAGGAGATTGAGCCGGTGGCTGGCAGGCTCACTTGGCCCTCCACCCAGGCGCGGCCGTCATACGAAAAGCGCAACATGCGTCCGCGCACATTCTCGTAGCCGGCGACGAGTATGGCGTCGCGCGTGATAGCCACCGCTTCGATCGATTGACGTACGCTCGGAGAATGCAGAATCGCAACTTGCGGCGCGGCGCTGGTTGCGGTGTCGAGCGTGATCGCGATGAGCGAGCCCGATGAAATGGACGGCGCGGCGGCGGCGGCGCCGGGCGGGGCCCAATCTTGCTCCAATGTAGCGATCAGGTGGCCCTTGTAGAGGCCTTGAATGGTTGCTTTTGTTGGCAGATTGATGCGCTGGGGCGCCTCGCCGCCAAGGCGCCAGAACGTGGACTCAAAGAAGGTGTCGCTCTCATAGCCGACCGCGATGCGCGTGCCGTCGACGTCCTCGAGTATGCCGGCGAACACGCCGACATCGGTGTTCTGGCCGCGTATAATTTCGGCGGCGCTGGCGAGTGGGGTTCCCCGGGTCCAGCGTTTGAGCACGAAGGCGTAGCCGGATTCCGTCATCGTGCCCGGACCCCAATCCGTGCCGACGATCAAATTGTCCTGGTCAAGCCAGGCGACGGAGGATTTCGCTTCGGGGACCACAAAGCCGTCTCGCACGAACGAACGCGCAGCGATGTCGTACTCGCGTTCGGTGGACGCGTCCTTGCCGCCGTTGGACAGCGAAATCATGCAGCGCGTCGAACCCTCAAGGCAATTGGCGCCTTTGAACACCCAATTGGCATTTTCCGCGGCGGCGAGCGCGTCCACGTCCAGCAGCGTTTCCCAGACCGGTGCGCCAGCGGCGTACGCGCGTAACGGCGAGCGCCGCCAGATGCCGCGCACATGGGTCTCGTCCTGCCAGAAATTGTAATAGAAGCCCTCGCGCACCTCACCGGTCGGTAGCCGGTCGCGATTGTTGGCGATGGCGAGCGCGTCAGCGTGCAGCGATGCGTAGTGGGCATCGCCCTGCAGCTGCGCCAGAGATTGCGCGTTCTGCTCGCGCACCCAGGCCAACGCGCGCTCGCCTTCGACCTCCTCGAGCCAAAGATATGGGTCAGGTTGCGAGGGCATGAAGGATTGCATGGTGCTGCACGACCCCAGAACAAGCGCCGCCAGTCCGGCAGCGGCGAAAGTGACAAAGCGCATGGGATTCCCCTCTGATTGGGCAACCAAGCAGAAGCGGGGCCGGCTGGGAAGGGCCGGCGCTCCAGGGGGTGCGTTTTTGGGCGAAGCCGACTAGAATCCCGCCGATGCGCTATTTCAAGATGAACGGTTGCGGCAATGATTTTGTCATCATTGACGCGCGGTCGCGGGGGAGCTTGCCGCTGTCGCCTACACAGGCGCGCGCCATCGCCGATCGGAAGTCCGGCCTTGGTTGCGACCAGGTGATCGCGGTTGAGCGCTCCATCCGCGGCGACGCCTATATGCGTATCTGGAACGCCGATGGCGGCGAGGTCGACGCTTGCGGCAATGCTACGCGCTGCGTCGCCTGGCTGCTGCTGGAGGAAGGCGGGGCCGCTTCGCGGCGCATCGAGACCGGCGCCGGCCTGCTCTACGCTCAGCGCGTCGGCGAGCGCCTGATTAGCGTCGATATGGGTTCGCCGCTGCTGCGCTGGGAGGAAATTCCGCTGGCTCGGGCGATGGACACCGCGCGGCTTGAGTATTCCATGGCTGGGCTCAGCGAGCCCGGTGCGGTAAACATGGGCAATCCCCATGTCGTGTTCTTTGTCCCCGAAGCGAACGCGGCGCCGGTCGTAAGCGTGGGGCCGGCGGTTGAGCACGACCCGCTTTTCCCCGAACGCGCGAATGTCGGCTTCGCCGAGGTTCAAGCGCCCGATCGCATCCGCCTGCGGGTTTGGGAGCGCGGGGTTGGCGAGACGCAGGCCTGCGGCACCGGCGCTTGCGCCGCCCTCGTCGCTGCGCATCGGCAGGGCCATTGCGGGCGCCGCGCTGAAGTGATTTTAAACGGCGGATCACTTGAGATTGAGTGGCGCGCAGGAGACGATCGAGTGTTGATGACAGGACCGGTCGAACTTGAACACACAGGGGAGCTGCCGGCGCCATGAGAACTGTCCTTGCCTGTCTTGCTCTAGTGGCCTGCGCGACAATGCCGGCCGCGACGCCGGCCGAGCGTCTTGCAGGGTGCTGGGTTTCTGCGGCCCCTGGCGAGGCGGTCATGCGTTGGGCCCCGGATCCAGCGCAGCCAGAGGCCATGCTCGGCGTGCGCAACGACCCGCGGATCGGCGCGCCGACCCGGTATCGGCTGGGGGTCAGAGGCGACGGTCAAGAATTCTGCGAACTTGCCCCCGATGGCGACGTCTCCCAATGTTGGGCGGTGGCGGAAGGCGAAGGCGGCTCGCTCGAAGGCGGGCGCGCCTTCATCGATCGCCATGGCGACCGGCTGACGATCGAGATTCTGGGCGGGCCGGCCAACCGTCTCATTTTTCAGGGCGGTCGACGCCGCTGCTCCTGAATTGAGTTCGCCGCTCGCGCCGCGCCGGGTTTGCAGTTCCTGGGGGTGACATGGCAGAATTGCTGGATTCCATTTTTTATGCCTTTCGCAAGAAGGACGGCGGCGGCGTGTTAGTGGGCGCGACTGCTTTGTTTGCCGTCTGTGCCGTCCTTTTGTGGGGGGCGTTTCTCTTCCTCAATCGTGACGCCATAGTCGGGACGGTGAGTTGGGGCGCTGAGTTTGTTCGCCTTGTCGTCGATTCCGGCGGCACGTTCCAGATGGATGAAATTCCCGAACCACCGGCTGGCGTTGGGGCGATGTTCGGCGGGTTTTTTCTGCTTCTGCTAGCGTACAACATCACGCTCGCGGCCTACGAAGCGGCATGCCTGCGATGGCTGATCCATGGCGAGCGCACAGGCGCGACATTCCTTTCGCTTGGGTTCGATACGTGGCGCGTGTGGGGTGTTTATTGGGTCTGGTTCGGGTTGCGGCTGGCGCTCGTGGTGGCGACATCAGTCATCGTGGGGATGCTTGCATTCGTCCGCGGCGAGGGTTGGACCCACGATGAACGGAGTTGGATCAGCCTCGCTGTCCAGGTCGCATCGATTTATTTCATCGTGCGCTGGGCGCCGGCGGCCGCGACCTCGGTGGGGCGCGGCGCGTTTTCCTTCTTCGCTGCCTGGACTGTGACGCGCGACCGTTTCTGGCGTATGCTGGGGGCATACGCCATTCTGGGCGTGATACTATTGACCTACCACGCGCTCATATTTGGCGCCGCCCTGTGGTTGATGTGGCCCAGCATCGGCGAACAGGCGATGGCGGTTTTTGCGGACCGCGAGAATATCGATTTGACCCTCGGCTTGCTCGCCAAAGTCTTCTCCGCTTCCAATCTGCCAATCGTCGCCGGCGCCTATCTCGCCGCGGCGCCGGCGTTCCTGTTCATGCTTCTGGCGCATTCTGGGATTTGCGCCAAAGCCGTTCGCGCGGCGCTGGACGAGGGCAAGATCGAGCGGGAGGATTAACGGCGCGCCCTCGCTATCCGGTTGCGCGTTTCTTGGCCGGCTTTCGTGCGGGCTTGAGTTCTGAGGCCGGCGTCCCAACTTTTTTGCGCTCTCCATGCCGCTTCAACGCTTCAGCCAGATAGCGCCCGGTGTGGCTGGCCTTCACCTTTGCCACATCCTCCGGCGTGCCCTGCGCAACGATGTGTCCGCCGCCGTCGCCGCCCTCGGGGCCGAGGTCGAGCACCCAGTCGGCGGTCTTGATGACGTCGAGATTGTGTTCGATCACCAGTACGGAATTGCCGTTGTCGACCAGTTCGTGCAGCACTTCGAGCAGCTTCTTCACGTCCTCGAAATGCAAACCGGTGGTTGGTTCATCGAGAATATAGAGCGTCCTTCCGGTCGCGCGTTTGGAAAGTTCCTTGGAGAGCTTTACGCGCTGGGCCTCGCCGCCTGAGAGCGTCGTCGCCTGCTGGCCGATATGCACATAGCCGAGGCCCACGCGCTTCAGCGTCTCCAGTTTTTCGCGAATGCTGGGAACCGCGGCGAAGAGGTTGGCGCCTTCCTCAACGGTCATATCGAGTACGTCGGAAATCGATTTGCCCTTGTACAGCACCTCAAGCGTCTCGCGATTGTAGCGCTTGCCTTTGCAGGCGTCGCAGGTGACGTAGACGTCGGGCAGGAAGTGCATCTCGATCTTGATGACGCCGTCGCCCTGGCAGGCCTCGCAGCGCCCGCCTTTGACGTTGAAGGAGAAGCGCCCGGGCCCATAGCCGCGCGCCTTGGATTCCGGCAGGCCCGCAAACCAGTCGCGAATCGGCGTGAACGCGCCGGTATAGGTCGCGGGGTTGGAGCGCGGCGTGCGCCCTATCGGCGATTGATCGATGTCGATGATCTTGTCGATGTGTTCGAGGCCGAGAATGGCGTCGTGTTCAGCGGGAACGTCGCTCGCGCCGTGCCAATGCCGCGCAACTGCTTTGTACAACGTCTCGATAACTAACGTAGATTTGCCGCCGCCGGATACGCCCGTGACGCAAGTGAACACGCCAAGGGGGATTTCGGCGTCGAGGTTCCGCAAATTGTTGGCGCGCGCGCCCTTGATCGTAAGCGAGCGGTTCTTGATGAGGCGGCGGCGCTTTTCCGGGATCGCGATCTCGCGCGCGCCGGTGAGACAAGCGCCGGTGATGCTGTCTTTGTTTTTCTGGATCGCCCCGGCGACGCCTTCGGCGATGATGCGACCGCCATGGACGCCCGCGGCCGGCCCCATATCGATCACATAATCGGCGGCGAGAATGGCTTCCTCGTCATGCTCCACCACAAGCACCGAATTGCCAAGATCGCGCAATCGTTTGAGCGTCTCCAGAAGCCGCGTGTTGTCGCGTTGGTGCAGGCCGATCGAGGGTTCGTCGAGCACGTAGAGTACGCCCGTCAATCCTGAGCCGATTTGCGACGCGAGCCGGATGCGCTGGCTTTCTCCGCCGGACAATGTGCCCGATGCGCGCCCTAACGAGAGGTAATCAAGCCCGACATCGACCAGGAAGCGCAGCCGGTCGTTGATTTCCTTAAGGATGCGGACGGCGATTTCGCGCTGCTTCGGTGTGAGGGTCTTGTTGAGCCCATCGAACCAGTCGCGCGCAGCGCGGATCGAGAGCGTGGAGGCTACGGCGATGTCGCTGCCGCCTACGCGCACCGCCAGCGCCTCCGGCTTGAGGCGTTTGCCGGCACATGTTGGGCACGGCGCCTCGGATTGATATTTTGCGAGCTCCTCGCGCACCCAGGCGCTGTCGGTTTCCTTCCAGCGGCGCTCCAGGTTCGGCAGCACGCCTTCGAAATTCTTGGTGGTTTCGTAGCGGCGCACGCCGTCGTCATAGACGAACTTGATGGGATCGTCGGTCCCGTGAAGGATGGCGTCGCGTAGCGCCTTCGGGAGCTCTTTCCATGGGCCGGTGGCCTTCGCCTTGAAGTGCTTCGCTAGCGCCTCGAGCGTTTGCGCGTAAAGCGGGGAAGGTCCCTTGGCCCATGGCGCCACGGCGCCGTCTTTCAGCGATTTCGATGGCTCGGGCACAACCAGCGCAGCATCGAATTTGAGTTGCACGCCAAGGCCGTCGCAAGTCGGGCAGGCGCCGGCGGGATTGTTGAACGAGAAAAGTCGCGGCTCTATTTCGGGGATAGTAAAGCCGGAAACGGGGCAGGCGAATTTCTGAGAGAAAATCAGGCGCTCTTTCTTGCCGTCGGCAAACTCCGCATAGGCAATGCCATCGGCCAGTTTCAGCGCTTGCTCGAGCGAATCCGCCAGTCGCGTTTCCAGACCTGCTTTCACCGCAACGCGGTCGATCACGACTTCGATGTCGTGTTTCAGCTTCTTATCGAGCGTCGGGGGCTCTGAGAGTTCGTGGAACTCGCCATCGATCTTGGCGCGCTGGTAGCCTTTCTTCAAAAGCTCCGCCATTTCCTTGCGGTATTCGCCCTTACGGTCGCGCACGATCGGCGCAAGCAGATAGAGCCGCGTCCCCTCCGGCAGCGCCATGATGCGGTCGACCATCTGCGCGACTTGCATGGCTTCAATCGGCAAGCCGGTGGCGGGCGAGTAAGGCACGCCGACGCGCGCCCACAGGAGGCGCATATAATCGTAAATCTCAGTGACGGTGCCGACGGTGGAGCGCGGGTTGCGCGAGGTGGTTTTCTGCTCGATGGAAATCGCGGGCGACAGGCCCTCGATGGAATCGACGTCGGGCTTCTGCATCAATTCCAGGAATTGACGCGCGTATGCCGACAAGCTCTCCACGTATCGGCGCTGGCCTTCGGCGTAGATGGTGTCGAACGCGAGCGAAGATTTGCCGCTGCCAGAAAGGCCGGTGATCACCACAAGCTCATTGCGCGGAATGTCGACGTTGACGCCTTTGAGATTGTGCTCGCGCGCGCCGCGGACGCGGATATGGGTGAGCCCGTCCTTCATGGCGCGCCCGGCTTCGGTGCAAACCGCCTCCATGCAAACCGGAGCGACAGCCACAGGAGCGCCAGGCCAAACGCGGACGCCAAGCCAAGAATGCCAAAGGTGCGCCAGGATGACGCCCCGTCCGTCAGCGCATAAGCGAGCGCGGGGGTGACGATGGCGTACAGCGCGATGTAGGTGACGGCGGCGGCGACCAAGCCAAGCCGAGCCCAGGCCAAAATGTTGCCGCGCCGCCTTGATGCGCCGGCGGCCCACAAGGCTGCGGCGATGTCGCCGACAGCGAGGATAGCGCCGGCAGCCAGGCTGGCGCCTTGTCCTGCCGCCTCCCCTCCGACTGCGAGCGAGGCGCCGGCCGCCGCGGCAGCGACCGCGAGGCCGGCGATCGCGAACTTGGTGAAGCCGTCGCTCATGGATGAGCGCCGAAGGCGATGCAGGTCATCGAAATTCCTGGGAAGAAGTGGCGGTTGAATACGTGTGCGCGTTCACCCTCGTCGCGCGCCGCGAGAGTATAGAACAAGGGGAAGAAATGATCCCAATCGGGCGCAGCGTGTGCTGCGTGAGGGTAGTTTCGATAATCCAACACGGCCCGAAGATCGCCCGACTCGATAGCGGAGACGATGTCGTCGTCGAACGCTTTTTCCGCTTCGCCGTTATTGGACGCGCCGCGGTGGAAGAAGGCGCGCAGATTGTGAACGATGTCGCCGGAGCCGACGATCAAGACGTTTTCGTAACGCAAGGACGCCAGCGCCTGGCCGATGGCGTAATGCTCATCCGGCGTCCGGCGCGCATCGAGGCTCACTTGCAACACCGGGACATCTGCTTGCGGGTACATGTGCGCTAGCACGCTCCAGGTTCCGTGATCGAGCCCCCAGCGCAGATCAGGCTTGGCGCCATAAGCAGAAAGGCGCGCTACGATCTCAGCCGCCAGGACAGGATCGCCAGGGGCGGGGTATTGCACGGCAAACAGCTCTGGAGGAAAGCCGCCAAAATCGTGGATCGTGCGCGGGCGCTCCATGGCGGTGACGCGCACCCCCTCGGTGATCCAGTGTGCTGAGACACAAACGATCGCCCGCGGCCTCGCGAACGCGCCCGCAAGCTCACGCCAGCCACGCGAGGACGGCGTGTCCTCGATAGCGTTCATCGGCGAACCGTGGCCGAGAAACAGGGTAGGCGCTTTCTGCGACATTCCCGGGGTCACCGGCCGCGAGACGCGAGCCAGCGTGCAAGCGACTCGGGCTTCTCGGCCGAGGGCCTCCCTGCGATTAGATTTTCCACGTTGATGTCTTCGTCGATCTGCGGCCAATGCACGCCCGTGCCGCCGCCAATGAGCCGCCAGTCTCCGCGCTCCTCGGCGCTGGCGTTCAGGAGTCTCGGAAACCAAGCGAGCGGCGCGGATATGGAGCGCTCGTCGCTCAGCGCAACAATCAAAGTGTCGTCGTTGCAGCCGACGCCGATTGCCTGCATGGGCGCGAGATCAGTCGAAATACTCATTCCACTCCTCCAAGAGGCGCGCCTCATTCTCACCCACGATACGCTCCAGCTTTCGCAACTCCGCCGCGCCAAAGCCGCCGCGCCAAAGCCGCGGCTCCCGGCCAGTCGAACCGGAGCCAACCAATATTTGGCTATACCCGCGTCGCGCTCAACGTGAATGTGGGGCGGCTCGGCGCCGTCCGCCGAAAAAAAGAACAGCCGATACGGCCCGATCTGAAATGCGGTCGGCACGTTATTCCTTGGGACAGGCGGAATAGCGTTCAAGGCTGGACGCGGCCGGCGCCCGCTGTCAAGAACAAAAAAAGAACAAACGGATTTACACCCTCTTTACCAATCTCCCGAGTCGGCGTATAGAACATAGAGAGAACATTAGGCCGGCCCGCCGGTCTGATCGCCTCACCATCGAGTAAGCGCAGGAAACAGGAGGTCGGCGATGGCTGGCAGTGTGAACAAGGTGATTTTGGTCGGCAATCTGGGCAAGGACCCGGAAGTGCGGCGGCTCAATTCTGGCGAGCCGGTGGTCAATCTGAGCGTGGCCACGTCGGAAAACTGGCGCGACAAGCAAAGTGGCGAGCGCAAGGAAAAAACCGAGTGGCACCGGGTGGTTATCTTCAACGAAAACATCGCCAAGGTGGCCGAGCAATATCTGAAGAAGGGCGCCAAGGTTTACATCGAGGGGCAATTGCAGACCCGCAAATGGACTGACCAGGCGGGCGCGGAGAAATACTCCACCGAGGTGGTGCTGCAAAAATACCGCGGCGAACTCACGATGTTGGACGGCAAGGGCGAAGGCGGCGGGCGCTCTTATGAAGATGAGGGCGGCGGCGGCTTCACCTCCAAGGCCGGCGGCAAACGCGCTGCTGAAGGACCTCGGGAAAGCTTCAACGCCGATCTAGACGACGAAATCCCATTCTGATCTAGAATTCGTTCGTGGACGAATTCGAAATCCGAACGCGTGCGGAGTACGAGCTGGCGCTGCGGCGCTTCTCGTACCCGCTTGTGATCACATCCGGCGATGACGCGCTCGCGGCGTTCGAGGATTTGAAGGCGCGCAAGAAGGGCGTGCCGATAATCCTCGGGGGCCCCTCGGAATTCACCCTGGTCGATGAGATCATGTCGCGAGGGCTGGTGGAGCATCCTTCGATCCAACTCATCCTGGATCGCGCCTCGGAGCTTAGCTTCCCCGAGGGGTTCCGCGCGGCGAAGGAGCGCGAACGCCAAATGTGGCGGCGGCGCAACCCCGGGCTCGTGGATTTTGAGCAAGGCCCCCCGGTCGGCGAATGGCCTGAACAGGCGCCCGATGGCCCCGGGCTCAGCCTTGCCTACCATTGGAGCGGCGAGCCCTGGCCGCGCGTGCACATTGCCGTCCTGCCCACCGACGACTGGACCGCAGCGCCGGCGTTCTTGCGCGCTGGCGGCTGGAATATGTGTCCTGAGGCTGCTGTGATGGTGTCGGCGCTGCGCTCATGGAGAGAGCGCTATGGGGCCGAGCTGGTTGGCTTTTCGCACGACACCATGAATATCCGCGCCGAAATCTGCCCTGCCTCGCGCGAAGAGGCGTTGGCGCTGGCTTGGGAGCATTACCTATTCTGTTCCGACGCGTTGAATGATTTCACATTGGCGGAACTCGGCGCTTCGCTCATCGCCGACGATTGGTGGCGTTTCTGGTGGGATTAAAGGGAACGCGGGGTGCTGGCGGGCAGGTGCAAACCTGAAGCCGTAGACTTGGACCGCCGGCGTCCTCGCCGGCGTGCGCGAACCTCTCCAAGTTGGAGCGCGCGGCTCCGCCGCGCATGCGGCGCGGAGCGCCGCGCTCCCTGCTTGTAGAACAAGCGCCGTGCCGGCGAGGACGCCGGCGGTCCAAGTCTACGCCGCCTCAGCCGCGCGGCAGGCGCGGCACGTTCGGTGCGCCTGGCGTCACCCGCATAATCGTCCGACCGCTCATCTCGAAGGGTTCGCCTTCGCCGTCCTTGGGCGCCACGCTGATCACGAAATCGGTGCTCGTCTCGCGCACCATGCCGGTGGCGAGATCGACGACGCCCGTGCCGGTTTCCTGGTAGCGGAAATCCACGGTGTCGAGCAGCGAACGCAACATGCCTAACAGCGCCTCACTGCTGGGCGCTGCTTCGGCGCCGGAAGGTGAGGCGGCCGCGACTGGATCGATCACGTTGCTGGTGATGAATTGCGCGATAGTTTGAAGTGAAGCGCGCGCGGCCGGGTAGTCGAGCGCGACGTTGCGTGAGATGATCGCGGTGTTGCTGGCCCGGTCGATCCGCTCCAGGCGAAGCCTCCCGGTAAATCGCAGCGGCGCCGCGCCGTAGGGCATTTCCACTTCTTCGGTAATTTCGACGGGCTGGCGGCGGACCAGAGTCCGTCCCTGGAACGAGGGCGGCGGCTGCATGGACCACATGCCAGCGGCGGCGTCGCGCGCGTCGACGCCGTCAAGCAAGCGCGCGATGCCACGCAACAAAGGTCCCCGCAACGTCGCCCAATCGACCGGCGGGGGAGCTGGCGCGGCTTCCGCCTCAGCTGCGAAGTCTTCCTCGGCGGCGTCCGTGCCGTCTGGCTTCTCCTCAAGCGCGGGTTCCTCAGCCATTATTTCGGCCGGCGGCGGAGACGGCGCAGCGCGCGCGAAGGCGTCGAACATCAACACTAAATTTTCGGCGCGATCACGCCACAGCGGCCAATTGGTCAGCTCAACGCAAGCGCCGGACTCGTTGACTTGGCACTCATAGCCAACATCCGTGGCGATGCGCAAAAGCGCCGACAGCCCCTCGTTCACCGTCGCCCAATCGATTTTTCCCAACGGGCTTTCGGCTGCAGCGTCATCTGGAAAATTGAAACTCATGCTCACCGGCGTGTAGCGCCAGATGCGGCGTTCGGCGTCGACAATGCGGAGCTCAACAACCTGCGAAAAACCGCCGTTGAGGCCCGGCTCGTCGCGACCCGACGATTGCGTCTGCTCGAGGCTGATGGTGTAAACATCGCCGGTGCGCACGCTGAGCGGAACGCCTGCCGTTTGGGCGCTGACCATGGGAGCGGAGGCGAGGCAAGAGAACGCCGCGCCTGCTGCAAGAAGTCGCTTCATGTTTTCCCCCTGTGACCCGCAACGCCGTCATGTCCCTGCGCCAAACGGGGGTGTAGCCCACGTCTGCGACGGCGGCAATCTTCAGGGCCGCGCCGGCAACGCCGCGCAAGCCACGCGCGCGCCTGCCCCGCCCGCGGGCTGGGTGACATGGTCGTCGGGACTGGCGTGAATGATGAGTGCGGAGCCGTCGCGATCGAGCAGCGGCTCGCGCCCATCGATGGCCGGCGCATGCAAAGTGAGCCGTTGGGAAAAGAACTCGCTGCCGATCGGGCCCGTCGGTGAGGCGAACAGGTTCGGCAGATCCCCGGCTTCGGGCATTGTCGGATTGAGCAGGCCGTGCTGGGGAGGCGCTTGGGGATGGGCGGCATGCGCGCCGGCCGCTTGGAAATTCTGCGCAGCATCGGTGCAGTCCCCGCCTTGGTGCAGATGCAGGCCATGCCAACCCGGGGTCAGCGCGCCTTGGGAAATCTCTAGTCGAATCAACACGCCGCCATTGCCCTCGACGAAATTCGCCTGACCGATCGCACGCCCGTCGAGACCGACAATCCAAGCTGTTTGGGGCGACGGAGCGGGCGGCGGCGGCGGCGCGCGATCATCCAATCCCAGCCAGGCGCAGCCGCCCAAAACGGCAATGGAAACAAGTGCGGGGGCGTGGCGCATCGGGATTCTCCTCGGTTTGCTGGAACCGCATCTGGATGCTAGCGTGGCATGGATTCGAGGGCGAGGTTTCTCGTCGTTTTCCTACTTTCCAACCAAGATTTAATCCGGCGATCCCGTGTCAGACACGTCCGATCCCGCCGATCCAGGCGGGCCCACCCTTCCGAAAGGCGTTTCGCTCATCACCATCGAGGATGAGCTGAAGCGATCTTATCTCGATTACGCGATGAGCGTGATTGTGAGCCGTGCGCTGCCGGATGTGCGCGACGGGCTCAAACCCGTGCACCGGCGAATCCTGTACGGCATGCACGAGGCCGGCAACACGGCTGACAAGAAGTACCGCAAGTCCGCCAACACGGTTGGCGAAGTGATGGGTCGTTATCACCCGCACGGCGATCTGGCGATCTATGAAGCCCTGGTGCGTATGGCGCAGGAATTTTCGATGGGCCTGCCGCTCATCGATGGGCAAGGCAATTTCGGCTCTATCGACGGCGATCCGCCAGCCGCGATGCGCTACACAGAAAGCAGGTTGGCGAAGCCGGCTACTTTCCTGCTCTCCGACATTGAAGAAGACACGGTCAACTTCCAGGCCAATTATGACGGCGAGCGCCAAGAGCCGACGGTGTTGCCGGCGCGCTATCCCAATCTTCTTGTCAATGGCGGCGGCGGCATCGCCGTCGGTATGGCCACCAACATTCCCCCGCACAATCTTTCCGAAGTGATCGATGCGGCGATCGCGCTGATGAACAATCCCGACATGTCCGATCTTGAACTGCTGGATATTGTGCCCGGCCCGGATTTCCCGACTGGTTGCGAAATCCTTGGTCGCACCGCTGCCCGCATGGCGCTGACCACTGGCCGCGGCTCGGTGGTCACGCGCGCGCGCTACAAGATGGAAACCATCCGCGGTCGCGAGGCGATCGTGTTCTATGAGTGCCCGTTCCAGGTGAACAAGGCCAGCGTCTATGAGCGCATCGGCGAATTGGTGCGCGAAAAGAAGGTCGAAGGCGTGGCCGAGGTGCGCGATGAATCCAATCGCCTCGGCATCCGACTGGTGATTGAAGTCAAACGCGATGTTGTCGCCGACGTGGTGATCAATCAGATTTACCGATTCACCCAGTTGCAGACCTCGTTTGGCGTCAACATGCTGGCGCTGAACAACGGGCGGCCCGAACAGATGGGCCTGCGCGCGATGCTGAGCGCCTTCCTCGCCTTCCGCGAGCAGGTGATCACGCGGCGCACCAAGTTCCGCTTGGCGAAAGCGCGCAAGCGCGGACACGAGACGGTGGGCCTCGCCATCGCGGTCGCCAACATTGACGAAGTGATCCGCGTTATCCGCGCCGCCGCCGATCCTGCCGAAGCGCGCGAGGCTTTGATGGCGCGCGCCTGGCCGGTGGCCGACATGCTGCCGCTGATCAATCTGATCGCCGACCCACGCACGCAGGTGCTCGACGGCGGCACGCTGCGGCTCTCCGATGAGCAGGCCCGCGCCATTCTCGAACTGCGCCTGCAACGCCTCACCGGGCTAGGCCGCGAGGATATCGCCAAGGCCGCCAACGAGATTGCGGAGGAGATCAAGGAATTGCTCGCGATCCTCGGCTCGCGCGAGCGCATTCTCGATATTATCCGCACCGAAATGGTGGAGGTGAAGGACGCCTTTGGCGTTCCACGCCGCACGCCTATTTCAGAGTCCGAAGGCGAGATCGACGACGAGGCGCTGATCCCGCGCGAGGATATGGTGGTCACCGTCACCCATGGCGGTTACGTCAAGCGCACGCCGTTGGCGCTCTACCGTACGCAACGCCGCGGCGGCAAAGGCCGCGCCGGCATGACCATGAAGGACGAGGATTTCGTCACCCGGGTGTTCGTGGCGTCCACGCATGCGCCGATCCTGTTCTTCTCCTCAGCTGGCATGGCCTACAAGATGAAAGTCTGGCGCTTGCCGCAGGGCGATCCGCGCACCAAGGGCCGCGCTTTGGTCAATTTGTTTCCGCTCGAACAGGGCGAAACCATAACTTCGGTGATGGCGCTGCCGGAGGACGAGCGCGATTGGGACAAGCTCGACGTCATGTTCGCTACGCGTTCGGGCGGGGTGCGGCGCAACAAGCTCTCCGATTTCGTGCAGGTGAACCGCAACGGTAAGATCGCCATGAAGCCCGACGAAGGCGACGGCATCGTGTCGGTGCAAATCTGCTCCGAGGATGACGATATCCTGCTCACTACCGCCAACGGGCAATGCATTCGCTTTGCGGTGCCGGAAGTGCGCGTATTCTCTGGTCGCACGTCAACCGGCAATCGCGGCATCAAGTTGGATGATGGCGACAGCGTCATCGGTATGGGCGTGCTGAAGCACGTAGAAGTGACCTCCGCCGAGGCGCGTTCCTATTTCAAATGGGATGCGGGCGCCCGCGACGGCGCGGAGGCGGAGGAAGCAGAACCGGGCGAGGACACGGGCGAGGTGGCCGAGGTTCCATTCGAGCGGCTGGCTTGGCTGAAGACACAAGAGCAATTCGTGCTGACGGTCACCTCCGGCGGCCTCGGCAAGCGCGCTTCCTCGTACGAATACCGCGTCACCGGCCGCGGCGGCAAAGGCCTGATCGCCCACAAGCTCACCGGCGATGCGCGCATCACCGCCTCGTTCCCGGTGCACCAGGACGAGGAATTGCTGCTGGTGACCGACAAGGGCCAGCTGATTCGCACGCCGATCGAGCAAATCCGCATCGCCGGTCGCGCCACGCAGGGCGTCATCCTGATCAATGTCGCCGAAGATGAGCATGTCGTCGCCGCCGAGCGCCTGGAAGCGCTGGGTGGGGAGAGTGGCGAGGAGGTCGCGGAATGACACGCGTCGGCCTCTACCCCGGCACCTTCGATCCTCCCACCAATGGCCATATCGATATCATCGCCCGTGCCGCCACTTTGGTAGATCGGCTGGTGATTGGGGTGGCGATCAATGAGGATAAGGGCCCGCTGTTCAGTTTGCCCGAGCGGTTAGAGATGGTCGAGGAGCAGTGCGCCAAGATAAAGGGCGCCGCCGAGATCGTCGTTCAACCTTTTGACACATTGCTGATGAAGTTCGCCGAGAGCGTAGGGGCGCAAATCATCGTCAGAGGACTTCGAGCCGTCGCTGACTTCGAGTACGAATTCGCAATGGTGGGGATGAACCAGAAGCTCAATCCCGCCATCGAAACGGTTTTTCTCATGGCCGACGCGACGCACCAGGCCATCGCGTCTCGGCTGGTGAAGGAGATCGCGCGACTGCAAGGAAATGTCGCGCAATTCGTGCCCGATGAAGTAGAACGGCGTCTGAAGGCGAAATTCGGGGTTGCTTGATGCGCTTGAAGAGACTTTTTGCCGCCGCGCTGTGCGCGTTGGGGCTGGCGGCGTTGTTCAATACTGCTGCGGCGCAGACGCCTGATGCGCGCAATTGGCGCAGGCTTGAGCCGGAGAGCACGCTCTACATCGACACCGTACACGGTCGCGTCGTGATTGAGCTCTATCCCGAGGTGGCGCCGGCTCATGTCGAGCGAATCAGGACATTGGCGCGCGCAGGGTTCTATGACGGCTTGACCTTTCACCGTGTCGTTTCTGGATTCATGGCTCAGACAGGCGACCCGTTCGGAACCGGCGAGGGCGCTTCAAACCTCCCTGACCTGCAGCCGGAATTCACTTTCCGCCGTGGGTTGGACATGCCGTTCGTTCAGGCGGCGGCGCAAACCGACGGGCCCATCGGGTTCTACAAAACCCTGCCCATTCAGACGCAGCCCGACGCTCTTATCCCGCATTCGAGAGGTAATCGTGTCGCCTCGAACGCCATCCATTGCCCAGGCGTGGTCTCCATGGCGCGTTCGACCGACCCGGGTTCGGCGAACAGCCAGTTTTTCATCATGCTCGGCGCGCGCGCCTCGCTGAACAAGGTCTATTCGATCTTTGGACGCGTGGTCTGGGGACAGGAAGCTGTGGAAGCACTTGCGGTTGGCGAACCGCCCGCAAACCCCGACCGGATGCTCGCGGTGCGAATGGCCTCGGACGTTCAGGAAACTGAGCGCGCGCCGATTTTCGTTCTGCGTACTGACGGCCCACGCTTTCGCGACCTGATTGAAGACACGCGCCGGCGTCGGCGCGCAGATTTTTCCGTGTGCGACGTGGTGATCCCGACCCGGGTGCCGCGTGACGAAAATAGAGAGAGGCGCTGGTGGTCGATCATACCTTTCATCAATTGACGATGCAGTTGGAAGCGGGCGAGGTCGCCATCAAGTTGCGGCCCGACCTCGCGCCGGGACACGTGGCGCGAATTGCGGAACTGGCGAACGAAGGATTCTACGACGGCGTATTATTTCACCGCGTCATCGACGGCTTCATGGCTCAGGGCGGTGACCCGACCGGCACCGGCGGCGGCGGATCGGAAAAGCCCGACTTGAAAGCCGAATTCTCCAAGGAACCGCACGTCCGCGGAATCTGTTCGATGGCGCGCTCAAGCGATCCGAATTCGGCGAACAGCCAATTCTTCATCTGCTTCGATGAGGCGCGTTTCCTCGACAAAAAATACACGATCTGGGGCGAGGTGATCTCCGGCATGGAGCATGTCGATGCGTTGCCGAAAGGCGAGCCGCCGCGGAAGCCGGGGAAGATCGTCTCCACGCGGGCGGCGTGACATGCAGAAGCGCCGGCCATGCGCCGGGCGTCGCGCTTCGATAGCCCCGGATCAAGTCCGGGGGTGACGCAATTGTCCGTCAGCCTGAGCCTGTCCAAGGACGCACCATTTCGGGCCGGCGGCGGCCCGTAGCATGCGCGTCGATCTGTTTGATTTTGATCTCCCAGAGCATTTGATCGCGCTTCGTCCAGCGCGCCCGCGCGATTCCGCACGGCTTCTCCATGTGCGGCCGGATGGCGCGTTCGAAGACAACATTGTCGGCGATGCGCCCGCTCTGTTCCGGTCCGGGGATTTGCTGGTTTTCAATGACACGCGCGTCATTCCGGCGCGCCTAAGCGGGGTTCGCGTGCGCGCCGAGTCAAGCGTTGCTGTCGAGGCGACGTTGATCGCGCGCGTGTCGCCGTCCACCTGGCAAGCGCTCGCCAAGCCGGGCAAGCGTCTGCGTGAGGGCGATCGCATCCGCTTCGGCAGCCTTGACGATCGCGCCTGTCTTATGGGCGCGCTTGACGCGACCATTGCTCACAAGGGCGACAGTGGAGAGATCGTTCTGGCGTTCGACCTGGCGGGCGCCGAGCTTGACGCGCAGATCGCCGCCGCCGGCGCCATGCCTTTGCCGCCTTACATCGCCGCCAAGCGTACGCCGGACGAAGACGATGAGCGCGATTATCAGACCGTTTACGCGGCGCGCGACGGGGCAGTGGCGGCGCCGACGGCGGGTCTGCACTTCACCCCGGAGCTGCTGGCGCGGTTCGATCATGCAGGCGTCGAGCGCGTCCAGGTGACGCTGCATGTGGGCGCGGGCACGTTTCTGCCTGTGAAGGCCGACGACACAAGCGCCCATGTCATGCATTCGGAATGGCGTGAAATTCCGCCCGAGAGCGCGGCGGCGATCAACCGCGCCAAAGCCGAGGGGCGGCGCGTGATCGCGATCGGGACGACCGCATTGCGCTCATTGGAGTCTGCGGCGGATGAAGGTGGCAACGTCCGCAGCGAAGCAGGCGCGACCGAAATTTTCATTACGCCCGGTTATCGCTTCCGCGTCGTGGATGGTCTCTGGACCAATTTCCACCTGCCGCGTTCGACGCTGTTCATGCTGGTGTCGGCGTTTGCCGGTTTGGAGCGTACGCAGGCGGCGTACGCCCACGCAATCGCCCAGGGTTATCGATTCTACTCCTATGGCGACGCGTCATTATGGTGGCGAAGCTAGCGAAGCGGGGCCGATCACACGCCCTTGCGGCGCATTTTTTCGCCGACGCGATCGGCGCGCTTGTGTAATTTTTCGGCACGCTGCTCAAGGGCGCTCAGGGCGCGACGATCCGCTTTGGCGGAGCCGCTGGTCAGGGCCGCCGTCTCGATGCGATCGTGCAGCAAACGCGTGTCGCGGACTTCGCCCAGAATTGTCGTTAGTTTTTCACCGAGTTTGCGCGCACGCCGATAGGGCCATACGTCGCCTAGCAGTTCGGCCGCGTATAGCCTCTCCTTCTCCCGCTTGCGCCAATCGTGGAGAAGATCTGGATCGTCGCAATGCAAGCCGCGACGGCGCGCCCGCCTGGCGCGTCGTGCTATGCGCTCTGCGCCTCTGCGTACTTGTCTTGGTGAAGCCTCGGGCCAGACCTGCGCCAGCGCCAGCAGATCCTTAAGGCTGGCGCGCGCACTTTGGATATCCGGCGCGTCCATAGCTGTGTCCGCCTGAGCGAGCGATTGGGCAAGGGAGGCAAGCCCAGCGGCGCTTTTTTTGCCGGCCTTGGTCGCCGCTGCCGCGGCGGCTTCGGCAAGGGCATGTATCTCGCGCGCCTGGGCGAGCATTCGCATGGTTGCTCGCGCGGACTCGTTGAAAATTGCAGCGAGGCCTGGCGCGCAAACGCGTCCAACTTTGGCCACAGCGCGCGCGCGTTTGAGGTGAACTCGGCAACGGTGCACGGACTTAGGTGTCACAGTTGGTGTGTCCAACAGGCTTAGCGCCTCGATCAGTTCGCGAGCCAGCGCGGCGCGCAAATCGAAGGCGGGCGCTGGTGAGCGCATTGTGAGTGCCCCGTCTATTCGTGCCTAAGGCGGCGAATTTCTAGCGCGGCATCTTCTTGAGCGTGCCGGAAAACGCAAGCAACGCGCGCGCGTTCTGCGTCACCAGGCCGCGCGCGAATACAAGAGTGCGCGTCTCGCGCAACACCTCGCCGCGCGCCTCAACCAGCCCGTCGCATCCGCCGGCCGCAAGGAACTCGCAATTACAGGTGAGGGTCACTGCCTTCACGCCGCCCAAAACATTGTGGGCAAAGGCAAAAAGCGAAAAATCAGCAAAGCTCATCAGCGCCCCGCCGTGGAGTGCGCCTGCGCCATTGAGGTGCTCTCGGCGCGGCTGGAAGGCGCAGCGGACGCCGTCCTCTGCAGCGAGAAAGCAGAACGGGCCATTGGCCGTCTCGAACGGGTCCGCGCCTTTGCCCCAAGTGGTCCACCCCTTTAGCGGGCCATCGAGGACCTCGCTGGGTTCCCCATAGGGGTGAATTTCGGCCATTTCCGCGATGCTCCCATCCGACCCACGAGTGCCGGGCGGCCCTCTTTACGGCGCCAGGGTGCGCTGCGCCAACGGGCATGCTAAGGCTCGCTAAAGCGAGGATGCATGGTGCGTATCTGGTTGGCGATTGCGGCTGTCTTGGCGCTGAACGGCTGCGCGAGCGACGAGGATGCTCGGTTCCGCGTCGGTGAGAGCGCCGCCGCTTTCGCCATCATAGGCGTTGCGGAATCCGCCAGCGAACGCGAGCCGGCTTACACGATGTTGTGGCGGCGATTGGGCCCGGACGGGGCGTTCCTTCCTTATGGCGGGCGCGCAATTTTTGAAGCCCGCACCAACGCGAGCGACAGCCTGCGCGTCGAGGACCTTCCAGGCGAGTTTGCGATGGCTCGGATCGAGCCGGGCGTCTACGGGCTCGACAGCGTGTTCGCGGTGCTGCAGGAAAATGGCGTGAACTATATCGCGCAAGGCGTTGTTCAGGGGCCGGAGCGTCCTTCCTTCGAAGTGCGACCCGGCGAGGCGATCTATCTGGGCATCTGGGAGATGAACGTTACCGGCGTGGCTGCGAACACGCGTCTGTGGCGGCTTAACGAAGATGACATGCGCATGGTCGTCCGCGACGCCGACCCCATTATTGGCCGGGCACAAATTCGCGAGACTCAAACTCGTTCGGCGCCATGTTCGCCGCGGCAACTTGGGAACATGTCGCAACGCCAGGTGTGCTAGCAAAGAAAACGCATGCAAGATTCCGAAACTCTGGGTCAGTTGCTCGCCGTATTGCGGCGTTTCGTAAACGAGCGCTTGATCCCGCTTGAGGCCAAAGTCTCAGAGGACGATTCCATCCCTGCGGATGTGCTGGCCGAGATGCGCGCGCTCGGCCTCTTTGGAATTTCGATCCCGGAAGAATATGGCGGCCTTGGGCTCTCCATGGAGGCCGAGTGCCGGGCGATGTTCGAGTTCTGCCGTTGCTCGCCAGCGTTCCGCTCCGCGTTCGGCACCAATGTCGGCATTGGCAGCCAGGGTCTCGTGATGTTCGGGACGGAGGCGCAAAAGCAGCGTTGGCTGCCTGGGATTGCGTCGGGCGAGATTGTTACTTCATTCGCGCTGACCGAGCCGGAGGCGGGTTCGGATTCCGCTTCGGTGCGCACCAAGGCCGAGCGCGACGGCGATTCTTACGTCATTACGGGCGGCAAGCGCTATATCACCAACGCGAACCGCGCCGCTCTGTTCACGGTGATGGCGCGTACTGATCCGAACTCCAAAGGCGGCTCAGGTGTTTCCGCGTTTTTGGTGCCGAGCGACCTTCCCGGCGTCTCCATAGGCAAGCCGGAAAAAAAGATGGGCCAGCAGGGCGCCCACATTTGCGATGTAAATTTCGATTGTGTGCGCGTGCCGGTCGAGAACCGTTTGGGCGAAGAGGGCCAAGGTTTTCGCGTCGCCATGCAGGTGCTCGATCGCGGACGTTTGCACATTTCATCTGTGTGTGTGGGCGTCGCCGAGCGCTTGATTGAGGAGAGCGTCAAGTACGCCGGTGAGCGCAAGCAATTCGGTCAAGCGCTCGCTTCTTTCCAGATGATCCAGGCGATGCTGGCCGATAGCCGCACCGAGGCAAACGCTGCGCGCGCCATGGTGTTGGAGGCCGCGCGCAAACGCGATGCCGGCGAGAACGTCACTATGGAAGCGGCGTGCTGCAAATTGTTTGCCTCTGAGATGGTGGGTCGCGTGGCCGACCGCGCGGTGCAGATATTCGGTGGCGCTGGCTACGTCGCCGATCACGGCATCGAGCGCTTCTACCGCGACGTGCGTCTGTTTCGCATCTACGAAGGCGCCAGCGAGATTCAGCGCCTGGTGATTGCGCGCGAGATGATGAAGCAGGGTGGCTGAAAGCCTCGCCGCCCTCGTCGCTGAGATCCGCGCCTGCCGGCATTGCGCGCTGCCGCACGAGCCGCGCCCGGTCATCTGGGTGCACCCCGAGGCGCGTATCCTGATTGCTGGCCAGGCGCCGGGGCGGCGGGTGCACGAAAGCGGCGTGCCGTGGGACGACCCTTCCGGCGACCGACTGCGGCAATGGCTGGGCATGGACCGCGAGGCCTTCTATCGGCGCGAACACATCGCCGTAGCCGCCATGGGGTTCTGCTATCCGGGCACGGTGAAGGGGGCGGATTTGCCGCCTCGCCCTGAATGCGCACCGCTTTGGCGGGCACGCCTCTTGCCGTTGTTAACGAAAGTGCGGCTGACCCTGCTGGTCGGCCTCTACGCGCAACGCTATCATCTGGGCGAGGCGGCGAAGCCGACTTTGGGGGAGAGTGTGCGCGCGTGGCGCGAATACCCCGCCAATGTCATGCCCTTGCCGCACCCTTCTTGGCGGAACTCGGCATGGCTCAAGCGCAATCCTTGGTTCGATTTGGAATTGGTTCCTGCATTGCGCGCGCGTGTGGGTTTGGCCTTGCGTTGAGCTTGCTCGCCGGCTGCATTCCCACCATCCAACGCGCAGGCTCGCCAACGGCCGCGTTCCAAGGCGCGCGGTTTGAGCCGGCGCGCGAGCGTTTCGTAAGTTTCGACGGCGCCGAGCTTGGGCTCTCTGCATGGCTGCCGGCAGCTGAGCAGGAGACTTGGGCTGTCGTCATCGCGCTGCACGGCATGAACGATTATGCCGGCGCATTCTATCTCGCAGGGCCCTGGTTCGCCGAGCGCGGCGTCGCGTTCTATGCCTATGACGCGCGCGGATTTGGGAGATCGCCGAACCGCGGCGTGTGGGGCGGCGAGCGGTTAATGACCGAAGATGTACGCACTGCTGTGCGCGTGGCGCGGCGTACCCATCCGGGAGCGGTGGTGGCGGTGATGGGCGATTCCATGGGCTCGTCCACGGCGATGGCGACGTTCGGCGCAGAGAATGCGCCCGAGCTCGACCGCCTCATTCTGGTGGCGCCAGGCGTTTGGGGATGGTCCACCATGCCGCCAGCGTACGCAGCGACTTTGTGGATGGGCGCACACANNCCACGCTCCCCTGGCGAGCAGTGTCGCCGCCGCGCAGCGTGACGCGCACGCGCACTGCATCTGACAATAACGAAGCATTGCGCCGTGCTGGTCGCGATCCGCATATGATCTGGACCACGCGCATCGACGCGCTTTACGGGCTGGTCTCGATGATGGAACGCGCATCCGACCGCGCCCGCAATCTCGATGGCCCCGTGCTGTTCCTTTATGGTGTGCGTGACCAGATCATCCCTCGCGTTTCCGCCAATAATGCTGCGCGGCGACTGCCCGCCAGCGCGCGAACCGCCCTTTATGCGAATGGTTATCACTGGCTGTTGCGCGATCTGCAGCGAGAAGTGGTGTACGCCGACATATTGGCGTTCCTTCGCGATCCGGACGCTGCGTTCCCGTCACAGGCGCCGCCGATCATCCCGCATGCGCGCGCGGCCCAATAGATCTTCGTGGATCGCGGTAGGCGGTTGAGCAAAACACCCGTCAGCGTGGCGAAGCACCCGCATCAAGAGCCTCGCGCTCGCGTCTTGGGCGAGATGTAAATTCCTGCGCCAATTGGGAGTCGTTGCATCTCCCTGATTTTGACTGAGATCAAAGCCGAAGCGGTGCAGCACACGCGCCAGCAGAAATTGCGCGCAGGGGAATCCGAGAAAAACGTTACAATAGTGCGGCTTTCTCGCATTCGTCGGCGGCGCGGTCATCGGCGCGCGGGATTGCCCATGGCGGTACGTTTCGTACGTCTACTCCCATTTCGTTTCCGCTAATCCGATGGCCCGTCTCGCCGACCATGTCGGCGGGGGTGAGCACCCTGGCGTCGGTTCAATTTTATTCCCCTCATGACGAAATCGACAGGGTTGGGCGCGGTTCGCGCGAACGCCGTTAATGGGGTTAATCAGATGGCGAAGTTCAATAGGATCGATCTCGAGCACGTTCTGCGCCAGATCATGATGGCCGAGCAGGGCCAACCACCCCTCAGCCCCCACCTCGCTTTCGGTCTACGGCAAGTAAGCGGCCAGAACAACAACAGCGTGCCCGGCAATGGCGCGTTCGGCGCCGCTGATCGGCTCTTCCCGCGGATTGGCGATCAATTTCTGCAGAACGGCGACACCTACTCCATCGATCTCGATGGGCCCGGCGGGCAGTCGGTGGGCGATGCTACCTCGTACACGCAAACCGGTGGTTTCGTTTTCGATGCCGACCCCCGCATCATCTCCAACCTGATCGCCGACCAGACTGTTAACAACGCCGCCGCGGTCGCAGCCCACAACAATTCCACGCCGGGAACGGGCTACGTCTACCAACACGCCGCGGTGCTGAACCCAAGCTTCAACCCGAGCCTGCCCGAAAGCCTGTCGAACCCGCAATACCTGGCCAACAACGTCGCGATCCCGCCCGGCGTCGATGCGTCTGGCAATCTGTTCATCGCTAACGTCACGCCAGACGCCGGCCTCTCTGCGCCGTTCAATTCCTGGTTCACGTTCTTCGGTCAGTTTTTCGATCACGGGCTTGATCTCGTCAGCAAGGGCGGCAACGGGTTCGTCTTCATCCCGCTGCAGGCGGACGATCCGCTGATCCTGGTCGGCCCCGATGGCATCGCCGGCACTGGGGATGAAATCACCAATCCGGGTCAGCAATTCATGATGCTGACCCGGGCAACGCAATTCAATGGGCCTGGCGCCAACGGGATTTTTGGCGATTCCGACGACACTGCCCATGAAGCCCAGAACACGACGACGCCGTTTGTCGACCAAAACCAGACCTATTCCTCCCATCCCTCCCACCAAGTGTTCCTGCGTGAATACGCTCGCTTCGACAGCAATGGCGCCGGCGCCGACGGTTGGGTCACAGTTTCGACCGGCAAGTTGATCAGCGGCGCCGACGGCCATTCCATGGCGAGTTGGGCCGACGTGAAGGCCAACGCGCTGAAGCTCGGCATCATCCTGAACGACACCATCGACGTCGTGAACATTCCGCTGATCAAGACCGA
>CXWL01028170.1_pt1 | contig 26843 bp, 21 predicted proteins | sample 590931 | NCBI WGS metagenome assembly CXWL01 (sample SAMEA3498368, study PRJEB10139) | groundwater metagenome | biome: water well; material: biofilm material | place: Germany | collected 2015-04-27 | reverse complement strand
GAGTACGACCAATCCGTGATCTTCATGCCGTTGGCGGAGGCTCAGTCCTATTTCAACCGCGGCAACGGCGTCACCGGCATCGAAGTGATGCTCGACGACCCCGACCGGGTCAACGAACTCCGGCCGCGTATCATAACGACCGTCGGTGAGACCGCGCGCTTGGTCGATTGGCAGCAGGTGAACAAGACGTTCTTCGACGCGCTCCAGGTCGAACGAACCGTGATGTTCTTGATCCTCTCGCTCATCATCATCGTCGCGGGCTTCAACATCATCTCGGGCATGATCATGATGGTGAAGGACAAAACGCGCGACATCGCCATCTTGCGCACGATGGGTGCCACTTCGGGCACGATCCTGCGCGTGTTCCTGATGTCCGGCTCCGCGATCGGCGTGGTGGGCACGCTCATCGGCTTCGTGTTGGGCTTCCTCTTCTGCACCTACATCGAAGAAATCCGTCAGTTCCTGATCTGGGTGACGGGCATGAACCTATTCCCTGACACGCTCTATTTCTTGAGCAAGCTGCCCGCGAAGATGGAGATCGACGAAGTCATTTTGGTCGTCGTGACGTCGCTGGTGCTCTCGATCCTCGCGACCGTCTATCCAGCCTGGCGCGCGGCAAAACTCGATCCGGTGGACGCGCTGCGCTATGAGTGATGTCTACACCTCAACTGAACCAACAATGACACGCACAGCGGCGCAAACGATGCCGACGCTCGCGCTGCACGGCGTGACGCGCTCCTTCGGCGAGGGCGAAGAACGGATCGAGATCTTCCGCAACATCACCGGTCAAATTGTACCGGGCGAGATCGTTGCGCTCGTCGGTCCCTCCGGGTCGGGCAAGTCGTCGTTGCTGCACATTGCCGGTTTGTTGGAACCGCCGACAAGCGGTGTCGTCATCATCAACGGTCGCGACTGCTCGAAGCTCGGCGATGAAGAGCGCACGGCGATCCGGCGCAACCAGCTCGGCTTCGTCTATCAATTCCACCATCTGCTGCCCGAGTTCAACGCGGTCGAAAACGTCGCGATGCCGCAACTGATCGGCGGTCGCCGCAGCCGCGAGGCTGAAGTCGTCGCCACGCGCCTGCTCTCGATGGTGGGCTTGCAGCACAGGCTCACCCATCGCCCCGGCAAACTCTCGGGCGGTGAACAGCAGCGTGTCGCCATCGCCCGGGCACTAGCAAACCAGCCGCGTCTCATCCTGGCGGACGAACCAACCGGGAACCTTGACCCACGCACGGCCGATATGGTGTTCGCCGTACTCGTCGACATCTGCCGCGCCCGCGGTGTCTCCGCCCTGATCGCGACCCACAATCTGCAAATGGCGGTCAAGATGGACCGCACCTGGCTGCTGCACGACGGCAAGCTAATCGACGCCGGCAAACTGAAGCCCTAAGCCATGCACGCGCGGCGACAACAAAAATTGTTGTCATCCCGGAATCCTAGGCGAGCCCGTTGCGAAGCAACGGCAAGCGAGCCTTGCTATCCGGGACCCAGGAGGACGCGCTGAGACTGTCTGTCCTGGGTCCCGGCGCTCACTTCGCTACCGCTCCGTTCGGCCGGCGTGACAGAAGTTGGGTTGGTACCGTGGAGGTTTCCCCAACTCCCGCCCGCTGGACGGTTGCGAAGCAGGTAGCGTCAGCCCTTACATCCGCCTAGGTACCTAACGAGGCACAATGTCCGGTCACGCGAATTTCGTTCACTTGCGGGTACATTCCGCCTTCTCCTTGCTCGAAGGCGCGATGCAACCGGACGAGATCGCGAGGCTGTGCGAGCGGCATCGCATGCCGGCCGTCGCGGTCACGGACACGAACAATCTTTTCGGCCTCTACGACATCACCGAAGCGCTGACCAAGGTGGGCGTCCAACCGATCGTGGGATGTCAGCTGGAGTTGCACCTCGACGGCGACGGCACGAAGCGCAACGGTACGCAAAGCCGCACAGGTCACGACGGCGTCGTCGCGCTGCTCGTGCAGTCGGAGAAGGGCTACGCGAACTTGATGAAGCTCGCGAGCAAGGCGCACCTCGACGTCAGTGTCGGCGAGCCACCGCACATCACCTGGGCAATGCTCGAACAGTACAATGAAGGTTTGATCCTGCTCACGGGCGGACCCAGGGGCTTGATCAACAAGCTGATCGTCGACGGCCAAATCGAAGCCGCGAAAACATGGATGGAACGGCTTGCGTCTGTATTCGACGGCCGTCTCTACGTCGAACTGCAACGGCACGGGCTCTCCGCCGAAGTCGTCGCCGAGCCACACTTGGTGCAATTCGCCTATGCGCTTGACCTCCCGCTGGTGGCGACCAACGAGCCGTTCTTCGGGAAGAAGGATCTGTTCGAGGCACACGACGCGTTGCTGTGCATCGCAACGGGCTCTTACGTCAGTCAAGACGACCGGCGCAAGGAGAGCAGGCAGCATTACTTCAAGTCGGCGGAGGAGATGGCGGCGCTGTTCGCCGATACGCCAGAAGCCATCGCCAACACCATCGAGATCGCCAAACGCTGCGCTTATATTCCGAGGAAGCGCAGCCCCATTCTTCCGGACTTCGTACCGGCCTCGGGTCTGTCGCCGGAGGACGAACTGCGCTCGCAAGCTGAGGTCGGATTGAAGGCCCGTCTGGCTGCGAGCGGCTTGTTCGCGCCGGAGCAAACCTACTGGGACCGGCTAAAGTTCGAACTCGACGTTATCATCAGGATGAAGTTTGCGGGCTACTTCCTGATCGTTTCCGACTTCATGAAGTGGACCCGCGGGCAGGGTATACCCGTTGGCGTGCGTGGATCGGGCGCCGCCTCCGTCGTCGCATGGGGCTTACAGATCACAGCGCTGGATCCGCTGCGCTTCGGCCTTGTGTTCGAACGCTTCTTGAATCCCGAACGTATCTCGATGCCGGACTTCGATATCGACTTCTGTCAGGACCGGCGCGGCGAAGTCATCCGCTATGTGCAGGACAAATACGGTCACGACCGCGTGGCACAAATCATCACGCTGGGAACGCTGCAAGCGCGCGCCGCAATCCGCGACGTGGGTCGCGTTCTGCAAATGCCGCAGGGCCAGGTCGACCGCATCGCAAAGATGATCAAGATCCAACCGGGTCAATCGGTCACGCTGCGCCAAGCGATAGGTCAAGAGCCGCGCCTCCAGCAAATGGAGAACGAAGAGGAAGCCGTCGCCCGCCTCTTCCAGATCGCGGGCCAGCTTGAAGGCCTCTATCGCCATGCCTCGACCCATGCCGCAGGCGTGGTGATCGGCGACCGGCCGCTCGACGAGCTCGTGCCGCTCTATCGCGACCCAAGTTCCGATATGCCGGTCACCCAGCTCGACTACGAGCAAGACGAGAAAGCGGGCCTGGTCAAATTCGACTTCTTGGGCCTAAAGACGCTGACGGTCATCGCCGAAACCGAGAAAATGATCTTGGAGCGCCACGGTATCAAAGTGAAAGCCGAAGAGGTCGCCTTCGATGACAAGAAGGCATTTGAGGCACTCGGCAAAGGAGCCTCCACCGGTATTTTCCAATTGGAATCGACTGGCATGCGCGATCTGTTGCGCAAAATGAAGCCCGATCGCGTTGAGGATTTGATCGCGCTCGTGGCGCTCTACCGGCCAGGCCCGATGGATCAAATTCCGGTCTACATAGCCGTGAAGCACGGCCGCGAGAAACCGTTCTACCTGCACCCCGCGTTGGAGCCGATCTTGTCGGACACGCACGGCGTGATGACGTACCAGGAAGACGTGATGTTGATCGCGCGCGAGCTCGCCGGCTATTCGCTGGGCCAAGCCGACGAGTTGCGCCGCGCGATGGGCAAGAAGATCAAGGAACAGATGGCCGCGCATCGCGTAAGGTTCGTCGAAGGCGCGGCAAAGCAAAAAAACATTCCGGCCGACATCGCCGAACAGATATTCCTTCAAGCGGAAAAATTCGCCGGTTACGGCTTCAACAAAGCTCACGCCGCTGCCTATGCGCAGGTCGCCTATCAAACAGCGTGGCTGAAGGCGAACTATCCGGTCGAATTCTTCTGCGCCTCGATGACGCTCGATATCGGCTCGCCGGAGCGCCTCTCGATCTTCCGCCAGGAAGCCGAGCGCATGGGCATCACCGTGATGCCGCCCGACATCAACGCCTCCGGCGCGCTGTTCACGGCAAGCAAACGCGCGGACGGCAGCGACGTCGTCCATTACGCCCTGGCCGCGATCCGCAACGTCGGCCGCGCGGCAATGGATCATGTGATCGACGTCAGGAACGCGGGCGGCAAATTCACTAGCCTGTTCGATTTCGCCCGCCGCGTGGACGCAAAGTACGTCAACAAACGCATCCTTGAAAACTTGGTCGCGGCAGGCGCCTTCGACAGTCTGAACTCGAACCGCGCCCAAGTACACGCGGCCATCGACATGATGCTGGGCGAAGCCTCGATCACCAGCCGCGAACGCGAAAGCTCGCAGGTCAATTTGTTCGGTGAGGTCGAAACGACGCGGGACCGCGCGCTGCCGCAGGTCAATCAATGGACGATGCCCGACAGGCTGTCGCGCGAGTTCGGGGCGATCGGCTTCTACATGTCCGCTCATCCGCTGGACGAGTTCGCGCAAACACTCGCGAGGCTGCGCGTCGTGCCGTACGCTGAACTCGCCGCCGACAAGCGCCACGAAGACCGCGCGGTCACGCTTGCCGGAAGCATCATTCGCCGCCAGGAACGCCGCACCCGCGACGACAAGCGTATGGCCCATATCGGCTTTTCCGATTCATCGGGCATGTTCGAAGCGGTAGCGTTCGCGGAAACGCTGGCGCAGGGCGGCCAGCACTTGGAGCCTGGAAAGTCCGTCATCCTCGACGTTGCCACGCGTTGGGACGGCGACGATCTCAAACTGCAAATCCTGCGCGTTCAGGGCCTGAACGAAGCCGCGGCGCAAACCGGCGCGGGTCTGCGCATCTTCATCGACGACCCAAAGCCGCTCACAAGCATCTCGGAGCGCCTCAAAAACCAGCAAGGCAAAGGTCTCGTCTCGCTGATCTTCCCCGTCGAGAAAGGCGAACGCGAAGTCGAACTGGAACTCCCCGGCCGCTACGCCGTCACCCCCGCACTCAAAGGCGCGATCCGCGTCGTGGGCGGCGTGCGCGAGGTTGAAGAGGTCTAGATCGACTTCGCGATGCGGTTCATCGCTTCACTGAGGCGTTCAGGCGCCTGAAAGAAGCACAGGCGTATGAATCGGTCGTTCTGCTTATCCGTCTTCGGCCCGAAAGCGATTCCCGGCGCGACACCCACCTTGGCTTCCTCGAGGAGGCGTTTGGCGAAGGCGGTTGAGTCCGTCATACCTTCGACCGCGATGAAGGCATAGAACGCACCTTCGGGTTTCGACCAGCTCATCCGGTTGTGGCCGGCGATGGTTTTCTCGACGATCGACAAACCGGTACGGCAGCGTTCGACCTGCCATTTGACGAACTCGTCGCCCTTGGTGATAGCTTCCAGCGCGCCGTACTGCGCGAACACGGTGGCGCCCGTGTTGTTGTAGGCCGAAAGTTCTGCCATCTGCGAAGCAAGCCGCTGTGGATGAATGAGCCAGCCGACGCGCCACCCCGTCATCGCCCACGCCTTCGAGAAGCTGTTGACGACGAACACATCGTCGTCCGGCTCCGCAACAGCGGCGAAACTCGGGGCCGGTTTGTCGTACACGATCGGCGTGTAGACCTCGTCCGAAATGATCGCGATGCCACTGCTCCGGGCGAAAGCCAAAATCGCGCGCTGCTCGGGCTCGCTCATGATCCAACCCGTGGGGTTCGAAGGCGAGGCAAAGAAGATCGCTTTCGTGCGCGCGTCCGCACTGTCGAACAACCGCTGCAGATCGAGCGTCCACGGCTCACCGTTCGCGCCGCCATCGAGGCGCACGAACCGCGGCACCGCACCGGAACCGATCACCGCTTGAAAGATATTCGGCCACATTGGCGAGATGATGAGAACGTTATCCCCCGGCTCGCACACGCATTGAAGCGCGATCTGCACGCCCATCATCGCGGCACCAGGCACGGTTACCCGCTCGACGTCGATCTCGCGACCTGACTGCCGCGCTGCCCATTTGGCGATCGCCTCGCGCAGTTCCGGGACGCCCCTTGTGAAGGTATAGAAGGTCTTCCCCTCGTCCAGCGCTCGCTTGGCCGCGTCGCGGATGAAGGGCGGTGTCACCACATCGCCCTCGCCGAACCAGAGCGGGATGATATCCGGCCGCCCGAGTCCCAAAAATGACACCTCGCCGATGCCGTTGCGCTCAAGGCCCAGGATGTTGGAGCGAATAGCGGTCATAAGCCCCCGATTTTCGGCTGATTTGTCGCGTTTGACCTAGGCTGCCGCCCTTGCACCCTAAAGCGCAACCCCCTAAAACCGCGCCCATTCCACACGCGGGCTTGGGTTGCCTGACCGTCATATGGCGGGCCGCCCTCCGGTGCTGAGCTTAGGCTTGGTGATAGTCCGCGGAGGTTCAACCGGTTAAGGAGACAAAGCCAGATGGCTTTACCTGACTACAACATGCGTCAGCTGTTGGAAGCTGGCGTGCATTTCGGGCACCAGACGCATCGCTGGAACCCGCGCATGCAGCAATACCTCTACGGCTCGCGCAACAAGATCCACATAATCGATCTGACGCAGACGGTGCCGTTGTTGCACCAAGCGTTGAAGACCGTTCGCGATGTCGTGTCCCAAGGCGGCCGCGTGCTCTTCGTCGGGACAAAGCGTCAAGCGTCCGAGGGCATCGCCGATGCTGCGAAGCGCTGCGCGCAATACTACGTGAACCACCGCTGGCTCGGCGGCACGCTGACGAACTGGCAGACAATTTCGAACTCGATCAAGCGCTTGCGCTCGATTGAGGAGATCCTGAACGCCGGCGCGCAAGGCCTCACAAAGAAAGAAGCGCTGAACCTCACGCGCGAGCAGGAAAAGCTCGAACGCGCGTTGGGTGGCATCAAGGACATGGGCGGCGTTCCCGACCTCTTGTTCGTGATCGACACGAACAAGGAAGCGATCGCGATCCAAGAAGCAAACAAGCTCGGCATCCCCGTCGTGGCCGTGGTCGACTCGAACTCGAACCCGGAAGGCATCGCATTCCCGATTCCCGGTAACGACGACGCCTCGCGGGCGATCGCGCTTTACTGCGACCTGGTTGCCCGCGCAGTCATCGACGGCATATCGGCGGCGCAGGGCACGGCCGGCGTCGATATCGGTGCGTCGAGCGAAGTTCCTGCGCAAGCTCTGCCGAACTAGAAACAACTCGCGCGCGGGCTCGAAACACGCGCGCGACCCACTCGAACGATTGAGGAGCACCACCCCATGGCTGAAATTACAGCCACGATGGTCAAAGACCTGCGCGAGAAAACCGGCGCCGGCATGTTGGATTGCAGGAATGCGCTAAACGAGACGAACGGCGACATCGAGGCCGCGATCGACGTATTGCGCAAAAAAGGTCTGTCAAAGGCCGCCAAGAAGGCGGGCAATGTCGCAGCCGAAGGGCTGATTGGGGTTACGGCGCGCAGCACCCTTGGCGCCGTCGTCGAAGTCAACTCGCAGACTGACTTCGTTGCGCGCAACGACGAGTTTCAAGCCATGGTTCGCAGGATTGCCGAACTGGCACTCGATGCCGGCGGCGATGTCGGGAAACTTGGTGCCATGCCATTTGGCGACGGCAACACCGTTGCCGGCAAAGTAGCCGCGCTCTCCGGCAAGATCGGCGAGAAGATGGAACTGCGCCGCACGGCCGCCCTCAGCACGTCGCCCGGCGTGGTGGCGAGCTACGTTCACAATCAAGTGGCGCCCGGCCTCGGCAAGATCGGCGTCCTCGTCGCGTTGAAATCGTCGGGTAATGTAGAGAAGCTCGCTGCTCTCGGCCGTCAGCTTGCGATGCATGTGGCGGGTACGCCGTTTCCGCCGCTCGCCATGAAGCCGGAGCAACTCGATTCGGCCGTCGTTGACCGCGAGAAGTCGATCTTTGCGGATCAGGCGCGTCAGTCGGGCAAGCCGGAAAACATCATCGCGAAGATGGTCGAAGGCCGTTTGCGCAAGTTCTACGAAGAAGTGGTGCTGCCGATGCAGCCCTTCATATTGAACCCCGACAAGACCGTCGGCACGATCGTGAAAGAGGCGGAAAAGGACGTTGGTGCGCCCGTCTTGCTTGAGGGCTTTGTGCGCTACGCCCTTGGCGAAGGCATCCAGAAAGTGGAAAGTGACTTCGCAGCCGAAGTCGCCGCCGCAGCGAAAGGCTAACACGATAGGAACCGCACCGATGACATCAGCGCCGATCTACCGCCGGGTTCTGCTCAAGATCTCCGGTGAGGCGTTGATGGGCTCGGGCAGCTATGGCCTCGACCTCACAACCGTCGACCGCGTCGCGGGTGAGATCAAAGAAGCCAAGGCCATCGGCACGGAAGTGTGCGCCGTTATCGGCGGCGGCAACATCTTCCGCGGTTTGCAAGCTGCGGCCGCCGGCATGGAACGCGCGAGCGCCGACTATATGGGCATGCTCGCGACCGTGATGAACGCGCTCGCGATGCAAAACGCGCTGGAGCGCATCGGCGTCGATACGCGCGTGCTCTCCGCGATCCCGATGACGACGGTCTGCGAGCCATACATCCGTAGGCGCGCGATGCGCCATATGGAAAAGGGCAGGGTGGTGATCTTCGCCGCCGGTACCGGCAACCCGTTCTTCACAACCGACACGGCGGCAGCGCTGCGCGCTGCCGAAATGGGCGTGAACGCGCTGATGAAGGGCACGCAAGTCGACGGCGTCTATTCGGCCGATCCGCGTAAGGATGCGAAGGCCGAACGCTACAACAAACTGTCCTACATGGACGTGCTGTCGCGCGATCTGAAAGTGATGGACGCCTCGGCGGTATCGCTCGCGCGCGAAAGCGGCATCCCGATCGTCGTCTTCAACATTCACGAAAAGATGAACTTCGTCCGCGTGCTGCAAGGCAAGGGTCTCAGCACGGTGATTTCGAACTAACGCGCGCGAAGGCAAACCTTCGCCGGGAGGATCGCATGGCGCAAATGAAACCGTTTGATCTTGACGACCTGACCAAGCGCATGAAAGGCGCGGTCGCGACATTGAAACACGAATTCGCGGGCCTTCGCACAGGACGTGCATCTGTGACGCTGCTCGAACCTGTACACGTCGACGCCTACGGAAGCCCGATGCCGCTGAACCAAGTCGCCACCATTAACGCGCCGGAACCGCGCCTCTTGACGGTCCAGGTGTGGGACCGCGGTCTCGCGATCGCGGTCGACAAAGCAATCCGCAGCGCCAATCTAGGTCTGAACCCACAGGTCGACGGCCAGTTGCTGCGCATCCCGATCCCGCCGCTGACCGAGGAACGCCGCAAGGAACTCTCGAAGATCGGCGCCAAATACGCCGAGGCTGCGCGCGTCGCCGTCCGCAACATCCGCCGCGACGGCATGGAACATTTGAAGAAGCTCGAGAAAGAACATCAGATCAGCGAAGACGAGCACAAGAAGCAGCACGACAAAGTGCAAACCGCGACCGACCAGCACATTAAAGAAATCGACGAAGCGCTTGGCGCCAAAGAAAAGGAAATCATGCAGGTCTAACCGCCCGCTGATTGCCGGTTCCGATGTCGTCCTCGCCCGCAGAGCAAGATCGCCCGAGCCCACGCCACGTTGCGATCATCATGGACGGCAACGGGCGCTGGGCGTCGGCGCGTCACTTGCCAAGGGTCATGGGCCATAGAGCAGGGGTGGCAGCTGTTCGCAACATTGTCCGCGCCGCACCCGAAATCGGCCTTGAGTATCTGACGCTCTACAGCTTCTCGTCAGAAAACTGGAAACGCCCGAAAGCCGAAATCAACGACCTCATGGGCCTGCTGCGCCTCTACTTGCGCGACGACCTCGAGGAACTTCACCGAAACGGTGTGCAAATTCGCGTCATTGGGGCAAAGCAGCAACTCGATGGCGACATTGTCGATCTCATCGAACACGCGCATCAGCGCACCCGCGCGAACACGAAGCTAAAGCTGATCATCGCTTTCAACTACGGTGGTCAGGATGAGATCATCGAGGCCGCGCGGCGTATTGCGGAAGACGCGGTAGCGGGCAAGATAACCCCGGCGTCAGTGACTCGCGAGGTGTTCACGTCGTACCTCGCAACCGCCGGCATTCCCGATCCCGATCTCGTCATCCGCACATCCGGCGAACAACGCTTGAGCAATTTCTTGATCTGGCAAACCGCATACTCGGAGTTCGTGTTCACGAATGCGCTCTGGCCCGATTTCGGCAAGGCGGATCTTGTCGCCGCGATTCGCGAATACCAAGCCCGCGATCGTCGCTTCGGCGGGCTGACGGCCGCAGCGGGCGGGCACTCGTGACGGCTGACGCGAAGCGCTCAAGTCTGTGGCCTCGCATCCTCGCCGCCATCGTCCTGGTTCCGGCGGCCCTCGGCGCCGTCTATCTCGGTGGTTGGGTTCTCGCCGTATGGGTCGTCGCTGCAGGCGTTGCGATGGCGGTGGAATGGAACGCCATCGTTCACCGCGAAAGAATGGGTTGGAGGCTTGGTCTCCATGTCGCCGCCCTCGCGGCGTCTCAAGCGCTTGTCGCGCTCGGTCATGCCGATTGGGCGCTGGCGAGCATCTTGGTTGTGGCCATTATCGGCAACGTCGTCGCTCAGGGCCGCGAAGAGCGAGGCCTGTGGGTTGTCCTCGGGGTTCTCTACATCGCCGTTCCCTGCCTTGCGCTCGTTTGGCTTCGCGATCAGGCGCCGTACGGTCTTGGCATGGTCATCTGGCTTTTCCTCGTCGTTTGGGCGACGGACAGTGCCGCTTACCTCGCCGGTTCTGCGGTCGGGGGTCCGAAACTCGCACCGGACATCTCACCCAGCAAAACATGGGCGGGCGCCGTCGCAGGTTTGGCAGCGGGCATCGCAGCAACCGTCGGATTCGCTCAGTTGTTTGGTGGCACGGCAGACCTCCGGCTTGTGGCAGCCGGTGCGCTGCTATCGCTTTTGACGCAGTGCGGGGAACTCGCAGAATCCTCGCTAAAGCGCACATTTGGCGTGAAGGACGCCTCCGATTTGATTCCAGGTCACGGCGGCGCTTTGGACAGGTTGGACGGAATGATCTTCGCGACTTTGGGCCTTGCGGCCTATGTTGCTGCGGCGAACATGTCGCCGGTCGCTTGGATGGTGTCGTGAACAAAGGCCAAGGTCGCAAAGTCACGATTCTGGGCTCGACGGGCTCGGTCGGGGCCAACACAATCGACTTGATCGAGCACCACAACGCCAAGAAGCCTGACACCTATCGCGTAACGGCGCTCACGGCGAACACAAACGCACACGAACTGGCGCTTCAGGCGCGAAAGCTGCGGCCGGAATTCGTAGCCATCGCGGATCCCGCGCGCTATGCGGAGCTCAAAGGCGAGCTTTCCGGCTCCGGCATCGAAGTCGGCGCTGGGGCGAGCGCGCTAGAAGAGGCAGCCGCAAGAGATGCCGGCTGGGTTATGGCAAGTATCGTGGGCGCGGCCGGATTGCGTCCGACGCTGGCGGCCGTTCGCCGCGGCGCCACCGTCGCGCTCGCCAACAAAGAATGCCTCGTCTGCGCCGGCGATCTATTCATGTCGGAAGTCCACCGCGCCAAGGCGACACTTCTGCCGGTCGATTCCGAACACAACGCTGTCTTCCAGTGCTTCGAAGCCCATCACGCAAGCGCGATCGAACAGATTACCCTGACGGCATCCGGCGGACCGTTCCGCACTTGGACCATCGCCCAAATGGAATCCGCGACGCCGGAGCAAGCCTGCAAGCATCCGAACTGGGAGATGGGCGCAAAGATATCGGTCGACTCCGCCACGCTCATGAACAAGGGCCTCGAACTGATCGAGGCCCATCATCTATTCGCGATCTCGCCCGACCGATTGTCGGTGGTGGTCCACCCGCAATCGATCGTGCACAGCCTGGTCTCCTACGTGGACGGCTCGGTGCTCGCGCAACTTGGCAGCCCAGACATGCGCACGCCGATCGCCTACACGTTGGGCTATCCCGACCGCATTGAAGCCCCGACTCGCCGATTGAATTTAGCGGACCTCGGCCAGCTCTCATTTGAAGCACCGGACACTGTCAGATTTCCCTGTCTCGCGCTGGCACAGGACGTCTTGCAGCAGCAGGGGGGGGCTCCTACCATCCTGAACGCGGCTAACGAGGTCGCGGTCAAAGCATTTTTGGCGCGGAAATTGGGCTTTTCTGGCATCGCACGCCTTGTGGAATCGGTGTTACAGCAATGCGTGGCGAGTGGCCGAACCCCTGCATCCGTCGGTGAGGCACTGGAACTCGATCACCTCGCGCGAACCACGGCGGCACGGCTCCTGCCGAACTGACCTAGAGAAAAAAACAAAGGGACGGAAACGATGGAATATCCAACGACAATTCTAGGTTGGGCGGGCCTCGTCGGCTTTGGCGGCCTTGGATTCGTCTTCACCATCACGCTTGTCGTTTTCGTTCACGAACTTGGACACTTCCTTGCCGCGCGCTACTTCGGCGTGAAGGTCGAGAGCTTTTCCATCGGCTTTGGCAGGGCGCTCGCCGGCTTCACGGACCGCTACGGCACATACTGGAAAGTGGGTTGGTTGCCGCTTGGCGGGTATGTGAAGTTCTGGGGTGACGAGGGCGTATCGAGCACACCCGATCATGAAAAAATCGATCATGCCTCGGCAGCAGAACGGGCCGGTTCCTTCCACCACAANNCGATAAACGGAACGTCCGTTGTAACGGCGCAAATCGGCGCGGTCAGCAAGGGCGCCCCGGCGGATCTCGCCGGCTTCAAGATCGGTGACACGGTGATCGCCATCGACGGCAAGCCTGTCACCGAATTTCAAGACATCATTACGACTGTCGGCGTCGCCCAAGGGCGCCAGTTGGTGTTCCGCGTACGGCGCAACGGCCAGGAGTTGAATATCCCGGTCACGCCGCAGCAAATTGAGAAGGAAGACCCGTTCGGTAACAAGGTGATGGATGCCGGTATCGGCGTGCGTCCCGTCATCCCTGGCAAAATCGATCGTGTTGCATCGGGCTCCGCGGCCGAGCGAGCGGGCCTGAAAACCGACGACATCGTCGTTGCCGTCGACCAGCGCGCCGTCGTCACATGGAAGGACATCGCCGCCGGCCTTCGTGCCGCAAACGGCAGTGCCATCAAAATCACGTTCTATCGCGAAGAACTCGATCCTAAGCTGAAACGCATCAAACCGAAGAAGAACGAGGTCACGCTCGCACCGTTGAGTCCTTTGTCGCCGACGGCCGACTCGGACCGCTTCGTTGAGGAAGTGGCCGGCTTCACAGCGGTAGTTCCGGGCGCTCCTGAGTCTGAAACCATTGTAAGATTCGGCCCACTGGAGGCCGCATCTAGAGCCGCCAGCACCGTCTGGTTCATCGTAGTTAAGACGCTGTCATTTATCGGCCAACTCTTGACCGGGACCGGCGACTATCAGCAGTTGTCGGGACCAATCGGAATCGCCCAGGTTTCCGGCCAAGTTCTAGTGTTTTTCGGGGTGGTTGCTCTCATCAACCTAGCGGCGGTGTTGTCCGTAAGCATCGGTTTACTTAATCTTTTTCCCATCCCGATGCTCGACGGGGGACATCTCCTATACTATGGCATAGAAGCTGTACGTGGGCGTCCTTTGGGGGAACGCGCGCAAGAGCTTGGGTTTCGAATCGGCTTCGCACTCGTAGTCGGTTTGATGCTTTTTGCGACTTGGAACGACATTACGAAGTTCAAGCTGTTCTGAAGTGCTTGCCAGTTACCTAAGTTTGGGCCGCGGGGCGTACAAGAATGAAAAGAGTACTCGGAACGGCGTTGGCGCTCTTGGTCGCCTTGTTGTTCGCCGTAGCGCCGGCCGTCGCTCAGCAAGCGGATGGCCCGGTCGTCACGCGCATCAACGTCGAAGGCAACCAACGCATCGAAGAATCGACCGTTCTGTCGTACATGGTCGTTCGCGAAGGCCTCGCATACTCGCAGCAACAAGTTGATCAATCACTAAAGACGCTCTACGCGACCGGTCTCTTCGCCGACGTTCAGATCCAACAGGCAAATGGCGTCGTGACGGTGAAGGTGGTCGAAAATCCGATCATCAATCGCATCGCGTTTGAGGGTAACTCGAAGACCTCCGACAAAACGCTGACGGACGAAGTTCAGCTCAAGCCGCGCATGGTTTTTACGCGCTCGAAGGTTCAGTCCGACGTTCAGCGCATCATTGAGATCTACCGCCGCTCCGGCCGCTTCGCCGCTCAGGTGGAACCCAAGACCGTGCAGTTGGCGCAAAACCGCGTCGATCTTGTGTTCGAAATAAACGAGGGTCCCACGACCGGTGTCAGCCGCATCATCTTTATCGGCAACAAGGCGTTCAGCGACGGCACGCTCCGCGACAAGATTGCGACGGGTGAATCGATTTGGTGGAACTTCCTTCAGACGAACGACAACTATGACCCGGATCGCCTGACGTTCGACCGCGAACAACTCCGCCGGTACTACTTGAGCCAGGGCTATGCCGACTTCCGCGTGATCTCCGCGGTCGCCGAACTGGCGCCAGACCGCAGCGGGTTCTACATCACGTTTACGATCGAAGAAGGCGACAAGTACGACTTCGGCAAGGTCGAAATTGACACGAAGCTGAAAGACGTGCCGGTCGGCGACCTGCGCCAATTGATCCGTTTTGAAGGTGGCGATCAGTACAACGCCGAGCTGATCGACAAGAGCGTCGACGCCCTCACGCTTGCTGCAGGCACAAAGGGATACGCGTTCGTCGACATTCGTCCACGTGTTCGCCGCAACAAGGAATCCAAGACCGTTGACGTCGTCTTCAAGATCGAAGAGGGCCCGCGCGTCTACATCGAACGCATCAACATCGTCGGCAACACCCGCACGCTCGACAAGGTCATCCGCCGTGAAATCCGATTGGTCGAAGGAGACGCGTTCAATCGCGTGCTGATCAACCGCTCGCGCTCACGCATCCGCGGCCTCGGCTTTTTCAAGAAGGTCGAAATCAACGAAGAACCGGGCTCTACGAAAGACCGCACTGTCCTCAACGTTGAGGTCGAAGAACAATCGACCGGCGAATTCTCGATCAGTGCCGGCTTCTCGTCCGCCGACAATGTCGTCGGCGCGGTGAGCTTGACGGAAAAGAACTTGCTTGGCCGGGGTCAGTTCCTACGCCTGCAGGTTTCCGTGTCGAGCATCCGCCAACAGGTAGACCTGCGCTTCACGGAGCCGTACTTCCTCGACCGCAACATGTCGGCCGGCTTCGACCTCTACAACACGCACTCCGTCTACAGTGAGTCGAACTACGAGGCCGACATCCGCGGCATCGGCTTGCGCCTCGGCTTTCCACTGTCGGAATACGGCCGGTTGGGTCTGCGCTACACACTGCGCCAGGACGACATTCAGTCGACCAACACCCTGTATCAGTCGCCCGGCGTGACGACGCTATCGTTGGTCGGCTTTACCTATGCCTACGACGAAAAGGACGATCCGATCGAACCGAAAAACGGCTTCGACCTGACGTGGAGCGGCGACGTTTCCGGCTTAGGTGGCGACAAGAAATACTTGAAGACCGAGTTGAGTTCGAATTGGTACAAGCGCCTGTGGTTCGACGATCTTATTTTGAACGTGGCCGCGACCGCGGGCTACATTGTGGCGTATGGCGACGAAACGCTGGAACTGAACGATCGCTTCTTTAAGGGCGGCGGATCGTTCCGCGGCTTCAAGACTTCGGGCATCGGTCCGCGCGACATCGCGCCCGATACCGGAACGCCGCCGTCGGTCGGTGGCGAGATGTACGCGATCGGCACGGTCGAGCTTCGTTTCCCGAACTTCTTGCCGGAAGAACTCGGCATCAAGACGGCGTTGTTCACCGATTTCGGTACGGTCGGCATGGTCCAAGACAAGCCGGCTTGCGTGAACAACATTCCGCCGGCTCTACCTGGCGCCAACGACATATGCATCGTGGACGATATGTCACTGCGGGCTTCGGCAGGTGTGAGCGTGTACTGGAATTCGCCATTCGGACCGGTGCGCCTTGATTTCTCCCAAATTTTGAACAAAGAAGAGTACGACCAAACCGAGTCCTTCCGCTTCAGCGCTGGTACGAAGTTTTAGGTCCGCTCCAGGAGTTGCAATCATATGAAGACGCCTAAGGCCCTGTGGGCCGCCGCCGCTTTCGCGGCAGTAACGCTAATGCTTGGAACCGTTGCGTCGGCGCAGCCCGTTCCGGCGAAGCCACCAGTCGCTGCCGCCAAGCCTGCTGCCGCGACGGGCAGGGCCCCGACCGCCGTCATTCTGTTCCTCGATCGTGGCACCGTGCTTCGCCAATCGTCGGTCGGCAAAGACATGTACGCGCAAGTCGAAGGCCTCGCGAAAAAGATGGAAGCCGAGTTCTCACCGGAGAACAAAAAGCTGCAGGCCGACGTTCAGGCCCTCCAGGCTCAGGCTGCCGTTCTTTCGCCCGAAGTCCGCCAACAGAAGGTGAAGGCTTTGGAAGCCCGCCGCGCGGCGTTCCAAAAGAAGGTCCAGGATCGCCAAGCTGCGATCCAGAATGGCCTTGGCACGGCGCGTACGCAGGTCGAGAAGGCGCTGGGGCCCATTCTCGAAAAAATTATGGTCGAGCGCGGGGCGAACCTCTTGCTCGATCGTGGTCTTGTCGTGCTCGGCGCAACCGATCTCGACGTGACCGCATCAGTCATCCAGCGTTTGAACACATCGCTGCCTAAGGTCGTGGTGACCCCAGTAGCGCCCAAAGCGCCCGCGAAGCCCGCTGGTGCGAAGCCGAACGGCTAGTTGGAGGAATGAGACTTATGTTGACAAAGAAGCTCTGGGCCGGCGCCGCGCTCGCGGTTGTTGCGCTCGCATTCGGCGCCCTGAGCGCCACCGCCCAACCGGTTCCGGCAAAACCCGCGGCCGTGGCTACGGCCAAGCCCGCGACGGGCAAGGCACCGCCGGCCGTAATCCTGTTCCTCGATCGCGGCACAGTCCTTCGCCAGTCGGCCGTCGGCAAGGATATGTACGCCCAAGTCGAAGGCCTCGCGAAAAAGATGGAAGCCCAGTTCTCGCCCGAGAACAAAAAGCTCCAAGCGGATGTCGCGGAGGTCCAAAAGACCGCGCAGATGATGAAGCCTGAGGTCCGCGCGGCAAAGATCAAGGAACTGGAAGCCCGGCGCGCGGGATTCCAAAAGAAGGTCCAGGATCGCCAAGCGGCCATCCAAAACGGCCTCGGCACTGCGCGCACGCAGGTCGAAAAGGCGTTAGCCCCGATCCTCGAGAAGATCATGGTCGAACGTGGGTCGAACCTGCTGCTCGATCGCGGCCTTGTCGTACTGGGTGCGACCAGCCTCGACGTAACGACGGTCGTCATTCAGCGCCTCAATACGGCGCTTCCAAAGGTTACCGTCACGCCGGTAGCCCCGAAGGCTGTTGCAAAGCCCGCTGGCGCCGCGAAGCCGCCAGGCTAGCATCAGTCGGCAGGGGCGCATCGGCCCTTGATATTCCCGAACCGAAGTCGGATAGAGGGCCGGGCTCAACCAGAGCCCGGCCTTATGCTTTTGACCGATGGCTGACCCGCGCTTCTACGACAATGAAGGCCCCTTCACACTCGCTCGCATCGCCGAGTTGACGGGTGGCAATGTCGCGCGCAGCACAGGCCTTTCTATCGCCGATATCGGCGCTCTCGATAGTGCAGGACCCTCACACATTGCCTATTGCGAAGGAGCCAAGTTTCGAGCCGCGCTCGAGCGTACGAAAGCTGGCGCCGTCCTCGTCGCCGAGGCGTTCGCGGCGAGCGTGCCGGCGACAGCAGTCGCAATCGTGTGCGCACAGCCGGCGCTCGCCTTCGCAAAAGTTGCGGTAGCGCTTTATCCGAACGCCGGGCTGTTGTGGCCGATATCCAAGCCGCCCGTTCAAAGAATTGCCACCTCCGCTCGGGTGGGGGAGGGCACGGTCATAGCGCCCGATGTCTTCATCGGCGAAGGAGCCGAGATCGGAAACGACTGCGTTATCGGCCCGGGTGCCGTGATCGGTCGCGGCGTTCAAATCGGCCACAAGGCGCAACTTGGTTCCCACGCTACGATCACCTACGCGTTGATCGGCGATCGATGTATTATTCACGCTGGCACGCGGATCGGCCAAGATGGTTTCAGCTACGTGAGCGGACCTTGGGGCCATTTCAAGATCCCCCAGCTCGGCCGCGTGATCATCCAAGACGACGTCGAAGTCGGCGCGAACGCAACGATCGATCGCGGTGCTTTGGCAGACACGGTGATCGGCGAAGGCACGAAGTTCGACAACATGGTTCACATAGGCCACAACAATCGCGTGGGCCGGCGCTGCATCATCGTCGCGCAAGTCGGAGTCGCAGGTAGCAGCGAAATAGGCGATTTTGCGGTTCTAGGCGGGCAGGTCGGGGTTGGCGACCATCTCAAAATCGGTGCGGGTACGTTCGTTGCGGCCAAGTCCGGCGTCACGCGCAGCCTGGAGGCAGGAAAGGTCTATGCCGGTTATCCTGCGCACCCCATAGAACAATGGCGGCGCGAAGTGGGAACCTTGGCCCGCCTGACCAAAGCATCACGGAGCAAGAATGAGCGCGATGCCGGAAAAGACTGATCTCCCTGCCGTCGACACCAAACGGCTTATGGAGCTCTTGCCGCATCGCCCGCCGATGCTGCTGATCGACAAGATGGTCGACATCGTGCCGAATGTGAGCGCGACCGGCATTCGTGCCGTCTCGATTAACGACCCGGCTTTCTTAGGTCACTTCCCGGGGCACCCGGTGATGCCAGGCGTCATGATCGTAGAAGCGATGGCACAAACAGCAGGCGCGCTCGTCATGTATTCGATGAACGCCAACGCCGCCGACAAGCTCGTCTATTTCATGGCGATCGACAAAGCTCGCTTCCGCCATCCGGTGGTGCCGGGCGACCTGTTGCGCATTCCGGTGAAACTGCAGCGAGCTCGCGCGCCGGTTTGGCGTTTCACCGGCGAAGCTTATGTCGACGGAAAACTATGTGCGGAAGCGGAGTACAGCGCGATGATTATGGACAAGGCAGGAAGGCCCACAACAAACAATGACTAAAGTTCATCCCACCGCCGTTATCGCGCCGACGGCAAAAGTTCACGAAACGGTCGAGATTGGCCCGTTCTGCGTCGTGGGTCCGAAAGTGACGCTGCACGAGAACGTGCGCCTCTTCAATCATGTCTGCGTCGATGGGCGAACCACGATCGGCAAGGCGACCGTCGTCTATCCTTTTGCCTCGTTGGGCCAACCCCCGCAAAGCCTCGCCTATCAAGGCGAAGAGACCGACCTCGTGATCGGCGCAAACAACATTATCCGCGAACACATGACGATGAACCCGGGCACTGCAAAGGGCACCGGCGTCACGCGCGTTGGCGACAATTGCATGTTCATGGCCGACAGCCATGTCGCTCACGATTGCCAAGTAGGGAGCAACTGCGTCTTCGCGAACAACGCAATGATCGGCGGTCATGTCGTCGTCGACGACTTCGTCTGGCTCGGCGGCGGTGCCGCGGTGCACCAATTTAGTCGTATCGGCAAGCACGCCTTTGTGGGTGGCATGGCGGGCTTGGAAGGCGACCTCATCCCCTACGGCTCCGTCATGGGCAACCGCGCGCACCTTGCGGGACTAAATCTGGTTGGTCTCAAACGGCGCGGCTTCAACCGCGAACAGATTCACGAACTGCGCAACGCCTACCGCCTTCTGTTTGCACAAGAAGGCACGTTCCAGGAGCGCCTAGCGGACGTCGCGGAATTGTTTGCTGACCGCCAAGAAGTCATGGACATCGTGAACTTCGTACGGGCGGGTGGCAACCGGCCGCTTTGCATGCCAGAGCGCGAGAACCGCTCCGACAACGCGTGACGCCGCGAGTGCGGAAACTGGGAATTGTCGCAGGCGCCGGTGCTTTGCCGCTGGAGATTGTGCGCGCCAGCGCCGGCGCCGGTCGCCCTTATCATGTGATCGCCATCGACGAATTCGCCGACCCCATGCCCGCCTCGATGATCCATACGCGCATCGCCATCAGCAAGATCGGCGCCATCATCGCCGAACTTCGGCGCCAAGGTTGCACGGATATAGCTTTCGCCGGCAGGTTCGAACGCCCGAATGGCAAGAATATCAAGATACGCCCCGACCTCGGTGGCTTGGAGTTCATAGCCCGCATCCTGGGCCACTTCGGCCGGAGCGACGACACGCTCCACCGCGCGATCGCCAGCATGTTCGCCGCGCGCGGTTTTCGCGTCGTCTCGCCGCTGGAGGCAGCACCAGCCCTGGCGGCCCGTGAAGGCTGCCTCACAAACATCGAGCCAAGTTTGGCCATGAAGGCCGCGTTTGCGCGCGCCCTACAATTCGCGAAGGCGCACGGCGCAACACGACAAGGCCAAGCGGTCGTGGTCGACCAAGGCGCGGTCATCGCCAGAGAGACCCGCGCAGGAACGGACGCGATGCTGCAGGCGCTGGGCGAGGGCAAGCGCCCGAACGCAATTCTCGTGAAGGCGATGACCCCGACTCAACTGCCGACGATCGACCCACCAGCCATCGGCGAAAGCACCGTCGTCAACGCCGCCCATGCGGGCCTCGCCGGAATCTTGGTGGAGGCGAACCGAAGCGTCATCGTGGACGAAGCCGCAGTGCGCGCAAAAGCCGACGCACTCGGCCTCTTCGTCTGTGCCGGCAGTGTGCCCACATCATGAAAACCCGAACCATTATGCTCATCGCGGGTGAGCCGTCTGGCGATGCCCTTGGCGGTCAGCTTATTGAGGGGCTGAAGACGTTGGCTCCATCTGGCTTGCGCATCGTCGGTGTGGGCGGCGCCCGCATGCGGGCCGCGGGGCTGCAGAGCCTGTTTTCCCTGGACGACACGTCCGTAATGGGTCTGCGCGAGGTGGTTCCGCGTCTCCCCCGCATTCTGATGCGCATGCGGCAGGCGGCGAACTTCGCCATCAAACAGCAGCCCGACATCGTCGTCTTGATCGACAGCCCGGACTTCACCCACAACGTGGCAAAGCGCATCCGCAAACGCGCGCCGGATTTGAAGCTCGTCGACTACGTGGCGCCGCAGGTCTGGGCATCGCGCCCTAAGCGGGCCTCCCAGATGGCTGAATATTTCGACCACGTTCTGTGTTTGCTTCCCTTTGAAGTTCCCTTCTTTGCGAACGTTGGGCTTCCCGCGACATTCGTAGGCCACCCTGTGATCGAGCGCGCTCCCGACCCGGGAGTCGGCGCAGCGTTTCGCGCGCGTCACGGCATTAAGCCGGACGAAAGATTGGTGGTTCTGCTCCCGGGAAGCCGCCTGAGCGAAATCCGCTTCCTTTGGCCTGTCTTTCGCGCAGCCGTCGAGCGCGCACAGGACGCGGCCGGCGCGCTAAGGGTCGTAATTCCAACCGTTCCAACCGTGGCCGCACGCGTTCGCCAACTCGCGGCGGCGTGGCGCAAGGACGTTTTGGTTACGGAGGATCAGCAAGATAAGTTTGGCGCATTCGAAGCCGCCGACGCGGCGCTCGCCGCGTCTGGAACCGTGTCGACCGAACTCGCCCTTGCAGCAACGCCGATGGTCATTGGCTACCGGGTGGGGCAGGTTACGGCGGCCATTGCGCGTCGTTACATCAAGGTTCCCTACATCACATTGGTGAACCTGATTCTAAAGCGCGAAGCGATCCCGGAATTCGTGCAGGAAGAATGCACGGCCGAGAACCTATCTGCCGAACTCATCAGACTCCTGACGAACCCTTCGGCTCGCGTGGCGCAAGTCACGGCTTCGGCAGAAGCGGTGAAAGCGCTCGGATTCGGCGACGAGAAGCCGAGCGTCCGGGCAGCGCGCGCCGTTCTCAAGCTGCTTGACGAGCCCAAAAAGAAAGCGGCGCCCAAAGGCGCCGCCTGAAACCTACCGCTTGTGAACCGCGACGTAGTCGCGCTTCGGCGCGCCGATGTAGAGCTGCCGTGGCCGTCCGATTTTCTGACTGGGATCCTCGATCATCTCCGCCCACTGCGCAATCCACCCGACTGTCCGTGCGAGTGCAAACAGCGCCGTGAACATCGATGTCGGGAAACCGAGCGCCTTTAGTGTGATGCCGGAGTAGAAGTCGATGTTCGGATAGAGCTTCTTCTCGACGAAGTACTCGTCGTTGAGCGCGATCTTCTCGAGCTCCATCGCAACCTGCAGAAGCGGATCGTTACGAATGCCAAGTTCGTCGAGAACTTCGTGGCACGTGTGCTGCATCACCTTCGCGCGCGGGTCGTAGTTCTTGTAAACGCGGTGCCCGAACCCCATCAGACGGAAGCCGGAGTTCTTGTCTTTGGCGCGTGCCACATACTCGGGGATCCGGCTCACGCTGCCAATTTCTTCCAGCATCTTGAGCGCGGCTTCGTTTGCGCCGCCATGTGCGGGCCCCCAGAGGCAAGCAATACCCGCTGCGATACACGCAAACGGATTGGCGCCCGAAGAACCTGCCAACCGGACGGTCGACGTGGATGCGTTCTGTTCGTGGTCGGCGTGCAGAATGAAGATGCGATCGAGCGCCCGCGCGAGTACTGGGTTTGACTTGTAGTCTTCCGCCGGCACCGCAAAACACATCCGCAGAAAATTCTCGGAGTAGTTCAACTCGTTGCGCGGATAAATGAACGGTTGGCCGATCGAATATTTGTACGCCATCGCGGCGATCGTGGGCATCTTGGCGATCATGCGATGGCTCGCGATCGTGCGCTGCATCGGATCGTTGATGTCGGTCGAGTCGTGATAGAACGCCGACAGCGCGCCAACCACGCCGCACATCACCGCCATCGGGTGCGCGTCCCGGCGGAAGCCGCGGAAGAACTGGCTGATCTGCTCGTGCACCATCGTGTGGCGCGTGATCTGGTTGCGGAACGTCTTCAGCTGATCGCCGCTCGGCAGTTCGCCATGCAGCAACAGGTAGCAAACCTCGATAAAGTCGCTGTGCTCTGCCAACTGCTCGATCGGGTATCCGCGATAGAGCAAAACGCCCTCATCGCCGTCGATATAGGTAATCGCGCTTTCGCAACTCGCGGTCGATGTGAAGCCGGGGTCGTAAGTGAAAACATCGCCTTCCGGATAGAGCTTACGAATGTCGATGACGTCCGGCCCAATGGTGCCGCGCGAGATCGGAAGCTGGATGCTCTTGTTGCCGACCACGACGGTGGCCGAGCCGCCGGACTTCGAGGCGAAGGGGGGCTTGGGCATGATGACCTCCTGAGAAGCATTGGCGCGATGGAACCGGGGGTACTCCCTTCCATTGTGCGCCGCAATATTTTCCAGCAAATTGAAGCAGAAAATGGCGGAAAAAGCCAATTGGTGGGGCTTGGGCGACGGTGGATTAGCTGCGCGCCTGGTCCGCGATCCGGGCCAGAGATTCTGTCCGTCCGAGCACCACCAAGACGTCAAAGATGCCCGGTGACGTGCTTCGGCCCGTGAGCGCAGCCCTCAGCGGCTGGGCAACGGCGCCGAGCTTGAGACCCTTCTGCTCCACGAACGCCCGGGTGGCGGCGTCGAGCGCAGGCGCGGTCCAATCTGCCGTCTCCTCGAAGGCCTTGGCAACGCCACGCAGGATTTCCCTGGCCTCGGGCGTGACCAATTTCGTCGCCTTGTCGTCAAGGGCGAGTGGCCGTTTCACGAGAAGGTACTGAGCGCCGTCCGCGAGTTCCACCAAGGTCTTCGCCCGCTCTTTGAGACCAGGCATCGCGGCGATCAGCTTTGCACGAAGGTCCGGCGCCACAGCGCCCTTTGCCGACAGCAGCGCCAGTGTCCCGTCGGCGAGCATCGCGTCGCTCGCGTTGCGCATGTAGTGCCCGTTCAAATTGTCGAGCTTCTTGAAGTCAACGCGCGCCGGGCTCCGGCCGATGTTGTCGAGATTGAACCATTCGATCGCTTGCTCGGTCGAAATCATCTCGTCATCGCCATGGCTCCAGCCGAGCCGCAGTAGATAGTTGCGCATCGCCTCCGGGAGGTACCCCAGATCTTTATATTCGTGGATACCCAGCGCACCGTGCCGCTTGGATAGCTTCTGTCCGTCTTCGCCGTGCAACAGCGGAAGATGTGCATAAACCGGTACGGGCCAGCCCATCGCATCGATGATTTGCCGCTGCCGCGCGGCGTTCGTCAGGTGATCGTCGCCACGGATGACGTGGGTGACGCCCATATCGAAATCATCGACAACGACCGACAGCATGTAGGTCGGTGTGCCGTCCGAGCGCAGTAGGATGAAATCGTCGAGCACGTCGTTCGAGAAACGAACCTCACCCTGAACCTTGTCTTGAATAACGGTCTCGCCCGACTGCGGCGCCTTGATGCGCACGACCGGTGGCACATTCGGCCGAAGATCGCTCGCGGGCCGATCACGCCAGCGGCCGTCGTAGCGGATCGGCTGTCCAGCCGCCCGCTGCGTCGCTCGCATTTCCTCAAGTTCCTCAGGCGACGCATAGCAGTGGTAGGCGCGGCCCTGGGCAATCAATTGCCTGGCGACCTCGGCATGCCGAGCCGCGCGGGCGAACTGATGGACGACTTCGCCGTCCCAATTTAGCCCCAACCACCCCATACCCTCGATGATGGCGTCGATCGCGGCAGGGGTCGAACGCTCTCGGTCTGTGTCCTCAATGCGCAGGCGAAACGTGCCGCCCGTATGGCGCGCGTAAAGCCAGTTGAACAGGGCCGTGCGGGCACCGCCAATATGAAGGTAGCCGGTAGGGGAGGGCGCAAAGCGCGTGACGATGGTCATGGTTCAGTGGGGTTCGGGTTCGAATTTGACATTAGCGTTTGGGCGGGACTGCAACGCACGGCGTCCGTCTAGCACGAGGAAACGCCTTTGCGCGAGGCCGTGAACCAGGGCGAAACGCTGCGCCAATTCCATTGGCGCGGCGCCATTTCGCTCGTGAGCCGTGCCGTGCGTTCGTTCCCCGAGTCGGTCGCGATCGGATGGCGCACAGACGCGTTGCGCCGTGGCTTGTTCGTGCCAGCCCTGTTCGGGGCCGGGGTAGGCATCTACTTTGTGCTGCCGTTCGAGCCACCGCTTGCCGTCGTGCTCGCGGCCCCGGTTGTTGTCGCCATGTGGTTGCTCGCAGCCGTACTCGGAAACGAAGCACTACGTGTAGCGCTCGCATGCCTCGCTGCGGCCGCCGCCGGGATGACGCTGGCGATTGTGCGGTCGCACACCCTCGCCACCGTGCAGCTCACCGAAGATCCGCGCATGCTGACGATCACCGCGCGAGTCGAACGCGCTGAACCCGCCGACAAGGGCCGTCTGCGCTTGTGGTTGAACATCTTCACGACAGCGCCGTCGCTGCCGGAAACCCCACAACGAGCCCGTATTTCCATAACCAAGATGCAAGAACCGATCGCGCCCGGCGACTGGATCGAACTGCGCGCGCGGCTACGCCCGCTACCGGAGCCGGTTGCACCGGGTGCCTACGACTTCGGCCGCAAGCTATGGTTCGAGGGGCTCGGCGCCGTCGGCTTTTCCATAGCGCCGGCAAAGCGCATCATGCCGCCTCGCGAACTCTCGACTCTCGAATCGCTGTCCGACGCCATCAGCCATTTTCGCAGAACCGTTAGCGCCCGCATCATGGCGGTCATGTCGCCGCGCGCCGGTCCGATCGCGGCCGCATTCTTAACGGGCGAACGCGGCCTGATCTCGGACGAGGATAATCAGGCGATGCGCGACTCCAGCCTTGCGCATTTGCTGTCGATTTCCGGGTTGCACATGGCACTCGCTGGGTTCGGTTTTTTTGCAACGCTTCGATTGGCCTTCGCGCTTGTGCCGAAGATTGCTCTCAACTATCCCGTGAAGAAATGGGCCGCGGCGGCGGCGCTCCTAGCTTCCGCTGCCTATCTGCTGCTCAGCGGCGCCTCGGTGCCGACCCAGCGTTCCTTCGTGATGATTGCAGTCGCGCTCATAGCAATCGTCTTCGATCGAACCGCCCTCAGCATGCGCACGGTCGCCATCGCCGCCGCTGTCGTTCTGCTGTTCACGCCCGAAGCCTGGATGGACCCGAGCTTTCAAATGTCGTTCGCCGCCGTCGTCGCATTGATCGCCGCCTTCGAGTGGTGGACCGCCCGCCGCATTCCGGATGCGGAGCCGCCTGGGCCCTTGCGCCGTGCTGCCGGCATGATCGCGACGGCCGCGGCGACAAGCATGATTGCGGGCCTCGCCACGGCACCATTTGCTGCCTACCATTTCAACCGTTTCGCGGACTATGGCGTTGCTGCGAACGTCATCGTGATGCCCATCGTGAGCTTCATCATCATGCCCGCAGGGGTTTTGGCACTCCTATTGATGCCCTTTGGCTTGGAAGCTGTGCCTTTGGCGGTCATGGGGGAAGGGATCGACGCCATGCTGACGGTCGCCCACTGGGTCGCCTCCTGGCCGGGAGCGACGCAGGCCGTGGGCGCCTGGCCCATCCAGAGCCTCACACTTATTGTCATCGGCGGCCTTTGGATCGCGATATGGCAAGCATCCTGGCGGTGGTTCGGCGCGGCGCCGATCACCGCGGGGCTCGTGCTGGCGATCTGGAGCGCACAGCCGGATGTCATTATCGCCTCGGATGGCGACAACATCGGGGTTCGAGGTGCCGATCGGCGCCTTCACTTGCTCTCGTCGCGCCGCGGACGCTTCGATGCAGAGATCTGGTTGCGCCGCGACGGAGACGCCCGAGAAATCGCCGATATCGAGCCAGACGACCCGCTCGGATTCAAATGCGATTCCGCTGGATGCGTAGCTCAGGTTCTCGGTCGGAAGGAGCACAGTGTCGCGGTTGCCTGGAGCCGCGAAGCGCTGATCGATGATTGCTCAGCCGCCACGATTGTCATTGACC
>CXWL01059559.1_pt1 | contig 26850 bp, 23 predicted proteins | sample 590931 | NCBI WGS metagenome assembly CXWL01 (sample SAMEA3498368, study PRJEB10139) | groundwater metagenome | biome: water well; material: biofilm material | place: Germany | collected 2015-04-27 | reverse complement strand
TTCGAGTTCGTTCAGCGCGGTGGTGCGGCTGGCCATCTGCACGCCGACCTGCAGCTTGGTGTAGACGCCGCCGTGCGCGATCGGCTCCCAGTCGCCGGAGACGGCCAGGCCGATGTAGTGGATCGGCTTGTTGCCGACGTGGCGCAGGGTGTGCAGCACCGGCAGGATCTTGTCGCCGCGCACCGGCGCTTCCAGCGCCAGCGGGATCAGGCAGTCGATCAACGGGTCGACCAGGCTGGTGGCCAGTTCGGCCGCCGGTGTTTCGCCGTCGTCGCCGCTGATCACGGTGTCCGGCAGCGCCGGCTCGAAACGGTCGGCGCCGTCGCCGTCGGACGAACCGCCGCCGCCGAGGTCGAAGCTGGGCTCCTGGCGCGGTTCCGGCGCCGCGCCGGTGCGCATCAGCACATCGTCGTGCTCGGACGCGAAGGCGCGCTCGACGCTCTTGCGCGCCTTGTGCTCCTGCCACTTGTTATAGACGAATACGGCGCCGACAAAAACGACGGCGCCGCCGATCAGGCTCATTTGAAGATCTGTCATGCTGCTTGTGCCTCGGTNNGCGGCGGACTCCATGTCCACCGCCACAATGCGCGATACGCCCTGCTCCTGCATCGTCACACCGATCAGTTGATTGGCCATTTCCATCGCAATCTTGTTATGCGAGATGAAAAGGAATTGAGTATGTTCCGACATCCGCTTCACCATGCGGCAGAAGCGTTCGGTATTTGAATCGTCGAGCGGCGCATCGACCTCGTCGAGCAGGCAGAATGGCGCCGGGTTCAGGCGGAACATCGAAAACACCAGCGCCGTCGCGGTCAGCGCTTTTTCGCCACCCGACAGCAGGTGGATGGTGGCGTTCTTCTTGCCCGGCGGCTGGGCCATCACCTGCACGCCGGAGTCGAGGATTTCATCGCCCGTCATCACCAGGCGCGCATTGCCGCCGCCGAACAGGATCGGGAACAATTCGGAGAAGTGCAGGTTCACCTTGTCGAAGGTGTCCTGCAGCAGGTCGCGCGTTTCCTTGTCGATCTTGTGGATCGCGTCTTCCAGCGTGTTGATCGCTTCGGTCAGGTCGTTGTTCTGGGCGTCGAGGAAGTTCTTGCGTTCGGACGCCTGCGCCAGTTCGTCCAGCGCCGCCAGGTTGACCGCGCCGAGCGCCGCGATGGCGTTGGTCAGGCGCGTCACTTCGCCCTGCAGGTACTGCGGCTTCATGTCCGGCTGGAGTTTTTCCGACAGCGCCGCCTCGTCCGTCTCGACCGCCTTCAACGCTTCGGCGAACTGCTCCTGGTTCAGGCGCGCGGCCTGCTCCTTGAGCTGCATCTCGGAGATCTTGTCGCGCTGCGGCTGCAGGCTGCGTTCGGCCGACATGCGCGATTCCTCGGCGTGGCGCAGCTGCTGGGTGATCTGGTCGAGTTCATGGCGCGCATCCGACAGCGCGCGCTCCTGGGTGGTGCGGCGGTCGAGCAGGTCCTGCAGGCCGTCGTTGGCGGCGCCGGTTTCGAGCGACTCGAGCTCCTGCTGGCCCAGTTCGAGGCTCTCGCCCACCTGCGACGCCTGCTGGCTGGCGGTGGCGATATTGCGGCGCAGTTCGTCGATCTTGCTGCGCTGCGACTTTTCGGCGAACTGCGCCTCCTGCGCCGCCCGTTCGAGTTCGCGCAGCCGTTCGCGCGCGTCCGCCAGCGCCTGCTCGCGCTGCAGGAAAGCGGTCTGGCCGTCTTCGTGCGCGCCCTGCAGCTCGGCCAGTTCCATGTCGAGCTGTTCGAACTTTTCCTCCGACTCCATCCTGACCTGCTGCTGCTCTTCTTCCTGCATCGCGATCTCGGCCAGGTCGGCATGGATCTGCGTGCTGCGCTGGTTGAAGCGCGCCTCGACCTCGGATTGCTTGACGACGTCGATCTGCAGGGCGTGCACCGACTGCGTCAGCGTGCCGATGCGAAGGCGCGCGTCCTGCAGGCGGCGTCCCAGCTCAGCCACGGCGGCGTCGGCGCGCACCGAACGCGCGCGCGCCTCGTCGGCCAGCAAGGCCTGGGCGCGCAGCTGCTTGCCGATGTTGTCGATTTCCTGCTGGCGGCCCAGCATGCCGTCCTGCTCGGCGTCGGCGGCGTAGAAACGCACGCTCGACGCGGTGACCACATGGCCCTGGCGCGTGATGAAGGAGCCGCCGGCCGGCAGCGACGCGCGCATCGAAAACGCGCTGGCGGTGTCGTCGGCGATGAAGACGTTGTGCAGCCAGTCGTGCAGCACGCCGCGCAGGCCCGCCTCGTTGATCTTCAGGAGGCTGGCGAACGGCTTCAGGCCCGGGATGTCGGCCGACGGCGCGATGGCCAGCGATGGCGCATACAGCGCCAGCTTGGCCGGCGGCGCATCGGCGAAGAACGCCTTGGCCCACTCGATGTTGGACATTTCGAGCGCCGCGGTGCGTTCGCGCAGCACCGCTTCGAGCGCGGTTTCCCAGCCCTGCTCGATGTGCAGCTTCTGCCACAGGCGCGGCAGCGAATCGAGTTCATGTTTCTGCAGCCAGGGCTGGACCTTGCCCTCGGTCTGCACGCGCTCCTGCATCTGCTTGAGCGCTGCCAGGCGCGCTTCGAGCTGCGCGTTGGCGCTGGTCTCGGCGTTGACCTGGGCCTGCGCGGCGGCGCGCTCCTGCTCGAGGCGTTCCTGCTGCCCGGTCGCTTCCTCGAGCACCATGGTCTGCTCTTCGAGCGCCTGCTGCTTTTCTTCCAGCTGCATGCGCAGGTTGGCCAGGTGGCTGCTGTCGGGCAGGTTCAGGCCGTTCTTCTCCTGCTGCAGCCGCTCGCGGCGGGTCGCCAGGCCGGCCAGGATGTTGGAGGCATTGCGCTGGTGCGCCGACGACAGCTCGATCTGCTGCTGCGCCTGCATGATCTTCTGGCGCGACTCGGTCGTCTTGTGCTGCGCCTCGCGCCACGCCGCGTCGAGCGCCGGCAGGCTTTCGGTGNNTGGTTGCGCTGGGCGCCGAGGGTGGCGAGCTGGTTCTGCAGCCGGCTGCGCGACTCGATGACGAACTTGATCTGCGCTTCGAGGCTGCCGATTTCGGAGTTGGTCTGGTACAGGTGGCCCTGGGCCTGGTGCAGCCGGTCGCCGACCGCGAAGTGGGCCTGGCGCATGTGTTCGAGGTCGAGTTCGACGTGGCGCAGCTTGGCGGTCTGCTCTTCGAGGTCGGTCTGGGCCTGCTCCATCTCGCGGAAGTACTTGCCCTGCTCGGCCGCGGCCTCGTTCTTGCGCAGCAGCCAAAGCAGCTTCTGCTTCTCTTCCTGGTCGGCCTGCAGCGCGTGGAAGCGGTTGGCCACCACCGCCTGCGCCTCGAGCTTTTCGAGGTTGGCGTTCAGTTCGCGCAGGATGTCTTCGACCCGCAGCAGGTTCTCGCGCGTGTCGTTGAGGCGGTTCTCGGTCTCGCGGCGGCGCTCCTTGTACTTCGAGACGCCGGCGGCCTCCTCGAGGAACACGCGCAGCTCTTCCGGGCGCGACTCGATGATGCGCGAGATCATGCCCTGGCCGATGATGGCGTAGGCGCGCGGCCCGAGGCCGGTGCCGAGGAAGATGTCCTGGATGTCGCGCCGGCGTACCGGCTGGCTGTTGATGTAATAGGTCGACGTGCCGTCGCGCGTGAGGGTGCGCTTGACGGCGATCTCGGCGTACTGGCCCCACTGGCCGGCCGCCTTGCCGTCGTTATTGTCGAACACCAGCTCGACCGAGGCGCGCCCGGCCGGCTTGCGATGGGTCGAGCCATTGAAGATCACGTCCTGCATCGACTCGCCGCGCAGCTCCGACGCTTTCGATTCGCCCAGCACCCATCGTACGGCGTCGATGATGTTCGACTTGCCGCAGCCATTGGGACCGACCACGCCAACCAGCTGACCCGGCACCTGGAAATTGGTGGGATCGACGAATGACTTAAATCCCGACAATTTGATGGAAGAGAGACGCACGTTGCTTAGCTTATCCTATGGCCAGGTCGAATACCGGAAACTACCCCGAATCTGAAAGACGATGATCATACCATTTGTTGCTTGCATTTCGACTAAGTGAAGCACCCGGCGGACCGCCTTTTTCATTCGCGCGGGCAGCCCAGGCCGCCAACGCATTCTACCTGATGTTGCGATTTGGAAATAGTAGCTGTTTTGTCAGCAGGAACTGATGCCTGCCGGACCGGTCAAACAGCTTTGCACCCATCACGCCGAGACGCGCCATGACCAGCAAGCCACCTGCCGCCATCCACTTCCCCAGCGCAAAGGACAAGGGCGCGTTCCCCTTCCCCACCGCTCAATCCATGGCGCGCCGGCAGAAAGCCGCCGAGCCCCCGGACGCGCAAGCCGACGAGCAGCTCAGCGCGGAGGATCTGCGCCTGATGGCCGACACCATGCCGGGCGAAGGCCCCGGCGACTAGCCAGCCGCCGCATTTCGCGCCGTCCCGCTGCAACTGGCGCCGCGACGGCGCGGCTTGGTCGCATGGCCGCCCGGCGCCACCACGTCGCCGCTAGAGTGGATCCATTCACCCTACCGGAGACAATCATGAAGCCGATCGAAATCATCTGCGGCGCCCTGCTGCTGGCAGCATCCCAGGCCGGCGCGGCCGACCTGACCATCCACGTCGACGACGTCAAGGCGGCCGGCGGGCGCATCGAGGTGGCGGTCTACAACTCGGCCGGCGCCTTCCTGAAGACGACAACCGGCGCCGCCGGCACCGTTGCGAGCGGGGACGCCAACACCGTCGTCGTCAAGGATTTGCCGGCCGGCGACTACGCGTTCGCCGTGTTCCACGACGCCAATTCGAACGGCAAGCTGGACAAGAACCTGTTCGGCATCCCGACCGAAGACTATGCCTTCAGCAATAACGCGCTCGGCAAGATGGGGCCGCCCACTTTCGAACAGGCGCGCTTTACCCTGCCCGCCACCGGCGCCACCCTGCGCGTCAGCCTGCACTGATCCCGGAGACCGCCATGAACCGCCGCCAACTGCTCGTTTCCAGCGCCGCCCTCGGCCTGCTGCCCGCCACCGCCTTCGCCAACCCCGACACGTTCAAGCGCTTTCACGCGGCGCTCGAGCGCGACCCGACCCTGGCGGTGTTTGCCGACACGGTGGGCGGGCGCGCCGGCGCCGCCACCATCAAGGGCTGCATGCCGGCCGACCTCGAAGGCGTCTTTTTCCGCAACGGGCCGGGCCGCTTCGAACTCGGCGGCGAGCGCTACCACCACTGGTTCGACGGCGACGGCTTCGCCCAGCGCTGGCAGATCGGCCAGGGCAAGGTCAGCCATCGCGGCAAATTCGTCGCCACCCAGAAGTTCACCGACGAGTCGCAGGCGGGCCAGTTCCTGTACCCGGGCTTCGGCACCCAGATTTCGCGGCGCGCGATCAAGAGCAACGACACGATGAATGCCGCCAACACCAACCTGCTGCCGTTCGGCGGGCGCCTGTATGCGCTGTGGGAAGGCGGTTCGGCGATCGAGCTGAACCCTGCCACACTGGACACCATCGGCATCCGCACCTGGCGCGACGACCTCAGGTCGATGCCGTTCTCGGCCCACCCGAAGATCGACCAGGACGGCAGCCTGTGGAATTTCGGCGCCCTGCCCTTCGGCGGCCGCCTGGCGCTGTACCGCATCGGCGCCGACGGCGCGGTGCTGCAGGCCGGCTTGGTCGAGGTGCCGCAACTGGCGATGGTGCACGATTTCATCATCAGCGCCCAGCACCTGATCTTCCTGGTGCCGCCGTATGACCTGCTGGCCGACACCTCCCTCAGCTTCGCCGAGCGCCATGCGTGGGCCGGCAGCGGTCCCCAGGCGCGGCCGATGCGCGCGGTCGTCGTATCGAAGGCGACCTTGCAGGTGCGCCAGGTGTTCGAGCTCGATCCGCGCATGGCTTTCCATTTCGGGAATGCCTTCGACGACGGCCAGACCACCCGGCTCGACGTGGTGCTGCACGACGGCGACGCGATCGCGTCGTTCGGCGCCCTGATGCGCGGCGAGCGCCAGGCCAAGCTGCTCGAACGCAGCTACACGGCGCAGATCACGCTCGACTACGCCAGCGGCACGGCGCGCCAGGCGCGCCTGTTCGGCGCCAGCGAATTCCCCCGCGTGATGCCGCAGGTGGTGGGGCGGCGTCATCGCAAGCTGGCGGTGCTGGGCAGCGCGGCGCGCAACCGCGAGCACGTCCTCGACACCGTCAACGTGGTCGATACCGATACCGGCAAGGCCGACAGCTACCGTTTCGACGCCGGCTGGCTGGCTGAGGAACACATCCTGGTCCCACGCCGCCACGCACGCTCAGAGACCGACGGCTACCTGGTCGGCGTGGGGCAGGACACCCGGCGCGGCGAAACCGTCATGAGCGTGTTCGACGCGGCCCACGTGAGCGACGGCCCGCTGGCCCTGGCCCGGCTCGATTATCGGGCGCCGATTTGTTTTCATGGTAACTTCTTGCCGGTTTAACATTTTCAGGACACCCCACCATGGCTTACAGCACCGCACAATGCGGATCGCACCCGCTGGACCTGATTCCCTGGTTCCGGCAATGGCCGCGTTCGCCCTTTCGCAACCTGGTCTATACGGGATTGTGGAATACGCTGATCGCGCTGTTCCTGACCGGCGCCTCCATGCTGTTCGACAGCCGCGGGCACAGCTTCCTGACCTACTTCCTGCCGGTCTGGCTGATCTCGAACCTGGCCGGCTACCTGATCCACGGCGTGCTGGCCGGCCTCGACTACGTGTTGCGCGGCTGGCCTTCGCGCGCCCGCGGCACCCCGCGCGTGGCGTATCACGTCGTGGTGATCAGCAGCTGCGTCCTGCTTGGCATCGCGGTAGGCAACGCCCTGCTGAACGGCTTTCATCCGCTCTACTATCTCGCGCGCAGCTCGGTGCTGGCGCCGCTGGTGCCGTTCGCCCTGTTCATGTCGATGTTCATGTTCATGGTGCTGATGGCGAGCGAACGCCGCATCGACAGCGAAACCCTGNNCGGCTGCGCGCGCTGCAGGCGCAGATCGAGCCGCACTTCCTGTACAACACGCTGGCCAATGTGCTCGGCCTGATCGACACGCAGCCGGCGCAGGCGCGCCACATGCTCGAGCGCTTCATCGACTTCTTGCGCGCCAGCCTGACCGCCAGCCGCGCCGAGCATGCGACGGTCGGCGCGGAGCTTGACCTGGCGGCCGCCTATCTTGACGTGCTGGCGGTGCGGCTCGGGCCGCGGCTGCGCTACCGGATCGAGGCGCCCGATGCGGCGCGCGCGGTCCGCATCGCGCCGATGCTGCTGCAGCCGATCGTCGAAAACGCCGTCATGCACGGCCTGGAGCCGAAGGTCGACGGCGGCGAGATCGTGCTGCGCGCGCACACCGATGCGCAGCAGCTGGTGATCGAGGTGGCCGACAGTGGTGCCGGGCTGTCGGACAAGCCGCCGCGGCCCGGCGGCGGCCACGGCCTGGCCAACCTGCGGGCGCGGCTGCGCAGCCTGTACGGCGCCGACGCTCAAGTACAATTATTGGAAAATCAACCCTGCGGCATGACCGTCCGCGTGCTGCTGCCCCTTGACATGGTGACGCCATCGACCACCCTACCGCTCTGATCGCCGACGACGAACCGCACCTGCGCGACTACCTCGCCGCGCAACTGGCCAGCGCCTGGCCCGAATTGCGCATCGTCGACAAGGCCGCCAACGGCATCGACGCCTTGCGCCTGGTCGACGAGCTGGCGCCCGACATCGTGTTCCTCGACATCCAGATGCCAGGCATGACCGGGCTCGACGTGGCGGCGCGGCTGGCGGCCAGCGAACACGGCCCGCACATCGTGTTCGTCACCGCGCATGACCATTACGCGGTCGAAGCGTTCGAGCACGCGGCCTGCGACTACCTGCTGAAACCGGCCAGCCTGGAGCGGCTGGCGCGCACCGTCGGCAAGCTCAAAGCGGCGCTGCGCGACAAGCCGGCCGGCGAAGCGGAGGCGCTGCGCGCGCTGCTGCAAAAACTCGGCGTGGCGCCGGCGCCGGCCGCGCCGCCGCTGCAATGGATCCGCGCCGCGCACGGACGCGAGACGCGGCTCATTTCGATCGACGAGGTGGTCTACTTCCAGAGCAACGACAAGTACACCAGCGTGTATCTGCAGGAGGGCGAGAGCCTGATCCGCACGCCGATGCGCCAGTTGCGCGAGCAGCTCGACGAGCGGCAGTTCTGGCAGATCCACCGCAGCGTGATCGTGGCGGCCAAATTCGTCGAAGCGACCCATACCGATTTCCGCGGGCGCCTGATGGTCAAGCTGAAGGGGCGCGCGGAGCAGCTGGTCGTGAGCCGCAATTACGTCGACCAGTTCAAGCAGATGTGAGTTCGTCGATAAGCTGAGAAATTGGGTCCTCGCGCACGCGGGGACCCAATTTTTTAGTTCAGGCTGCGGCGCAAATTGGATCGTTGACCGCCATTGCATCGGCCAGCGCACGCGCCACCACGCCGTCCTGGCGCACCAGCCGCACGCTCTGCTGGCGGTACGCCTCGGCGAGCTTTTCGACCGTCAGCGAAAACGCTTCCTTGCGCGCGCCGGTCGAGAAGATGAACAGCGTGCGCAACGGGCTGATCCACGCCAGCTTGACTGTCTGCGCGCTGCCGTCGGCCTGGGTGAATTCGAGCCACATGCCGCGCTCTAGCCCGTCGACGGTGACGACCGCCGGATCGGCTTCGGCCTGCTGCGCCTCGGCCTGCTCGGCCGCCGCCAGCGCCGCTTCCTTTTCGAGCCGTCGCATGGCATCCTGCTGCGCCACTTCGAGCGCGATTTCCAGCTGGCGTTCGGGCGACAGTTCGATCGGCGCGCGCACGATCGAGGCGTGGCATTCGGCCAGTTCGGCGAAAAACTGCAGCCGCTCGGCATCCTGCCACTTGATGATGTCGAGCCACTTGTTGAGGGTGGCGAGCAGGCCCGGCAACTTGCCGATCAGCTGCTTGCGCTGTTCCTGGGTGATCTTCGGCTTGACGCTCCAGATCAGGTCGTCCATGGTGCGGGTGGCGCTGCCGACCGCGCCCGGCTTGTCCGATTCGACGCTGTAGGCGATCGTCAGCACCGAGGTCCACTTTTTCTCGAGGAAGGTTTCGACCACCGCGACCAGCTCGCCGCTGCCGATCCGCAAGGCCACCGCGCTCTTCGCCGACTTGGTCGCGGCGCTGACTTTTTCCTGTTTCAGCGCGGCGGCGATCGGCGCCGAGATGTCGGCGGTGGCGGCAGTTTCCTCGGCCTCGATGCTGGCTTCGAGGTCGGCCACCGCTTCGGCGAACACGCTGACCTCGGCGCCGGCGTCGCGGCCGATCCGGTCGACCCCGCGCTGCATCGCCTGGAACAGCGGATCGTCGGCGCCGCGCCGCTGCTCCCAGCCCATGCGCGACATCAGGTCGATCATGCGGCGCGCCGGGTGCGCTTCCTGGAAGAAGAAATTCTTGTCCAGCAGGGCCGCCTTCAGCACCGGCACCTGCAGGAACTGGATCAGCTCGCGCGTCTCCTGCGGGATGTTCTCGTCGACGAACACGGTCTCGAAAATGCGCGACAGCAGGTCGATGGTGCTTTCGTCGCCGCGCGTCAGGCTGCCCTGCGGCAGGCTTTCCTTCAGGCGCGGCAGGTAGAACGCGTTGTGCGGCGCTCCGGCCGCGGGATTGCCGGCGCGGCTGCCGGCGATCTGTTCGGGCAGGTTCAGCTGCAGCTTGGCGAGCATGTCGAGCAGGCCCGGATGGCTGCCGCCGTGTTGCTGGCCGCCCTGCTCGGCAAAGCCGGGATACGCAGCGGCGCCCTGCGACGGGGCAAAGTGGGCGGTCCTGCCGTCATGCGTGCCGGCCAGCATCGGCGCGCTGTTGGACGGCTCACCGTGGTACTGCGCGCCATGGCCGGCGGCGACGAACGGCTGGGCGCCGGCGGCGCCGCGGAATGCTCCGGCCCCGCTCGGGCGCCAGCCGCCGCTGCCGGCCGGCATCGCCGGCAGGTCGGGGATCAGCGGGATGGCCCCGTCGAACTCGCCGCCGGCGGCAGCATCGCCGCCGAAGAACTGGCGCAACTGCTCGGCCAGCGCGGCCTGGCCGGTGGCGCGCTGCGCCTTGGCGCGCGCCGCATTGTCCGTCTTGCGGATGCGCAGCGACTCGGCATGGCCGCTGCTATCGGTCAGCGAGGCGTTCAGCGCTTCGTAGAGCGGCGCGAAATCGAACACCACGGCGGGGCGCAGCAGCGGCGCCAGCAAGCCGTGCGCTTCGGCATCGGGTTCGAATTCGGTCCACGCCTGCTGCAACGCCATCAGGATCAGGTCGGGACGGAACGGGTTCTGGCCGACGCGCAGGCTGTCGCGTGCCAGCAAGTGGCCGAGCCGGACATTCAAGGTGGCCAGCAATTCGGCGCAGGCCGCCTCGAACGGGCGGCTGATGCCGCCGAAGGCGACGCTGCGGTCCATGTCGTCCATCGACACCAGCGCCAGCTTCTCGGCCGCCGCGGCGCCGGCCTTCTTGCGCGGCGCCAGCAGCCCGACTTCCTTGCGCAAGCTGCGCTCGATCTCGGTACAGGCGATGTGGAAATAGGCGTAGCCGTTCTGCTTGAGCAGGTTGCCCGCCTTGACGCGATGATAGACGCTGTGGGCGTCGAGCGACGGGTCGCTGACGTCGAGCAGGACCGCCACCAGGCGATTGACCATCGGCATGATCTGCTCGTTGAGGTGAGCGCTGGCGAGCTTGACCAGGCTGACCAATTGCGCGTGCGGCGACGGCACGGTCGCTTTCGATGCCGCTTGCGGTGGTGGAATAATGGTAGCCATGGATGTGTTTGCCTTGAATCGCAGCTTTCAATGCGCTCTGCCCATTTTGGCAGATTATTTCCACAAGGCAATAGTTAAAATGCCATTTCCCGCATTTTTTTCGCATTCTCATGATTTTCGCCACAGCGGCCGGCACCGGCCGATGGGGCGGCGCGGTCGGGCCCGCATGTCTAGTTGATACCCCGCAATAGTTCGCCGAGGCAGTTTCCTTACCATAAGAAATCCCCCGCCGCCTCCGTGAAGGAACCGCCATGAAATCGATCCGCCAGCTGGAAACGAGCACCAAGCTGTTTGCCTGTTTCGCCCTCGTGCTGCTGTTCGGGGTGCTGACGTCGGCCTGGCTGCTGGGCGAACTGGCGCAGATGAGCGAGCTGGCGGCGCAGTCCAGCCACAAGGCGAACGCCGCCGCCGCCGCGTTGGCGCGCGCCGAATTCGCCGCCGCGCGCAGCTGGAGCTGCGCGTTTCTCGCCCTCGAGCTGGCGCTCGCCGTCGCCTTGTGCATGTGGCTCGCCGCCGAGGTGGCGCGCCCGGTGCACGAAGCGGTGCTGGTGGCGCGGCGCGTCGCCGAGGGCGACCTCAGCAACCGGATCGTCAGCAGCGCGCGCGGCGAAGCGGGCCTGCTGCTGCGCACCATGCAGGAAATGAACGACAAGCTGGTCGGCATCGTCGTCGAGGTGCGCAGCGGCACCGAATCGATCACCAGCGGCGCCGCCGAAATCTCCACCGGCAGCACCGACCTGTCGGCGCGCACCGAGCGCCAGGCCGCCTCGCTCGAAGAAACCGCCACGTCGATGGAGCAGCTCACCGCCACCGTCAAGCAGAACGCCGACCACGCCCACCAGGCCAGCAAGCTGGCGGTGTCGGCCTCGGAAGTGGCGGTCAAGGGCGGCGAGGTGGTCTCGGAAGTGGTCGGCACGATGGCCTCGATTAACGACTCGTCGAAACGGATCGCCGAAATCATCGGCGTCATCGACGGCATCGCGTTCCAGACGAACATCCTGGCGCTGAACGCGGCGGTGGAAGCGGCGCGCGCCGGCGAACAGGGGCGCGGCTTCGCGGTGGTGGCGTCGGAGGTGCGCAACCTGGCGCAGCGCTCGGCCGCCGCCGCCAAGGAAATCAAGGCGCTGATCGACGACTCGGTAGAAAAGGTCAACGCCGGCACGCTGTTGGCCGACAAGGCGGGCAGCACCATGAACGAGGTGGTCACCAGCGTCAAGCGGGTGACCGGCATCATCGGCGAAATCGCCGACGCCAGCGCCGAGCAGACCACCGGCATCGAACAGGTCAACCAGGCCATCGCGGCGATGGACCAGGCCACCCATCAGAATGCCGCGCTGGTCGAGCAAGCGGCTGCGGCGGCGCACTCGATGCGCGACAGTGCCGCCAGCCTGAGCCGGGTGATCGGCGCCTTCGTGCTGGGCGCCGAACATACCCGCCCTGCCGCGCCGATCCGCCTGATTGCCAGCACGCCAGCCATGCAGGGCGGCGCGAAAACGGCGCCGCGCGCTGGCGCCCGCGTGGCGCCCGTCCGCAAGGCGGCGCCGGCCGCCAGGCGCGCCTCGGCGCAGCAGCCGGACGTCGACTGGGAGGAATTCTAGGCCGCGCGACCATCAAAAATTGCAATCTTGTAGGCCTGCCTCCTACACGGCTTCAAGCACTCTTCCGATACCGATTCGATGGTGTGAATCGCATGATTGTGTCTCCGGAAACGCTAGCGAAATCATTTTTCCATAGCAACCGGCAGTACGACATTTCAAACTTTGTAAAGGAATGAACATGAAGTCGAAACAGAAAAACCAGGCCAATACGCAAAACCAGAACGCCAATTCGAGCCAGCAGAGCGATCGCACGAGCATGAACCAGCAGTCCGGCTCGCAAGGCTCCGGCGGCGGATCGATGGGATCGGGATCGCGCGCCGGCGGCCAGGGCGGCACCCATGAGCAGCACGTCGAAGCCGGCCGTCAAAGCCACAAGAACGACCAGTCGAGCAGCGCCAGCAAGCAGTCCGCATCGCAGCGCTCGGACAGCCAGCAATCGGGTTCCCAGCGTTCCGACAGCAGCCATTCGGCGTCGAGCGGCACCCGCGGCGGCACGCCCGAGCAGCATGCAGCTGCAGGACGCCAGAGCCACAAGAACGACGACAAGCGCTGACTTTAGCGCGGTAACAGCTGGGTAGCGCCGGGTTCGCGGGTGTTGCCGTCACAGTCGCCAAACAGGAACCACACGAAAGAGTCTGCAACGGCCATGCCGCTGACAGGCTCTTTTCTATTGGCGCTCCTGCCGATTCTCAAAATGACCATGTCATTTTGACCGTTCGCGAGGCACGTTAGTTCGGCGCGAAGGCTAACTAAATGCCGGCATGGTCGGCAGCAGTTTGTCGAGCGTGACGGGATAGTCGCGCACGCGTACGCCGGTGGCGTTGTAGACCGCGTTGGCGATCGCCGCCCCCACCCCGCAGATGCCCAGTTCACCGACGCCCTTCGCCTTCATCGGCGACGACATCGGATCGGTCTCGTCCAGGAAGATGACCTCCTGGTGCGGGATGTCGGCGTGCACCGGCACTTCATAGCCGGCCAGGTCGTGGTTGACGAAGAAGCCGCTGCGGGTGTCGACCACCAGGTGCTCCATCAGGGCGGCGCCGACGCCCATCGTCATCGCGCCGATTACCTGGCTGCGCGCCGATTTCGGATTGAGGATGCGGCCGGCGGCGCACACCGCGAGCATGCGCCGAACCCGCGTTTCGCCGGTGGCGATGTCGACGCCGACCTCGACGAAGTGGGCGCCGAACGTCGACTGCTGGAACTTCTTGTCGAGGTCACCGTATTCCATCATGTCCTCGGCGACGATCTCGCCCCCTTCCGCGGCCTGGCGTAACGGCAGCGAGCGCCCGCCCGCGCGCACCTGGCCGTCGGCGAATTCGGCGCCCTCCGCGGCAAAGCCCAATTTGCCGGCCACTGCCTCGCGCAGCTTGACGCAGGCGGCGTACACGCCGGCGGTCGAACTGTTGGCGCCCCACTGCCCGCCGGAGCCGGCCGACACGGGAAAATCGGAGTCGCCGAGCTTCACGACGACCTTCTCGAGCGGGACGCCCATCATTTCGGCGGCGGTCTGCGCGATGACGGTGTAGCTGCCGGTGCCGATGTCGGTCATGTCGGTTTCGACCGTGACGACGCCGTTGCGGTCGAGCCGCACGCGCGCCGCCGATTTCATCACGAGATTGTTGCGGAACGCCGAGGCCACGCCCATGCCGACCAGCCAGCGGCCGTCGCGCGTCTTGCCGGGCTGCGGGTTGCGGGCATTCCAGCCGAAGCGCTCCGCCCCGCTGCGCAGGCAGTCGATCAGGCGGCGCTGGGAAAAGCGGCGATCCGGTTTTTCGGGATCGACCTTGGTGTCGTTGAGGATGCGGAAGGTGACCGGGTCGATCTTCAGCTTGTCGGCCATCTCGTCCATCGCCACTTCGAGCGCCATCAGGCCCGGCGCCTCGCCGGGGGCGCGCATGGCGTTCCCCTCGGGCAGGTCAAGCACGGCGAGGCGCATCGCGGTCATGCGGTTGGCGCCGGCGTACAAGAGGCGCGTCTGCATCACCGCCGTTTCCGGTTTGCCGCCCGGCAGATCGCCCGACCAGGATTCGTGGCCGATGGCGGTGATCTTGCCGTCGCGCGTGGCGCCGATGCGGATGCGCTGGATCGTCGCCGGCCGGTGCGTGGTGTTGTTCATCATCTGCGGACGCGTGAGCGCCACTTTCACCGGCCGCTTCGCCGCGCGCGCGCCGAGCGCCGCGAGCAGCGATTCGGCGCGGATGAACAGCTTGCCGCCGAAGCCGCCGCCGATGAACGGCGACACCAGCCGCACGTTTGCCTTCGGTATGCCGAGCGTGGCGGCCATGTCGCCGCGGCTCCAGTCGACCATCTGGTTCGAGGTCCACAGCGTCAGCTTGTCGCCTTCCCACGACGCGACCGAGGCGTGCGGTTCCATCATCGCGTGCGACTGGTCCGGCGTAGTGTAGCGCGCGTCGAGCCTGACCGGCGCGGCGGCGAAGGCGCCGTCGAAATCGCCGGCCTTCGAATCGGGCTTGTCGCCTTTCGGCTTGACCGCCGAATCCTTCGCCTTGGCGAGGTCGTACGCGCCCTCTTCCTTCGTGTACTTGATGCGCACCAGCTGCGCGGCGGCGCGCGCCTGTTCGAACGTTTCCGCCACCACCAGCGCGACTGCCTGGTGGTAGTGCTGGATCTCCGGCCCGCCCAGCAGCTTGGCGGTATTGAATCTGCCCTTGCCGAGTTTGCCCGCGGTTTCGGCGGTGACGATGGTGATCACGCCGGGCGCGCGGCGCGCCTCGGCCAGGTCCATCGACGCGATGCGGCCCTTGGCAATGGCGGCGCCGACGACATGGCCGTAGGCTGCGTTCGGCGCTGCCTGGTGCTGTTCATACGCGTAAGGCGCGGTGCCGGTGGTCTTCATCGGACCGTCGATGCGATCGGTCGGGCGACCGACGATCTTCAGCTGATCGATCGGGTTGGTGGTGGCTGGAGTGGTGAATTTCATGAAATTAGCCTTTCTTCGCTTCTGCCAGCACCGAGGCGAGCGTGCGCTGCACCAGCGTGACCTTGAACGCGTTGTCCGCGGTGGGTTTGGCGCCGGCCAGCAACTGGTCGGCGACAGCCTTGGCGCCACGCGCCATGTTGCGCTCCGCCGCCTCGACCCGCCATGGCCGGTGCGCCACGCCGCCCAGCGCCACGCGCCCGCTGCCGTCGCGCTGAATCACCGCGGCGACCGAGACGAGCGCAAACGCATACGACGCGCGGTCGCGCACCTTGCGGTAGACGTGGATGCCGCCGAGGGGCCGCGGCAGCTTCACGCCGGTGATCAGCTCACCCGGTTCCAGCACGGTTTCGATATGCGGGGTGCTGCCCGGCAGCCGGTGGAACAGCGCAATCGGAATCGTCCGCACGGAGCCATCCCCCTTTACCGTCTCGACTTCCGCGTCGAGCAGACGCATGGCAACCGCCATGTCGCTCGGATGGGTGGCGATACAGGCATCGCTGGCGCCGACCACGGCATGCTGGCGACTGAAGCCGCCGATGGCCGAACAGCCGCTGCCCGGCTGGCGCTTGTTGCATGGCTGGTTGGTGTCGTAAAAATAGGGACAGCGGGTGCGCTGCAGCAGGTTGCCCGAGGTGGTCGCCTTATTGCGCAGCTGGGCCGACGCGCCGGCCAGCAAGGCGCGCGACAGGACGCCGTAGTCGCGCCGCACGCGCATGTCGGCCGCCAGGTCGGTGTTGCGCACCAGCGCGCCGATGCGCAGGCCGCCATCCCGCAGCGGCTCGATCTTGTCGAGCGCGAGGCCATTGACGTCGATCAGGTGGCCCGGCGTCTCGATCTCGAGCTTCATCAGGTCGAGCAGGTTGGTGCCGCCGGCGATGAAGCGCGCGCCGGGCGTGCGCGCCGCCGCGGCGGCCGCCTCGGCCGGCGTGCTCGCGCGCTGGTAGGTGAAGACCTTCATGCCGGCCTCCCGGCGACTTCGGTGATCGCGTCGAGGATGTTCGAATACGCGCCGCAGCGGCAGATGTTGCCGCTCATGCGCTCGCGGATTTCGGCGGCGGTGGTTTGCACGCGCGCGTTCAGGTCGGCGGTGACGTGGCTCGGGATGCCCTGTCTGATTTCGCTCAGCACCGACACCGCGGAGCATATCTGCCCCGGCGTGCAGTAGCCGCACTGGTAGCCGTCATGCTTGATGAAGGCGGCCTGCATCGGATGGAGCTTGTCGGCGCTGCCGAGGCCTTCGATGGTGGTGATGTTCGAGCCTTCGTGCATCACCGCCAGGGTCAGGCACGAATTGATGCGGCGGCCGTCGGCGATGACGGTGCAGGCGCCGCACTGGCCATGGTCGCAGCCCTTCTTGGTGCCGGTCAGCTGGAGGTGCTCGCGCAAGGCGTCGAGCAGCGTGGTGCGGGTGTCGAGTTCGAGCGCGCGCGCCTTGCCGTTGACGATCAGCGTCACTTTCGACACGACCGGCGGCAGGCTCGGGGCGGCCGGCGCCGTTTCGCGGGCGCCGGCAATCGACGGCACCGCGGCCGCGGTCGCCGAAATCGCGCCGGCGATCAGCAGCTCGCGGCGGGATAGTTTGAGGTCGGTGAAATCGTCCATCTTGTTGCATCCTCCTGGCTGGAATCTGGGCTGCCGTGGCGGCCGGCAAGGCCGCAGCGGCGGAGCCTTATTCTAGGCCAAGATATAAAAATGATTAGTCCGCTTGAAAGCAATACTCTCATGAATCAGATGCATGAATTGTCCACCCGCCCGCACCTGGTGTCCTCATTGATCGACCACGATCATCTGTTCCGGATTCATGCGGCCGCCGGCTACTTTGATTGGCGAGAACGCGGTAGCGATTTCCTGCAGATCGGCAGGCGTCAGCCGAACATCGACGGCGCCAAGATTCTCGTTCAGGTGATCGATATTGCGCGTGCCAGGGATCGGAACAATCCACGGCTTTTGCGCCATCAGCCATGCCAGGGCGATTTGCGCCGGGGTGGCGTGCGCTTTGATTGCAAAGCGCTTGATTAGTTCGACAAGCTGCCAGTTGGCCGCAAGATTTTCAGCAGAAAAGCGGTCGAACCCGGACCGAAGATCCGTTTTGGCGTCAAACTGAGTGTGCGCATTGATCGCGCCGGTAAGGTATCCCATCCCCAGCGGGCCCCATGGCACGAAGCCGATGCCGAGCGCCTCGCACGTTGCGAGGACGCCGTTGCGCTCCGGGTCCCGGTTCATCAGCGAATACTCGGTCTGCACCGCCGTGACGGGTTGGACCGCATGAGCCCGGCGGATGGTGTTGGCACTTGCCTCGGACAGGCCGAAATGCAGCACTTTCCCCTGTTCGATGAGATCGGCGACCGCGCCCGCCACGTCTTCGATCGGCACTGAGGGATCGACCCGGTGCTGGTAGTAGAGATCGATACGATCGGTGCGCAGGCGTTTCAGCGACTCCTCGACCACCAATCTGATATGTTTCGGGTGGCTATTCAGGCCGCCGGCTTTCAAATCAAAACCAAACTTGGTAGCGATGACGACTTTGTCGCGTATCGGCGCGAGCGCCTCGCCGACCAGTTCTTCACTGGTGAAGGGGCCGTACACTTCGGCGGTATCGAAAAATGTGACGCCTTTTGCGTGCGCCGCCCGAATCAGTTCAATTCCTTGTTGCCTATTCGCGGGAGGCCCGTAGTTGGCGCTGATGCTCATGCATCCGCTGCCCACTTCCGACACCTCCAGTGTTCCCAGTTTTCGTTTTTTCATCTCTATTACTCCCTTGATTTGTTTCGATTGGTGCGCCGGTACCGCATGGGCGAATGTTCCGGCGCCCACGCTGGCGCCGAGGACGACGGCCCCTGCCAGAAAATCACGGCGACCCGGGTCGAAAGCGTCCTTTGCATTGCTGGTTCTGGTCATGATTAACGCTTTTCTGATAGATCACATTTCGATGGTAGCCGCCTGGCCACCCAGTGACTAGATGCTAAAATATGCATGGACTCATAACCAGGAGAACTGAATGCAGCGCGAAGAGATGGCCGACCTGACTGCATTCGTCGTGGTTGCGGAGGAACTGAGCTTCACCAAGGCCGCCGCGAAACTGGGAATGTCGCAGTCGGCGCTCAGCCAGATCGTGCGACGGCTGGAAAGCCGCCTGGGGCTGCGCCTGCTGACCCGAACGACGCGAAGCATGGCGCCGACGGACGCCGGCGAGCGCCTGCTGAAAACGCTTGCGCCGGCCCTTGCCGATCTTGATGCGAGCGTGGCCGCGCTCAGCGAACTGCGCGACAAGCCAGCCGGCACCATCCGTATCAGCTCGGTCGAGCACGCGGCGAAAACGGTGATCTATCCCGTGCTGAAAAAGCTCCTGCCAAACTATCCGGACATCAGCGTCGAAATCACGCTCGACTACGCGCTGGTCGACATCGTCGCCGAGCGCTTCGATGCGGGGGTGCGGTTGGGAGAACAGGTGGCGAAGGACATGATTGCGGTGAGGATGGCGCCGGACATGCACATGGCGGTGGTCGGTGCACCGACTTATTTTGCCGCGCATCCGCCACCGGCCACTCCGCAGAACCTGGTGCAGCACCGCTGCATGAATCTTCGGCTGCCGACATCGGGCGGCTTGTGGGTGTGGGGTTTTGTGCAGGATGGCCGCGAGGTGAATGTTCGCGTCGAAGGCCAGCTCGTTTTCAATACCATCGACCTGAGCCTCGAGGCGGCGCTCGATGGATTCGGGCTGGCGTATTTGCCGAGGGATCAGGTGGCGCAGCATCTCAAGAGTGGCCGCCTGGTGTCGGTTTTAGAAGACTGGTGTCCAAGCCTGTCCGGCTATCACCTCTATTATCCGAGCCGCAAGCAGCACACCCCTGCTTTCAAGTTGCTGGTGGACGCATTGCGCTACCGCGCATAAGTCATGAATTCCTTGCATCAATCATCCGCCATTTAGCGACCCAGAAATGAATAAAGCCACCTTTGGGTGGCTTCAGTGATCCGCATGGCCGAGAGCGGTCAAATATTGCGCAGGTGCGCCCCCTTGGGCGGCGCGAAGTCGCCGATGTCGGTGATCAGGCCGGCGGTGCGGGCATCGCGCGAGGTCAGGTGCAGGTCGGAATATTGGTGGATCGCCCACTGCTCCGGCGTCAGTTCGACGTGCTTGCACAGGATCGCCTCGGTGCGCGCGTCGTCGGCGCGCAGGCCTTCGACGATGATGTTGAGCGCGTCGGGCCGGGCGCCCGGCGACGCCGTCGCGTGCGACTTGTGCACCATGAAGCGCGCGGTCTCGCTGGCGTAGCGCCGGCTGCCGCACAAGAACAGGATCACCGCGATCGAGGCCACCGCGCCGCCGTTATACATGACGAACTCGATCGGCGCGCGCGCCAGGAAGTTGTACAGGCACAGGCCGTCGCTGACGTAGCCGCCGTTCGACTGCACCAGGATGTGGGCGGTGTCGATGCCATCCTCGGTCATGCCCGACACCGCTTCGAACACGCGGTGCACCATATCGCTGTTGACATCACCCGACAGGGTGAACCAGGCCTCTTTTCCGTGACTCGATTGTTCTTCGCTCATAGTCGTTCCGCTCGCAAAGTGGGTGCCTCATTTTAACAAATAGAGATACAGAAAGCCTCGCGGGGGCGGCAGGCGTGCGCGCGTTGCTTCCATTCAATTGATACCCCTTTTTAGGCACAAGAAGCTTGATCCGGCGCACGTTGCAGGTTGACACCAGTGCCCCGCTGGCATATCCTCCACACTCTTGATCGGGAGAGGGCAGCTGCGCGCTGCCGCCGAAGGGGCATCACCCAAAAACTCTCAGGCAAAAGGACCGGTCAGGGGTCGGCGGCGCTACAGCCGTTGCATCAAACTCTGGAGAGCGGCCGCGGCGCAAAGCCGGCGGCCCACCGAAGGGGCAGGCGGAGGTTTTTTTCCGCTATCTCTCAGGTATCAAGGACAGAGGGGCGCGATCATCCATCGGACAGGCGTAAGCGCGTGCCGGTGCTGGTCGGCGACCCTTATTGTTTTACCTTGCCTCGAGGATTCCATGACGCTTAAAGCGACCCCGCTCAATTCCGCACACCGCGCCGCCGGCGCCAAGATGGTCGATTTCGGCGGCTGGGACATGCCCGTCAATTACGGTTCGCAGATCGAGGAACACCATGCGGTGCGCACCGACGTCGGCATGTTCGACGTGTCGCACATGTGCGTGGTCGATATCGAAGGCGCCAACGCGCGCTCGTTCCTGCGCGGCCTGCTGGCCAATAACGTCGACAAGCTGCAGGTCCCGGGCAAGGCGCTTTACTCGTGCATGCTGAACCCGCAGGGCTTCGTGATCGACGACCTGATCGTCTACTTCTTCCGCGAAGACTGGTTCCGCCTGGTGGTCAACGCCGGCACCGCCGAAAAGGACATCGCCTGGATCGGCGCGCACAACGCGGCCACCGGCAGCGCCGTCACGGTCACCCAGCGCCGCGACGGCGCCGGAGCGATGGCGCTGATCGCGGTGCAGGGCCCGAACGCGCGCGCCAAGGTGTGGCAGGTGCTGCCGACGGCGCAGACGGCGTCCGAGTCGCTCAAGCCGTTCAACGCGGCGATCGCCAAGGACACCGCGTTCGGCGAAGTGATGGTCGCGCGCACCGGCTACACCGGCGAAGACGGCTTCGAACTGGCCTTCCCCGCTTCCCAGGCCGAGGCGCTGTGGAATGCGCTGCTCGCCGCCGGCGTCAAGCCGGCCGGCCTCGGNNTACGGCCAGGACATGGACGAAACCGTCAACCCGCTCGACGCCGGCCTGGCATGGACCATCGACCTGGTCTCCGAGCGCGACTTCACCGGCAAGGCCGCGCTGGTGGCGATGGGCCAGCGCTTCCAGTTCCTCGGCCTGATCCTGCGCGAAAAAGGCGGCGTGCTGCGCGCCCACCAGAAGGTGATCGGCGCGACCGGCTCGGTCGGCGAGATCACCAGCGGCACCTTCAGCCCGAGCATGCAGCAGGCGATCGCGCTGGCGCGGGTGCCGATGGACGTTTCGATCGGCGACACCGTCAAGGTCGAAATCCGCGACAAGCAGCTGGCCGCCACCGTGGTCAAGCTGCCGTTCGTCCGAAACGGTAAAATCCTGGTTGCGTGATACGCACCGCAATCCACTATTAAAAACACAGTCCGCCTCACCTACTTTGGAGCCATACATGAACATCCCAGCCGACCTGAAATACACCGAGTCCCACGAATGGGTACGCGCCGAAGCTGACGGCACCATCACCGTCGGCATCACCGAGTACGCGCAGGACGCCCTGGGCGATATCGTGTTCGTCGAACTGCCGAAGGTCGGCAAGTCGTACACCGCGGGCGACGACGCCGCGGTGGTCGAGTCGGTCAAGGCCGCCAGCGACATCTACGCACCGGTGTCGGGCGAAGTCACCGCCGTCAACGAGGCGGTCGTCGCCGGCCCGGAAACGATCAACGCCGACGCCTATTCGGCCTGGCTGTTCAAGATGAAGCCGAGCGATCCGGCAGCCGTCGGCGGCCTGCTCGACGCCGGCGCCTACGGCAAGGCCACCGCGGACTGATTCGCCCGCCGCACCTCCCTCCTCCCTTGACCCCGGCTCCCGGCGCCCACGCGCCGGCAGCCAGCATATTCTTTTTTTGGCTCCCATCATGACCCGCACCAGCCTGACCCAACTCGAAGCGCGCGACGCATTCATCCCACGCCACATCGGCCCGACCGAATCCGAACAGGCGGCGATGCTGTCGACCCTCGGCTACGCCTCGCGCGCGGCGCTGATCGACGCGATCGTGCCGCCGAACATCCGCAACAAGAGCCGGCTCGAACTCGGCGAATTCTTCGATCCGATGCCGGAGCACGTTGCGCTGGGCAAGTTGAAGGCGCTGGCGGGCAAGAACCAGGTCATGAAATCGATGATCGGCCAGGGCTATGCGAACACGATCACCCCGCCGGTCGTGCTGCGCAATATTTTCGAGAACCCGGCCTGGTACACCGCGTACACGCCGTACCAGCCTGAGATCTCGCAGGGCCGCCTCGAGGCGATCCTGAACTTCCAGCAGGTGATCACCGACCTGACCGGCATGGGCATCGCCAATTCGTCGATGCTCGACGAAGGCACCGCCGCGGCCGAAGCGATGACGCTGATCCAGCGCGTCGGCAAGTCCGCCTCGAAGGTGTTCTACGTGGCCGACGACGTGCTGCCGCAAACCCGCGAAGTGATCGAAACGCGCGCCAGGCCGATCGGCATCGAAGTGCGCACCGTGGCTGCCGGCGAAGTCGAGTCGCTGAACCAAGCGTGCTTCGGCGTGCTGCTGCAGTACCCTGGCGTGAACGGCGACGTGCGCGACTACCGCGCCGCCTGCGAGCACCTGCATGCCGCCGGCGCGATGGTGGTGGTGGCGGCCGACCTGCTGGCGCTGACCCTGCTGGCGCCTCCGGGCGAATGGGGCGCGGACGTGGTGGTCGGCAACAGCCAGCGCTTCGGCGTGCCGCTCGGTTTCGGCGGCCCGCACGCCGGCTACCTGGCCACCCGCGACGAATTCAAGCGCAACATGGCCGGCCGGCTGGTGGGCGTGACCATCGACGCGCAAGGCAACAAGGCATACCGGCTGGCGCTGCAAACGCGCGAACAGCACATCCGCCGCGAGAAGGCCACGTCCAACATCTGTACCGCACAGGTGCTGCTGGCGGTGATGGCGTCGATGTACGCGGTCTACCACGGCCCTGCCGGGCTGGCGCAGATCGCCACGCGCGTGCACCGCTTTACCGCGATCCTTGCCGGCGCATTGCAGCAGGCCGGCTACCGGCTGGCCAACCAGACCTGGTTCGACACCCTGACCATCGCCACCGATCGCGCCGCTGAACTGCACGCGGCGGCGGTGGAACACGGCGTCAACCTGCGCAAGGCCGACGCCGGCCATGTCGGCGTGTCGCTCGACGAAACCACCAGCCGCGACGACATCGCGCTGCTGTGCAAGATCTTCGGCGCCGCCGCGCCCGACTTCGAGGCGATCGGCGACGACGCCTTTCCGGCCCAGCTGGCGCGCACCAGCGCGTACCTGACCCACCCGACCTTCCACCGCTACCACTCCGAGCACGAGATGCTGCGCTACCTGCGCAGCCTGGCCGACAAGGACCTGGCGCTGGACCGCACCATGATCCCGCTCGGCTCATGCACCATGAAGCTGAATGCGACGTCCGAGATGATCCCGGTCAGCTGGCCCGAATTTTCCAACATCCACCCGTTCGCGCCGGACGCGCAGACCGTCGGCTACCGCGAAATGATCGGGCAGCTGGAAGACATGCTGTGCGCGCTGACCGGCTACGCCGCCGTCTCGCTGCAGCCGAACGCCGGCTCGCAGGGCGAATACGCGGGCCTGCTGGTGATCAAGGCTTACCACGAGTCTCTCGGCGAAGGCCACCGCAACATCTGCCTGATCCCGTCCTCGGCGCACGGCACCAACCCGGCGTCGGCCAACATGGTCGGCATGCAGGTCGTGGTCACCGCCTGCGACGCGCGCGGCAACGTCGACCTGGCCGACCTGAAGGCCAAGGCTGAACTGCACAGCAAGAACCTGGCGTGCGTGATGGTGACCTACCCGTCCACCCACGGCGTGTTCGAGGAAGGCATCGACGAACTGTGCGAAGTGATCCACTCGCACGGCGGCCAGGTCTACATCGACGGCGCCAACATGAACGCGCTGGTCGGCGTGGCGGCGCCGGGCAGCTTCGGCGGCGACGTGTCGCACCTGAACCTGCACAAGACCTTCTGCATCCCGCACGGCGGCGGCGGTCCTGGCGTCGGCCCGATCGGCGTCGGCGCGCACCTTGCCAAGTTCCTGCCGAACCAGCGCTCGACCGGCTACACGCGCGACGAAGCGGGCATCGGCGCGGTCAGCGCGGCGCCGTTCGGCTCGGCCTCGATCCTGCCGATCTCGTGGATGTACATCGCGATGATGGGAGGCGAAGGCCTGACCGCCGCCACCGAGGTGGCGATCCTGAACGCGAACTACATCGCGCGCCGCCTGGCGCCGCACTATCCGGTACTGTACTCGGGCCACGACGGCCTGGTCGCGCACGAGTGCATCCTCGACCTGCGTCCGCTGACCGACGCCACCGGCATCAGCAACGAAGACGTGGCCAAGCGCCTGATGGACTTCGGCTTCCACGCCCCGACCATGAGCTTCCCGGTGCCGGGCACCCTGATGATCGAGCCGACCGAAAGCGAATCGAAGATCGAGATCGACCGTTTCATCGATGCGATGATCGCGATCCACGCCGAGATCGTCAAGGTCGAGCGCGGCGAATACGACCGGATGGACAATCCGCTTAAGGGCGCCCCGCACACCGCGGAAGTGGTGATGGCCGACGACTGGCAGCACAAGTACAGCCGCGAAGTGGCGGCCTTCCCGGTCGCCTCGCTGCGGCGCCAGAAGTACTGGCCGCCGGTCGGGCGCGCCGACAACGTGTACGGCGACCGCAATCTGTTCTGCGGCTGCGCGCCGATCAGCGACTACGAGTAAGCCGGAGGGGTCGGGCCCGATGTCTGGACATTTCATCTTTTGAAATGTCCGAATGTCGGACCCGATTTTTTTCAAGCCCGCTTCGATGCCAGCCGCAGGTGGTTCTTGCGGCCGCTGGCGCGGTTGAGCACCGACGACGGCAGCGGCGGCAAGCTCGCTTCGTCGAGGTGGAAGCTGGCCACCGCGCGCGCCAGGCCGATGGCCTGGTGCTGAAGCGTCTCGGCCGCAGCCGCCGCTTCCGTGACCAGGGTCGAATTCTGCTGCGTCATCTGGTCCATCCGCACGATCGCCTGGCTGACCTCATGGATGCCGGTGGCCTGTTCGGCGCTGGCCTGNNGCGATCAGCTCCCTGATTTCGCGCGCCGCCGTGGCCGATTGCTGCGCCAGCATCCGCGCTTCCGACACCACCACCGCAAACCCGCTCCCATGTTCGCGGGTATGATGTCTGGTGCGGCCGCTGGCCGCATTGTTTATTGCCTAGACGCATTGGTCAATCTACCCCGTCGGCGCAGTGCCGGTTTGCGCTCGCGCAAACTGCGCGTGGCCCGAAAAGAAAAGGAGTTGCATGAATCGTCCCGTAATCGCCGCACTGATGTCGGCGCTGGTGTTCCCCGGCGCGGGCCACCTGTACCTCAAGCGCACCGGGCGCGCCTTGCTGTTCCTGCTGCCGACCCTGGTGGCGGTGGCGGTGTTCGTCAGCCAGGCCATCGAGCAGGTGTCGGAAGTGGCCGGGCAGATCATGGCCGGCACGATTCCGGCCGACCCGGCGGCGATCGCCGCCCGCCTCGAACAGGATGGCGGCGCAACCACCCTGGCGGCGGCGGCGGCGGCGGTGATGGTGGTGTGCTGGCTGTGCGCGATCGCCGACGCCTGGCTGCTGGCGCGCGCCGAAGCGGCGCCGCAACACTGACCGCGGAGGCCTGAAGCGGCTACACTAGCGCCCATGAGAATTGTTTCCCTGCTGGCGCAAGAACGGCGCCTGCTGCTGCTGTGCGCCGTCTCGGTCGCGCTGCACCTGCTGGCGCTCGGATTGATCGTCCCATCGGCCGAGCGCGCGCGCGACGGCGACGCCGCGCCGCGCATCGCGGTCACGCTGCGCCCGCCCGTGACTGCGCCGGCGCCGATTGCCGCAGCGATCCCGGCGCCAGCGCCGCAGCCGGCGCCGCGGCCCGTCGCATCCTCCGTCAGGCCCACGCTGCAGGCGGCGCTTGCCACCGTCGCCGGCGAACCCGCGGCCGCGCCCTCGCCCGCGCCCCCGCTCGCCGGCGCGGGCTGGAACGCGGTGGCCGCCGGCCAGGGCGAGGCCCCGGTCCAGATGCCGGGCCGCTACCAGGCCCGCCCGCCGCCGCCGGTNNTCGATCGACTGGCGCATCGGCGCGGGCGGCTACAGCCTGAGTGTGGAAGGGGTGGCCGGCGCCTTGTACAGCAAGGGCGCGCTGGGCGACGCCGGCATCACGCCGCAGAGCGCGAGCGAGACGCTGGCCGACGGCGCGCTGGCGCTGACCCGTTTCGACGAACCGGCCAGGCGCATCGAATTCAGCGCATCGGCCAAAACCTACCGGCTGCTGACGGGCAGCCAGGACCGGGCCTCGCTGCTGATGCAGCTGGCCGGGATCGGGCTGGCCAATCCGGAGCAGGTCAAGGATGTGCTGGAGTTTTATGTCGGCGCGGGAGCCGACGCCGGCGTGGTCCGGTTCCAGGTACTGGGACCGGAACAGATCGACAGCGCGCTGGGCAAGCTGGAAAGCGTGCATCTGGTGCAGCTGGCCCGGCCCGGCGAGGCCAGGCTGGAAGTCTGGCTGGCGCCGGGCCGCCACTGGCTGCCGGTCCAGCTGCGCGTCACGCAACCGGACGGCAGCGCGCTGACCCAGCTGGTGACTGCGATCACCGAGCGCTGAAGCGCGCGATCACCCCAGCTTGGCGGCGTGCTCGCGGGTGGCGTGGAAGGTCAGCTTAGGCCAGCGCTCTTCGGTCAGGCGCAGGTTGACGTTCGAAGTGGCCAGGTAGGCCAGGTTGCCGGCCGCGTCGTAGGCGAC
>CXWL01114120.1_pt1 | contig 26854 bp, 31 predicted proteins | sample 590931 | NCBI WGS metagenome assembly CXWL01 (sample SAMEA3498368, study PRJEB10139) | groundwater metagenome | biome: water well; material: biofilm material | place: Germany | collected 2015-04-27 | reverse complement strand
GACTCAAACCCCGTTGGATTCACGCTCTCCCGCTCAGACTCAAACCCCATTGGACAACGCTGCAGATCGCCTACCCTATTTTTTCCGCGCTAGAAACACTGTCACTTCTTCGCGGTCGTGGTAGAGCTGTTTGGCCTCCAGGCGATAGCGGATGCCTTTGGCATCCAATGCCGCGCACACCCCATCCAGCGCGCCGGTCAAGGCCTCCAGACGCTTTTTCATCGGCAGCTTGAGGTTGAAAATCGCGCGTGCGGCTGAACCGGATGCGATCCAGTCGGCCATCAGCGCCGCCACGCGCTGCGGCTGTTCCACCATGTCGCACACTACCCAATCCACCGGTCGCTTGGGGCGGTAACGGAAACCGTCCTGGCGCAAGTGCTGGATGGCCGGATGTTGCGCCGCCGCATCTTTCAGCGGGCCGTTGTCTATAGCGATAACTTTCAGCCCGCGCCGCACCAGTTGCCAGGTCCAGCCGCCGGGCGCGGCACCGAGATCCACCGCAATCATGCCGGGCTTGAGGTATGTTTTTTGTGCTTCCTTGTCGAGGAATGTCTCGAATGCTTCGGCCAGTTTCAGGTATGAGCGGCTTGGTGCGTCAAACGGCATCTTCTGGCGCAGGATGCCCATCGGCCACGCCGCGCTGTTGCGCGGATCGCTGCTGCCGATCAGGGCGCGGTTTTTATCCGGGAAGAAAATGTGCAGGCGCGGCAACATTTCCGTTCGCCCTGAGCCTGTCGAAGGGCGGTTTGATGCAGGCAATTTTGTTTTGGCTTCGGCTAGATCAGCGCGAACGGGGCTATTTGTATTCAGGCGACCAGCCTCGACGAGCGCGGTTTCCAGCAATGGCTGAAAGCGGCGTGTAAAACCGGACAGCAGTTTGCCTTCATTGGTGTCCGGTACTTCCAGCCACAGCGCGCCGAATTGCGGTGGCTCGGCGGGCAGGGCGGCGAGCAGCGGTGTGAGCCGGTCGCGCTCCGGCAAGTTATTCGCTTCGCCATGTAAATGAATGAGCTGGCGCGCGAAAACGAGTTGCGCGTAAGCCAGGCGCGGCTTGCCTTGCGCCACGACAAAGCCGCTGCCGGCTGCGGCCTCGATCTGTCTCGCTTGAGTTTCCTGCGCGCAGTCGCGCTCGAAGCCGGGGCGGCAATACAGCAGCCAGTTGGGTGGGATGGAAGTTGGCATGGCGCGCCATGCTAACAGATACACTTGGTGTGTCACGAAAGAAGAGTCGAAGTGGTAAACTCCGCGCCTCGTTTTTTGCTGGTCAGCTATGACGAAACGTTACGACCTGATCGTGTTTGACTGGGACGGCACGCTGATGGACTCGACCGCCATCATTGCGGGCTCGATCCAGGCGGCCTGCCGCGACCTCGGCCTGCCGGTGCCGAGCGATGAGGCGGCGCGCCACGTGATCGGCATGGGGCTGGCGGGGGCGCTGCGCCACGCGGTGCCCGATGCGCCGGAAACGATGGTTGAGCCGCTGGTGGAGCGTTACCGCTATCATTTCCTGGCGCGGGACGAGACCATTCCGCTGTTTGTTGGAGCGCGCGAGGCGGTCGCAGAGTTGCTGGGCGCGGGCTATATGCTGGCGGTGGCCACCGGCAAAAGCCGCGCCGGGTTGAGCCGCGCCATGCAGGCGACCGGGATGCAGCACTATTTTCTATCCTCGCGCACGGCGGACGAATCCTTCTCCAAACCCCATCCGGCGATGCTGCTGGAAATCATGGATGAGCTGGGCGTTATGCCGGAACGCGCCCTGATGGTGGGCGACACCACGCACGACCTGCAAATGGCGCACAACGCCGGGGTGGATGCCGTCGGCATGACCCACGGCGCGCATCCGCTAGAGCAGTTGCGCGCGTTGCGACCGCTGGCGCTGCTGGACGATTTTGCCGGGTTGCGCGTGTGGCTGCGGAATCACGCCTGATATACTGCGCGGCACTTGGTTTTGTCATTCCCGCGCAAGCGGGAATCGTGCTGATAAATAGCGCCCCCTCAAAGTGGTGACAAATTCCGATGCATGTTTGATAAACCCCGCTGGATTCCCGCCTTCGCGGGAATGACGGTAAGGTTAAGGAGTTTTCATGTCCGACCCGAACAACAACTGGGAGCGCGGCGTGCTGGAAAAGCTCGCCATGTCCGCTATCCAGGAGCAGCGCCGGGCGCGCCACTGGAGCATCTTTTTCAAGGTGCTGACTTTCGCCTACCTGTTCGTCCTGCTGTTCCTTGCCCTGGGCTGGATGGACAAAACAGAAGCGCCGCTGGGCGGCAAACATACCGCGCTGGTGGATATGTACGGCGTGATCGCGCCGGAAAGCCAGGCCAGCGCCGACAACGTGATCGCCAGCTTGCAGGATGCGTTCAAGGACAAGCACACGCAGGGAGTGATCCTGCGCATCAACAGCCCCGGCGGCAGCCCGGTGCAGGCCGGTTACATTAACGACGAAATCCGCCGCCTGCGCGCCAAGCACCCGAACATACCGCTGTACGCGGTGGTGGAGGACATGTGCGCCTCGGGGGGCTATTACGTGGCGGTGGCGGCGGACAAGATTTTCGTGAACAAGGCCAGCATGGTCGGTTCCATCGGGGTGTTGATGGACGGTTTCGGCTTTACCGGCGCCATGGAAAAGCTGGGGGTGGAACGCCGTCTGCTGACGGCTGGCGAAAACAAGGGCTTCATGGATCCTTTCTCGCCGGTCAACCCGCGCCACCAGGAATTGGTCAAGCAGATGCTCGATGAAATTCACCTGCAGTTCATTGACGTGGTCAAGCAGGGGCGCGGCAAGCGCTTGAAGGAAACGTCGGACACGTTCAGCGGCCTGTTCTGGACCGGGCAGAAAAGCATAGAGATGGGGCTGGCGGACGAAATGGGCAGCGTGGAGAGCGTGGCGCGCGACATCATCAAGGTCGAGGATATCGTTGACTTCACCACCAGAGAAGGCGTGGCGGAACGGCTCGCCAAGCGTTTCGGCGCGGGCGTGGCGGACGCGCTCGGTTTTTCCGCGCACACTGGCGCACGTTTGCGCTGATGGCTGTGCGCCTTACCGGGTATTCGCATGGGGGCTGCGGCTGCAAGATCGCCCCCGATTTGCTGCGCGACATGCTGGCCACCGTGCCGCTGGCGCAAACCTTCCCCGACCTGCTGGTGGGCATCGAGAGCGGCGACGATGCGGCGGTGTATCGCTTGAACGACGAGCAGGCCATCGTTGCCACCACCGATTTCTTCACGCCCATCGTGGATGACGCCTACGATTTCGGGAGAATTGCCGCCACCAACGCGCTTTCTGACGTATACGCGATGGGCGGCAAACCCATCCTCGCGCTCGCCGTTGTCGGAATGCCGGTCAATACCCTGCCGCTGGACACCATCAAGGAAATTCTGGCCGGCGGCGCGGCGGCGTGCGCGCAGGCTGGCATCCCGGTTGCGGGCGGGCATTCGATTGATGTGCCGGAGCCGATCTACGGGTTAGTGGCGCTGGGGTTGGTGCATCCGGCCAAGGTGAAGCGCAACGACCGGGCGCGTTGTGGCGATGCGCTGATTCTAGCCAAGGGCTTGGGCGTGGGCATTTTGAGCGCGGCCCTGAAAAAACAGAAGCTGGATGCGGAAAGTTATAGCGGGATGCTGGATAGCACCACGCAGCTCAACACGCCGGGAAGCTGGCTGGCGGAGATGGATGCGGTTCACGCCATGACCGACGTGACCGGCTTCGGCCTGCTCGGCCATCTGCTCGGCATTTGCCGGGGGTCGTGTCTGGGCGCAGAAGTAGTGTTCGAGAATCTGCCGCTATTGCCTGCCGCCGGGGAGCTGGCGCAGCAGGGCTACGCCACCGGCGCATCGCAGCGCAACTGGCAAAGCTACGGTGGCGAGGTGGATCTGCCGACAGGGTTTGCCGGGTGGCAGCGCAACCTGCTGACCGACCCGCAAACCAGCGGCGGTCTGCTGATCGCCTGTGACCGGGATGCGGCGCAAGACATTTTGCAGCGGCTGCACGACGAAGGGTTTGCGCGCGCGGCGCTGATCGGCGCACTGGGCCCGGGCGCAGCGCGGGTATCGGTTCGTTGAGTGCATCCCGCGCTTGCCGGAAACCATGCTATGGGGCGCTTCCGGAAATTGCACTTCGACAAACCCGGTGCGAACGATCCCTATCACAAACCTGCAAGTGACCTGTTCGCGCTGAACCTGGTTAAACTGCCAGCGTTATGTCATGCATGGTATGTCGCAGCCCGATAGTATCTCGCGCAGATCGATCAGGCTGTAGATCGGCTTCCTGTGTCCGGCAAGCTCTCGCGTGCCGCGCCCGTCTCTGTGTTCCACCCTGCGGCGGCGCTTGAAGAACGAAACCTTGTTGACTGTCGCTTCGATACGCAGCACCCGGCTGAGTTTGTCGTAAACCATCACGCTGGCCGCACCCATGCTGTGCTTGATGCAGCGTCCTTCAATGCGGGTAGACAGGCGCGAGGCAAGATACCCAAGCGCAGTTTCCTTTACTGCCTGCCCTCTGCCAACATAGAATTGCAGCAGACCATCAGCCAACCGCCACGATGCCTAATTCCGATCTGCTCGTCCGTTCCCGCGCCGCCGTGTGGCATCCCTGCACGCAGATGAAGTGCCACGAAACACTGCCGCTGGTGCCGATTGCGCGCGGCGAGGGCGCGTGGCTGTACGACTTCGACGGCAAACGCTATCTGGATGCGGTGAGCTCGTGGTGGGTCAACCTGTTCGGGCACTGCAACCCGCGTATCAACGCGGCGATCAGCGACCAGCTCGGCAAGCTGGAACACGTGATGCTGGCGGGTTTCACCCACGAACCGGCGGTGCAGTTGTCCGAGCGGCTGGCCCAGTTGGCGCCTGCCGGGTTGGGGCACTGTTTTTATGCTTCGGATGGTGCGTCGGCGGTCGAGATCGCGCTGAAAATGAGCGCTCACTACTGGAGCAACGAAGGCAAGCCGGGAAAAAATAGTTTCATCAGCCTGCAAAACAGCTATCACGGCGAAACCCTGGGGGCGCTGTCGGTCACCGACGTGGCCTTGTTCCGGAGCGCTTACGGCGCGTTGCTGATGCGCAATGCCACCGTGGTCAGTCCGGATTGGCGCCGCGCGGAGCAAGGGGAGGGCGCGCGCGATTATGCGCTGCGCTGCGCGGAGCTGCTGGAAGCGCATTTGCAGCAACATCACGCCAGCCTCGCGGCCTTCATCGTGGAGCCGCTGGTGCAGGGCGCAGCGGGCATGGCGATGTATCACCCGGTTTACCTGCAACGCGCGCGCGCGCTGTGCGACCGCTACGGGGTGCATCTGATCGCCGATGAGATCGCGGTAGGCATGGGGCGCACCGGGACGATGTTTGCCTGCGAGCAGGGGGGGATTTCACCGGATTTCCTGTGCCTGTCCAAGGGCATCAGCGGCGGTTATCTGCCCTTGTCGCTGGTAATGTGTACGGACAACGTTTATCGGGCGTTTTATGCCGACGAAGTGGCGCGCGGCTTTCTGCACTCGCATTCCTACAGCGGCAACCCGCTGGCCTGCCGCGCCGCCCTGGCCACACTGGACATTTTCGCGCAGGACGGCGTGCTGGAGGCCAACCGCAGCAAGGCCACCCGCTTCAACCATATCCTCCGCCCGCTGGCCGAACACCCCAGGGTGCGCCACTTCCGCAATACCGGCATGATCTGGGCGTTCGAGGTGGATAGCCCGCACGACGATTTTGCACGGCGCTGTTTCGCGCTCGCGCTGGAACGGGAGCTGCTGCTGCGCCCGATGGGCAAAACCGTATACTTCATGCCGCCCTATATCATCGGCGACGAGGAAATGGACATGCTGGTTGCGCGCACGCTGGAAGTCATCGAACTGCTTTCCTGAACAGATGCCATGAAATTCTTCATCGCCCTGCTTTTCGCTTTCTGCACGGCTGCGGTGGCACAAGCCGCGCCGCTGCCACCGCAGGTGCTGGCAGAACTGAAAAAAGTGCAGATTCCAGCGAGCGCCGTCGGGGTCGTAGTACGCGAGGTCAATGCACGCGCGCCGCTCATCGCGGTAAACGCGAAGCTGCCAATGAACCCGGCCTCCACCATGAAGCTGCTCACCACTTATGCCGGGCTGGAGCTGCTTGGCCCGGCCTACACCTGGAAGACCGAGGCATGGCTGGACGGCAAGCTGGAGCAGGGCGTGCTGCAAGGCGATCTGGTGCTGAAAGGCTATGGCGATCCGAAATTCACCATCGAGCAATTCTGGTTGTGGCTGCGCGAACTGCGCGCGCGCGGCCTGCGCGAGATACGCGGCGATCTGGTGCTGGATCGCAGCTACTTTGAGCTGCCCGCACACGACCCCGCCGCCTTCGACAACGACCCGGTGCGCGCCTACAACGTCGGCCCCGACGCGCTGTTGCTGAATTTCAACACGCTGCGGTTGCGCTATCTGCCGGATGGGGCCACCTTGAAAGTCATCAGCGAGCCTGACCTGGATGGCGTGACGCTGGATAACCGGCTGGTGCCGCAAGCGGCGCCCGGCTCGACTAAAGGCGGGTGCGACAACTGGGACGACGCGATCCGCGTGCAGCCGGATGGCGATAGCGTGATCCTGCAAGGCGGCTATCCGAGCGTATGCGGCGAGCGCGAGCAGAACTTGAGCGTGATGCCGCACCCGCGCTATGTTGCGGCGCTGTTCCGCACGCTGTGGCAGGAGCTGGGCGGCACGCTGCAAGGCGGCGCGCGCGAAGGTGTGGCGGGTGCGGGCGCGCAATTGTTATCCACCCACCAGTCCGCACCGCTGTCCGAAGTGATCCGCGACATCAACAAGTTCAGCAACAACGTCATGGCGCGGCAACTGTTTTTGACTCTGGGCGCTGCGGGCGGAGCTAACGCATCCCTGCCGCGCAGTATCAGCGCCACGCGGGGTTGGCTCGAGCGCAAAGGGCTGGATTTTCCCGAGCTGGTGCTGGAAAATGGTTCGGGGCTTTCGCGCATCGAGCGCATCAGCCCGCAGCACCTCGCGCAGTTGCTGCAAAGCGCGGCGGCCAGCCCGCTGAACGCAGAGCTGGCCGCTTCGCTGCCCATCCTCGGCGTGGACGGTTCGGCGAAGAAACGCCTCAAGGAAAGCCAGGCAACCGGCCACGCGCACCTGAAAACCGGCACTCTGGATGGCGTCAAGACCATCGCCGGCTATGTCAGGTCGCAGCTTGGGCGCGAATGGATCCTGGTATTTTTCATCGCCCACCCGAACGCAAAACTGGGGCAGCCCGCACAGGATGCGCTGATCGAATGGGTGCGGCGGCGTTGAGGCTTCGTCGGCGAAGCACTGCCCGAGCTCAAGTTATCGAACGCCGCTAAAGTTTCCCGAACCACGCCCGATAACCTGCCCGCCTTGAATTCCGACTGGCGCCGCGCACAATTACCGCGCTAAAGTTTTTCCGGCGCTCTCCGATAATCAAACCCAACGGCGGTTGATTAAGCCCGTAGCATCGGGCCAACCAAAGTGATCGGTGATCTGGCCGGATGAAAACCCAGATATTTGAGTACAAGGAGAACTAAAATGCCCCAGTTTATTAACACAAACATTGCGTCCTTGAACGCGCAGCGCAACTTGAACAGTTCGCAAGGCGCCCTGCAAACCGCACTGCAACGCCTGTCTTCCGGCCTGCGCATCAACAGCGCCAAAGACGACGCTGCCGGCATGGCGATTGCAGACCGAATGACTTCCCAGATTCGAGGCAACGCGCAAGCCGCCCGCAACGCGAACGACGGCATTTCGCTGGCGCAAACCGCAGAAGGCGCGCTGGGCGAGGTCACCAACAACCTGCAGCGTATCCGCGAGCTGGCGATCCAGTCAGCAAACTCCACCAACAGTACCAGCGACCGCGCTTCTCTGGATGCGGAAGCGCAACAGCTGATCGCGGAAATCACGCGCGTCGCCAGCCAGACCAGTTTCAACGGCCTGAATCTGCTGGACGGCACTTTCACCAGTCAGTCTTTCCAGGTCGGTGCCAACGCCAACCAGACGATTTCCGTCAACTCGATTGCCGATGCGCGCGCGACCGGACTGGGCAGCAACATCCTGGTTGCGGGTGGTACGGCCATGAGTTTCACCAAGGTTGCGGCAGCCGACCTGACCGGCGGGAACAACGTCGCCGTGCAAACGGCGATGACGGTTAACACGGCCAATGGCGGCACGACCTCCGCCTTTACCGTCGCCGCAGACAGCAATGCCAAAGCCATTGCCGACGCCATCAACACCAACGCGGCCAGCGTCGGCGTAACCGCCACCGCGACGAACAGCGCCACTTTGAGCGGCCTGTCGGCGGCCGGCACTGTCAGTTTCACGCTCGGCGGCACCGCCAGTTCGGCGATTTCAGCGGTCATTACCAGCCCGACCGATCTCACGGCGCTGGTGGCCGCCATCAACGGTGCGTCGGGTGTCACCAAGGTCACGGCGACTTTCACCAGCACTTCGGCGAAAGACAGCATCACCCTGACCAGCTCCGACGGCAGCGATATCAGCATCTTGAATTACGCGAACACGTCTGCGGTGGTTGGTGACACGCTGCTCTTCTCCGGGGTGACGCTGACCGAAGGCGGCTCCGATTCCTCCATCAGAACAGGCTCGGTATCCCTTTCCAGCGACAAGGGGCAAATCGCTCTGGGCGGCGGCGCGGAAGCCACGGTGTTTAACAGCTTGACCAGCTCGTTCTCGTCCATGGCCGGTGTGAGCCTCACCTCTGCCGCCAACGCGCAGTTGGCCATCGCCACGGTGGATGCTGCACTGGGGCAGGTCAACGTCTCCCGGGGCGACCTGGGCGCATATCAGAACCGTTTCAGTTCTGCGGTCGCCAACCTGCAAACCACGTCGGAAAACTTGTCCGCATCGCGCAGCCGGATTCAGGATGCCGACTTTGCGGCAGAAACCGCTTCTCTGACCCGCGCGCAAATCCTGCAACAGGCAGGTACGGCGATGCTGGCGCAGGCGAACGCGATCCCGAACAACGTGTTGAGCTTGTTGCGTTAAGCATGGCAAGGTGAAACATCCCCCGACCGGGTAAACCGGTCGGGATTTCTGTAGTAAGGAGAAGCAACATGCCTATCCAAAATATAAGTAACCCTGCCCAAGCCTCGCCGCCGACAACGGGCGGCGCGCGTGATGCGGTTGTTGCCGCGCCTTCAAAACCCGTCACCGGAGACATGCTGCCAGAAGTGCCGCAAGCCGCCGCGAAACAGGTTGTTGCGCAGCAGCAATTTTCAGCGGCTCAAATGAAGCACGTGGTGGACAACATCAACAAGGCGCTGAAGCAGTCGGCCAGAAACCTGGAGTTCACCGTGGACACCGACACCGAAAAGCCGGTGGTCAAAGTGGTGGATTCCGAGACCGGCGATGTGATCCGCCAGATTCCTTCAGAAGAATTGCTGTCCATCTCGCGGGCAATAGAAGAAGCTCAAGCAAACCTGCTGTTGAAGCAGATGGCTTGATGGTCTGGCCGACACCGGCGGAACCCGTCCGGCAATTGTGAGATTTTGGGCATTTAAGGAAGCAAATGCGCCATGGCGACTTCAGGTATCAGCTCAACTAACCTCGACATCAACAGCATCGTCAGCCAGTTGATGACGGTGGAACAGCGCCCACTGGTGGCGCTCGCCAGGCGGGAGGCCAGCTATCAGGCAAAAATCACCGCATTCGGCAGCATCCAGAGCGCGCTGGCATCGCTGCAAAGCGCGGTGCAGGGCCTCAACAGCACGAGCAAGTTTCAGGCGTTCAAGGCTACGTCTTCCGACAGCACGGCAGCAGGCGCTTCCGCCTCCAGCACGGCGGTAGCAGGAAACTATTCCTTGTCGGTCACGGCGCTGGCGCAACAGCAAAAGCTGGCCGCTGCCGGGCAGGCAAGCGATACCTCCGCCATCGGCACGGGAGCCTCCACCACGCTGACGTTCGATTTCGGCACGATTTCTGGCGCCTCCCCGGTTGCCGGAAAATACACCGGCGCCACGTTCACTTCCAGCGGCAGCGGCATCAAGACCGTCACCATAGATTCTGCCAGCAACTCCCTGCAAGGCATCCGCGACGCAATCAACACGGCGAGCATCGGCGTCACCGCCACCATCATCAACGACGGCGGCGCCTCGCCTTACCGATTGGCCCTGACCTCGAACAGCGCGGGCCAAAGCAACAGCATCAAGATTTCGGTGTCGGGCGATGCAGCGTTAAGCGGTTTGCTGGCTCACGATCCAGCCGGACTCCCCGCCGCACAAGGTTTCACGGAAACTACGGCAGCACAGAATGCCGCATTTACGGTGGACGGCATCGCGATCAGCAAAACCTCCAACACGGTTTCTGACGTCATCGGGGGTGTCACCCTCACCCTGATCAAGACCACGGCATCGCCCGTCACCGTTGACGTGGCGGCGGATAGCGCCTCCATCAGGTCGGCGGTGGAAAGATTCGCCAAGGCGTACAACGACCTGAACAAGACTCTCGCAGATTTATCCTCCTACAACTCCGCCACCAAACAAGGCGCCACGTTGCAGGGGGACGCGACGGTACGCTCGCTGCAAAACCAAATGCGCGGCATATTGAATACATCGGTTGGCAGCGTGGCCGGGGCCTATTCCACGCTGTCGCAGATCGGCGTTTCGTTCCAGAAGGATGGCTCGCTGGCGGTGGATTCCACGAAATTGAACAGTGCGATCGCCTCTCATCCGGGTGATATCGCCGATCTGTTTGCCGCAGTCGGCAAAACATCTGACAGCCTGGTCAGCTACACCTCCGCCACCAGCGCCACCAAACCCGGCAGCTACGCGCTGACCGTCACCCAGCTTGCCACGCATGGCAATCTGGCCGGCAACGCGACAGCCGGCCTCACCATCACCGGCGGCGTCAACGATGCCTTGAGTGTCGTGGTGGATGGCGTCAGCGCAGAGGTTACGCTGGCGGCGGGAACCTATACCGCCGCAGCACTGGCCACCGAAGCGCAATCCAGGATAAACGGCTCCAGCGCGCTGTCTGCCGCAGGCAAGGCGGTCGCAGTCACGCAATCGGGCGGAGTCCTGACGGTCACTTCGGGCGGTTACGGATCTTCTTCCGGCGTGGCGATAACGGGCAACGGTGCGAGCAACCTGTTGGGCGGAGCACCGGTAGCGACAGGCGGCACCGATGCGGCGGGCACGCTCGCCGCTGCCGCCCTGACCGGCAGCGGGCAGACCCTCACTTCGAACAGTGGCGACAGTTCCGGGATCAGTTTTCGCGTGCTGGGAGGAGCGACCGGCTTGCGCGGCGCCATCAACTATTCGCAAGGCTACGCCTACCTGCTGAATAATCTGTCCACCTCCACGCTGTCCAGCGACGGTCAGTTGAGCAGTCGCACCACCGGCCTCGGCGACTCCATCAAGGATATCGGGAAGCAGCGCGATGTGCTGAACCTGCGCCTCGCCAATACGGAAAAGCGCTACCGCGCCCAGTTCACCGCGCTGGATGCCGTGTTGAGCAGCATGAATTCGACCAGCACGTTTTTGACACAGCAGCTGGCCACCCTGCAGAACCTAACCAATAACTAACCGGAGATAACCATGAACGCCATCGCCGCAATCAAAACTTATGCCAGCGTCGGGTTGGAATCGGGTGTTGCCGCATCCGACCCGCACAAGCTGATCCTGATGTTGTACCAGGGCGCGCTTCTTGCAATCGCTTCTGCAAAGAACCAGATATTGCGCAGGGAAATCGCCGCCAAGGGCGCCTCCATCACCAAAGCCATCGCGATCATTGACGAAGGACTCAAGTCCAGCCTGGACAGGAATGCGGGGGGCGATCTGGCGCAGAATCTTTCGGCGCTGTATGACTACATGAGCCAGCGGCTGTTGGTCGCCAACCTGAGAAACGACATCTCCGCGCTGGACGAAGTCGCGCATCTGCTCGCCGAGCTCAAGGGGGCCTGGGAAGCAATACGCCCCGTTGACTTGCCGGCCAAACCGGCCATGCCCGCGCCAGGTTCGCTTCATCCGGCTCCGGCAAGAACTGCGGCGCTGACTTACGAAAGGATCGGATGATGAATGCCGTCATTGAGGACTACGAGCAGCTTTCCTCCATCATGGGAGAAATGCGCGCGGCTGCCGCGCAGGGAGATTGGGATCGTTTGGAATCGCTGGAAAAACAATGCAGCCAGCGCGTGAAATCCATGAAAACCCGGAGCGGCGCTGCCTGCACGGATGAAGATGTCAGGCGCAGGAAGGCGACCCTGATCCGGAAAATCCTTGCGGATGATGCGGAAATCCGCAGCCACGTCGAACCGTGGGTCGCGCAACTCCAGATACTCATGCAAAGTGCGGGTCAGGCGCGGCGCTTGCAGCAGACTTATTTTGGATCATGAAAAAATGGATCGGCAGCCATCCGCCTTGCCGCTTTGCCAGTCTGGCGTAGCAAGCGGCGAATCGCGACAGTTCTTGCCGCATCCTTCCTGAAGCCTCGTTCAGCGTATGCTTTCCGCCAACCTCCTCAATGCAATCAAGGCGCTGGCGCTCGATCAGAAGCCCCTTGCAACCGCCACTGCAGCAGCTTCCCCCCAAGCGAGCCGATTCGAGCCAGGCCAGAAATTTCAGGGTAGCGTGCAAGACCAGATTGCCCCCGGACAGTTCAGGGTGCGCGTCGGCGATCAAGCGATTCAGATGCAGCTTCCCGCCATCGTCAAGAGCGGCGATACGATTGCGCTGCAAGTCGTTGCGACCCAGCCCAGGCTCGTTTTCAGCATGTCCGCCTCAAACAACCCGCTGTCCACGCCGGAGCAATTGAGTTCCGCGTCGCGGCTGCTGTCCGCGCTGTCGCAACAGCAGCCCGAGAAGGCGGTGGTGCGCCCTGCGCACAGGACGCCGCTGTGGCCTATGCCGCAGCCCCCGGAAAGCGGGCGGTTGGCGGGGCAGTTGCACGAAGCCTTGAGTTACAGCGGGCTGTTCTACGAATCGCACCAGGCGCAATGGATGCAAGGCGCCCGCAGCACCGCGCAATTGTTGCAGGAGCCACAGAACCGGTTGCCCGCCCCCGCCTCGCCCCGGGCAACCGATGAGAATTCCGCACCCCAGGCAGTGCAACGCACCTCCGCGCAACCGCAGGATAGCGGAGCACCGGCAATTCCGGAACACCTCCAGCCGCTGGTGCAACAGCAGCTCAACGCCCTTGAAACCCGGCAAATGGTATGGCACGGAAGTGTCTGGACAGGGCAAACCATGCAATGGGAAATCCACGACCACGAGCAGCATGCGCCCTCCACGGAAATCGGAGAACAGCGGCAGTGGACGACCCTGATCAGCTTGAGCCTGCCCAGGCTGGGCACGGTCAGCGCCAGGCTGCATTTTGGCGGCAACGGTGAACTGAGCCTTGCCCTGGCAGCGGACACCGGCCCAACAAGAATGGTGCTGGGAAATGCTACCGCGCAACTGCTCACCAGCCTGGCCGGAAACGGCATTCCGGTAGCCAGCATGCAAATCATGCAACATGCGCCCACCCAATAAACGCCAGGCAGCCGTAGCTCTGGCATACCGCAACCACGACCTCGCTCCCAAGGTGGTGGCACAAGGCAGCGGCCTGGTTGCCCGCGCGATAATCGAGCGCGCCAGGCAGCACGGCATTTATGTGCATGAGTCGGAAGAGCTGGTCGGTTTGCTGATGCAGGTGGAACTGGATCAATACATTCCGCCGCAGCTTTATCTTGCTGTGGCAGAATTGCTCGCCTGGCTATACCGACTGGAACGTCCGGAAACTCCCGCGATCCGGAACGAAGCTGGTGAAGCACGTCGATAACTTACTGTTGCGCGCGGATCGCGTCGGCCATGAATGGAAGAAAAGAAATCCCGTTAAAAATCGAACTGCTGCCCGGCGGCGAGAGCGGCCACTTGCTGATCCGCTCAAAAAAGGAAATCCGTTTCATCCTGCAGGAAATTGCCCGGAAAGGTACGCGCTCTGCGCTGTACTATGACACCGGGAACGACTTCATCCTGACCACCCTCCTTGATGCCAGCGAACAGGATGTATGGATGGAAGCGGGGCCCAACGCGGAGGCTAACCGCCGTGCGCTGCACAGCGACAAGGTCATTTTCGTTGGCTCGCACCAGGAGGTGAAAGTACAGTTCGAGGCGCGCCAGATCGAAGCCGCGCTATTCTATGAGCGCAATGCGTTCCGTTTGCCGTTGCCGGACACCCTGTTGCGCCTGCAGCGGCGCGATTACTACCGTATGATCACTCCCGGGAAACCCCCTCTCAAATGCACCCTGTCCCCCGCTCCGTACCCATCGGCAAAGCATGGTCCCAGTACGCCACGGCGCGATGCGGTCATCATGGATATCAGCATTGGGGGAGCGGCGCTGGTTTGTGTGGAGCGCGAAGCAGGGCTTCTGCCCGGCGAAATCTATCCGGATTGCCGGATTTTTCTGCCCGATATCGGCACGGTGACCGCCACCATCCGGGTCATGAATGTCATTGAAATCACAGCGCAAGACGGTGCGGTCAGCCGGCATGCCGGCTGCGAGTTTCTGCATCCGGATGGCAAAACGGCAATCCTGCTGCAGCGTTACATCACCAGGCTGCAAGCCGGGGCCGAATAATCCTGTTGCCAGCAGGTTCACGCACCCCGCATCCGGCCAATAACAGCCGTCGCGCGGCCCGGCGAACTACCCGTGCTAAACCTGCATGTTCATGATTTCGTTATAAGCCGCAATCACCCGGTTGCGCACCTGTGCAGTGATCTGAAATGACAGGTTGGCCTTCTGCATGTCTATCATCACATCGCTCAAGCTGACCTTGTCGTCGCCCAGCACGAAGGCTTTTTGCATGGACAGGGCGTGGTTCTGCGCTTGCGCCACACCATCCAGCGAAGACTTCAGCACGCCCGCGAAATCCGCTGCGCCTGCCGCCGGCGCAGATTGCGCCGCGCCGCCCTGCGCGACAACCATGGCGGCCCGCATCTGCGCCAACGCGCCATCTATTCCGGAAACGCTCATCTTCCACCTCTACCTCCACTGCCACGAAACGCACCTTACCAGCTTCCCGGAATAGCAAACCCCGGAAAAGCTCACGAAATCTCCCGCTATTTGTCCCACGCGCCTTAAAGCGACCGGAGATAATTGGGAAACTGGTAAAAAGAGCGGATTTGCGGCGAAAATCATGGCGGAAAACAACCTCAACCCTCCCCTGGCGCAAGCTCTAGGGACGATCAGCACCAGGCATATCCTGGCGCTGACGGTTGCGGCGGCAACGATTATTTCGCTGCTTGCCGGCTTGTGGGCATGGGGGCAAACCCCGGACTATCGCGTACTGTATGGCAACCTGTCAGACCGCGACGGCGGGGCAGTCATCGAATCGCTGCAGCAGATGAACGTGTCCTACAAGTTTGCGGAAAATGGATCCTTGCTGGTTCCCGCCAGCCGGGTGCATGAGATGCGGCTACGTCTCGCCTCCCAGGGTTTACCCAAGGGAAACGTCCCCGGTTTCGAGCTGATGGAGAACCAGAAGTTTGGCACCAGCCAGTTTCTGGAACAGGTCAATTACCAGCGCGCGCTGGAAGGCGAGTTGGCGCGCTCGATGCAAACCCTGGCCGCCGTACAGGGCGCGCGGATACACCTGGCCATCCCCAAGCCCACGGTGTTTACCAAAGACCAGCAAAAACCCAGCGCATCCGTGGTGCTATCGCTCTACCCTGGCCGCGCGCTGGATTCCGGGCAAGTCAGCGGCATTGTCCACCTGATTTCCAGTAGCGTGCCGGACATGCCCGCCAAAAACGTGACCGTGGTGGATCAGAGCGGCGCGCTGCTCAACCAGGCCAGGGAAGCCGGCGCCGAAGCGCTGGATGCCAGCCAGCTCAAATATGTGCGGCAGATCGAGCGCGATTACATCACACGCATCGAAGCCATTGTCGCCCCGCTGGTCGGAACCCAGAATGTCCGCGCACAAGTCACCGCCGACGTTGATTTTGCGCAGACCGAGCAGACCGCTGAAATCTTCAAGCCCAACCAGGATCCAAAAGACGGCTCGGTACGCAGCCAGCAAAAACTGGAGGCCCTCAACGGTGGCGGACAGAATGCCGGCGGCGTGCCGGGCGCGCTCTCCAATCAGCCGCCCGCCCCAGCCGCCGCACCCATTGTCGGCACCGCCGAAACGGGGGCGGCCCAGCCCGGCAGCGCGCAGACCGGCAACGCGCGCAGGGAATCCACCATCAATTACGAGGTGGATCGAACCATACGCTACACCAAATCTCCGGTAGGCAGTATCCGGCGCCTTTCTGTGGCGGTCGTGGTGAACAACCGCACGGTTACCGACAAGAACGGCAAGACCAGTTCCAAGCCGCTGAACGAAGCGGAGAAAACCCAGATTGCCGCCTTGGTAAAAGAGGCGATGGGTTTCGACAGCAACCGCGGCGACACCTTGAATCTGCTGAACAGTCCCTTTAATGTCGAAAAAGAGGCGCCGGTATCTGAAACGCCCATCTGGAAACAGCCGGACACCATTGCGCTCGTCACTGAAATCCTGAAATATGTGCTGATTTCCGGCTTGCTTCTGTTCATCGTACTCAAGATCCTCCGCCCGGCGATCAGCAGCACGGTGGGCGTATTCCAGAACATGGAAAAAGCGGCGATTGCCGCCAGCAACAAAGCGGGGGAGAATGCGCAGCAGCGCCCGTCCGCCTCACAAAACGACGTAGCTGGAGCAAGGCAGATGGCGCAGCAGGATCCGAAGCTGGTAGCCAGCGTGGTCAAGCAATGGGTGGGTGGTGAATAATCCTGAAATCCTCTGTTGACCGGAGTGTAGGTGCGAATTCACCTCGCAGAGGTTCTTGCACCCTTTGGGTGTTCGCACGCTCAACGTGTTATGTGCGAATGAATTCGCACCTACAAAGGCTGCGTAACCTATTGAAACGCCAGAATTCTCTTCACTAATTGAGGAATTTAGGATAATGAGCGATGCGGGTATCGAAAAAAGTGCGATTCTGCTCATGTCGCTTGGCGCGAGTGAAGCCGCCGAAGTGCTGAAATTTCTTGAACCCGCAGAAGTTCAGAAAATTAGTGCCGCGATGGTGGAACTGAAGAATGTTTCGCGCGAAAAAATTGCCAGCGTATTCGACGAGTTCAGACAGTTCGCCTCGGACCGCACCACGGTCGGCATAGACAACGACGAATACATCCGCAACATGCTGGTCAAGGCGTTGGGCGACGACAATGCCGTCAGCCTGATAGACCGCATTCTGCACAATAATGACACCAGCGGCATCGAAAGCCTGAAATGGATGGAGCCGGGCGCAATAGCGGAACTGATCGCCAACGAGCATCCGCAGATTATCGCCACCATTCTGGTGCATCTCGAACCGGATCAGGCCGCCGACATCCTCGGTTTTCTCAGCGAGCGCACGCGCGGCGATGTGCTGCTGCGCATCGCCACGCTGGACGGCGTACAGCCCGAAGCGTTGCGCGAGTTGAACGATGTGCTGACCAAGCTGCTGACTGGCAGCGCCGGTATCAAAAAACGCACCAAGGGCGGCACGCGCACGGCGGCGGAAATCCTCAACTTCATGAGCGGGTCGCTGGATGAAGGAATACTCGAAATCGTGCGCGGCTACGATGCCGATCTCGCACAAAAAATCGCTGATGAAATGTTCGTGTTCGAGAATGTTCTGGACGTTGACGATCGCGGTATCCAGCTGATTCTGCGCGAGGTGCAATCCGAATCCCTGATCGTCGCACTCAAGGGCGCCAGCGAAGAGCTGCGAGAAAAGATTTTCAAGAACATGTCGCAACGCGCCAGCGAAATGATGCGCGAAGACCTGGAGGCGAAGGGGCCGGTCAAGATCAGCGAGGTGGAAGCGGAACAGAAGGAAATCCTCAAGACGGTGCGCCGCCTGTCGGATGAAGGGCAGCTTTCGCTGGGCGGTCGCGGGGATGAAGCATATGTCTGACATTCTGGCGCCCAAGGAGCGGCTCACCGCCTACCAGCGCTGGGAGTTGCCCGCCTTCGATCTCGTCCGGGCCGGAGAAAACNNCGCATGATGCAAATGGTGGCCGCGCTGAATCAGGAACTGCTGCAAGTGGACCAGAAAATCGCGCAAGACCTGCTGAATCTTGCGCTGGAAATTGCCAAGCAAATGCTGCAACAGGCGCTCAAGGTCAAACCGGAACTGCTGCTCGAAGTGGTGCGCAAGGCCATCGCCGAGCTGCCGCATTTCAACCAGCACGCCCACCTGGTACTGCACCCCGACGATGCGGAACTGGTGCGCGCGCGCATGGGCGAGCAGCTCACCCATATCGGCTGGAAAATTCTCGAGAGCGACCAGGTGGAGCGCGGCGGCTGCCGCGTGGAAACCGCGCACGGCGAGATTGATGCCACGCTGGCCACGCGCTGGCAATGCACCGCCGCCTCTATCGGGCAGAACAACTCATGGCTGACGCCCTGACATCCTCTGGAGCCCACGCCCAGCGCTGGCGAAACTGTCTGCACGACTGCCGGGAGGCGGTCGCACAAAGCAACTCCATGCTGCTCCGCGGCCGCCTGACCAAAGTTACCGGGCTGGTGATGGAAGCGGTCGGCTTGAGAATGCCGGTGGGCAGCACCTGCGTGATCGAATTGCCCGGCCACAGCGTCGAAGCCGAAGTGGTCGGTTTTTCCGGAGAAAAATTGTTTCTCATGCCAGAAAATGATGTGCATGGACTGATACCCGGAGCGCGCGTCGTGCCGCTGGAGCCGGCGCGCGCGCCGCTGCTCGGAGGCAAGCGCAGCACGCGGCGGCGCGCGGCAGACCGCACGCGCCACTTGCCGGTCGGCAACATGTTGCTGGGTCGCGTGCTGGATGGCGCGGGGCGCCCGCTGGACCAGCTCGGCCCACTGCATGAAGAAGACACCGCGCCGCTGCAAAGCCGCCCGATCAACCCGCTGGATCGCGCCCCGATCAAGGAGGCTCTGGACGTGGGTGTGCGCGCCATCAACAACCTGCTCACCGTCGGGCGCGGCCAGCGCATGGGCCTGTTCGCCGGCAGCGGCGTCGGCAAGAGCGTGCTGCTCGGCATGATGGCGCGCTACACCAGCGCCGAGATCATCGTGGTCGGGCTGATCGGCGAACGTGGTCGCGAAGTGAGAGAATTCATCACCGACATACTGGGGCGGGAAGGCATGGCGCGCTCGGTGGTGGTCGCCGCCCCCTCCGACACCATCCCGCTGATGCGTTTGCAGGGCGCGGCTTACGCCACCACCATCGCAGAATATTTCCGCGACCAAGGCAAGCATGTGCTGCTGATTATGGATTCGCTCACCCGCTACGCCATGGCGCAGCGCGAGATCGCGCTGGCGGTCGGCGAACCCCCCGCCACCAAGGGCTATCCGCCCTCGGTATTCGCCAGACTGCCGCAACTGGTGGAGCGCGCCGGCAACGGAACGGAGGAAGGCGGTTCGATCACCGCGTTCTATACCGTGCTGACCGAGGGCGACGACCCGCAGGATCCCATCGCCGACAGCGCGCGCGCCATTCTGGATGGGCATATCGTGCTGTCGCGGCGCCTCGCCGAGCAGGGGCATTACCCCGCCATCGATATCGAGGCCTCCGTCAGCCGCGCCATGAACCACCTGGTTTCCGAGCAGCATCTCGGCTTGGTACAATACTTCAAGCACCTGTACGCGCACTATCAGCGCAACCGCGACCTGATCAGCGTGGGCGCCTACGTCAGCGGCAGCGATCCGCTGCTGGACGAAGGTCTCGCGCTCTACCCGCAGATGGAGCATTTCCTCAAACAGGGCATGTTCGAGCACGAGGAATTCAGCAGCGGGGTCGCGTCATTCAACAAGCTGTTCGAAAAAACGCATTAGGTCGCATAAATCATGACAAAAGATTTTACCCTGCAACCACTGGTCAATCTGGCGCATCAGAAAAACGATGCCGCCACGCGCAAATTCGGCCAGCTTACCCAGCAGCAGCAGATCGCCCTGGCCAAGCTGGACACGCTGCTGCAATATCGCAAGGACTATCAGGTGCGTTTCCGGGATGCGGTGCAAAGCGGCATGAGTCAGCCCGACCTGCACAATTTCCAGAATTTCATGCTGCGCCTGGACGAGGCCATCGCCCAACAGCAGATGGCGGTCGAGCAGGCTCATCATTCGGTGCAGGCGGGGCGTAACGAACTGGAAGATACGCAGCGCAAGATGAAATCTTTCGACGCGCTGGCGCAACGCCATTTCGAACACGAAAAGAAGCTGGAGGCAAAATCCGAGCAACGCCTTCAGGATGAACATACCGGACGGCACGCGGCCCTGAAGGCCGCATCCGCAGAAAGCGAAAGCTGACCCATCATGCAAAATCCATCCGTTGCCAACACCTTACCCGCAGTTCAGACGCCGGTTTCTTCCGTGCAGGGTTCTGCCGCCGATCAGCCTGCGGAGACGTTCGGCAGCGTGCTGGCCCGCCAGCAGACCGCTGCCGAAGAACCGGCGGATAACGGGCAAGCCACGCCAGCCCGTGCTGCCCGCGCAACCGGCGACAGTGAAATATCCGGCTCCATCCCGAAAGATGCGCAGGGCATAACCGATGAAATGCTGGCTGCGCTCTTGCCGGATGCCGACAGCATCCTCCGCGCGGCGGGAGTTGCCGACAATACGCCGCTGGCCGCAGGAACCGGCGATACCCCGCCAGCCGGCGCGATCACCGTTCAGCTTCCGGCATCGGCTACGGCGCTGCCATACACCGCATCATTCGCGCAAACTGCATCCTGCACCACGGGAGATATGCCGCCCACACCGCTGCTGCTCCGCGCCCGCGATGACGGCGCCGCTCCTTCCGGTGCGCGTCCTGCTGGCGCTCTCCCGTCCATGACCACGCAGCCAGCCCAGGAAACGGCAGGCTTTGATACTCTCTTGCCAGCGCAGCTTTCCAGCGCACGAGTTTCTGCGCCGCCAGTGCAGCCCGATGCGACCGCCATCACCTTCTTGAACACCCCGCAACAATATGGCGCGGATCCGACCGCTCCCGGCTTGGTCGGGGCAGTGCAATTGCGCTTGAACACTCCGCTCGCAAACCGCTCCTGGGGCGAAGACCTCGGACAGAAAGTCGTCTGGATGGTCGCGCAAGGTACGCAGACTGCCGAACTGCACCTGAATCCGCCCCTTCTGGGGCCGCTTGATGTGGTGCTTAACGTCAGTGGCGACCAGGCTACCGCATTGTTCGCTTCGCCGCACGCAACCGTGCGCCTCGCCGTGGAGCAAGCCCTGCCTAAACTTCGCGAAATGCTGGCCGATAACGGGATAACTCTGGGTAACGCTACGGTGGGCGATCAGCTTCCGGATAATCGGCAAGGCGGCCCGGAAAACGGGCAGCAAAGCAGAGGGTTCCGGCCCGATAGCGCGGGAGGCGCACTTTTAACCGGCGCCTCCCAAAACGGCGTAACTGTTTTGCCTGGCCGCCGACACGAAGGAATGGTAGACATTTTTGCTTGACCAGACTGCTTGAATGAGTTCAGATTTTCCCAGGATTTCTCACCTTGTTCCGGCTATTGTTCCAGCCGGATTTTTCCGATAATCAGAACCGAACGACCAGAGAACCGCGATGGCAAAAACCGAAAAATCTCCTCCCGCTGCCGGCCAGCATAAGGATGCTGGTCAAGCTGCAGACGCGAATGAGGGTGCCGCGAAACCGAAAGGAAAAAAACTGCTGCTGATTGCCGTCGGCGTATTGGCGCTTGCCATAGCGGGCGGAGCGGGGTGGTATTTCACCAAAGGCAGCGGCGGTCACGCCGATGCCACCGCAAAGAAAGCATCCGCGCCCAAGCTGGAACAGCCGAAGTTCATCCCGCTGGAAGCCTTTACCGTCAATTTGCAGCGCGAAGAAGGCGACCAGTTTTTGCAGGTTGGCATCACGCTGAAAATTGATGACCCCACCCTGGAAGAAAAAATCAAGCTGGCCATGCCGGAAATCCGCAGCCGCCTGCTGCTGCTGCTTTCCGGCAAACGCGCTTCGGAGCTGACGCCGGTCAGCGGCAAGAAAAAGCTCGCCCAGGAAGTCATTCAGGAAGTCAACGGTGCGCTCGGCCTGCGCAAGCCGCCCGCACAACCGGTCAAAACCGTCGCCCACAGGGCTGAAGATGTGGGGCATGCGGAAGCCGCATCTGCTCCAGTCGAAGACGCGGCGGCAGAGGAAACACCGGTCGAGCCTCCGGAAGACGAAGCTGTAACCGGCGTCCTGGACGTGCTGTTCACTTCGTTCATCATCCAGTAATGCGGCCATGAGCAAGGATTTTCTCTCCCAGGATGAAGTGGATTCGCTGCTCAAGGGGGTGGCGGGCGAAAGCGAAGAGCCGACGGTACAGGCCAGCGCTCAAGCGGGCGGGATTCAACCTTACAACCTTGCCACGCAGGAGCGCATCGTGCGCGGGCGCATGCCCACGATGGAGCTGATCAACGAACGCTTTGTGCGCCTGTTCAGGATCGCCTTGTTCAACCTGATGCGCCGCACCGCAGACATCTCGACCAGCGCGATGCACATCCAGAAGTTTGGCGATTTCATCCGCAACCTTCCGGTGCCCGCCAACATCAATCTGGTTCAACCCAAACCCTTGCGCGGCAACGCCCTGATCGTTTTTGACCCCAACCTGATTTTTCTGGTAGTGGACAATATGTTTGGTGGAGACGGGCGCTTTCAAACCCGCGTCGAGGGGCGCGAATTTACTCAAACCGAGTACCGCATCATCCGGAAACTGCTCAACGCGGTATTCGAATCTTACGGCAAGGCCTGGCAGTCCGTATATCCGCTCGAATTCGAGTTCGTGCGTTCGGAAATGAACCCCCAGTTCGCCAATATTGCCACGCCCAACGAAGTCGTGCTGGTCACCACTTTCGAGATCGAGCTGGGAGGCGCGGGAGGGGCGGCGCACATTCTGATGCCTTACGCCCAGGTGGAACCGATCCGCGAACTGCTGTACAGCACCATGCAGGGAGATCATGTGGTGGCCGACAAACGCTGGCTGCACCTGTTGTCCAAGCAGGTGCAGGCAGCAGATGTCGAGTTGAGCGCGGTGCTCGGCGAGGCGCGCGTCACTCTGGATCAGGTGCTGAAAATGCGCAGCGGCGATACCATCATGCTGGATGTCCGGGAGAACATCCTGGCCGGGATCGGCGGCGTGCCGATCATGGAATGCAAGTATGGGGTCTCCAACGGCCAGTATGCATTGAGAGTTGAAAAAATGTTGAGCACCACTCCAAACAATGGAGGCAATCATGCCTGACGAAACTACGGCAATCAGCGCAGATGACTGGAGCGCCGCAATGGCTGAGCAATCTGCCGCCGCGCCACAGGCGCAACCCCATGTGTTCGATCAGCTTGGCGGAGGAGGGCAAGGGGTGGCGCACAACGACCTCGACATGATCATGGACATACCGGTGCAGCTCACGGTCGAACTCGGTCGCACCAAGATGCCGATCCGCAGCCTGTTGCAACTCGCTCAAGGTTCGGTAGTCGAGCTGTCCGGCCTGGCCGGCGAGCCGCTGGACGTGCTGATTAACGGCTTCCTGATCGCACAGGGCGAAGTGGTGGTGGTCAACGACAAGCTCGGCATCCGCCTGACCGATGTCATCACCCCGTCGGAGCGCCTGCGTCGCCTCAGCAATCGCTGAAATCAGGCCGGAAACATTCATCGGCCAAATAGATTCAGAATCAAGGAAACACTGAACGAGTCCTTTGTGACCCGAGCTCCCCTTCAGCATTATTCCATTGCAAGCCAGATAGCCCCCGCAGAGCGCAAAGAAATAAGCTATTTATTCCGCGCTGTTCCCGCGTTTCTCAAGGCCTGAATGCGATTATCCTTGCCGTGTTGCTATCCAGCGCTTAGCCGTGGCTAGAAACGGCTTCACGGATGAAATATCTCGTCAATCTGCCATTTACCTCCCGCTGTTTGATCGCCATGTGGGGTGTTCCGCATCTGGCCGCTGCGGAGCAGTCTGTGCGCCCGGCCTACACGCCGCCTCCTGCGGCAGTTTCTGCCAGCAGCATTGCCCAGATCTTCTTCAGCCTGTTTCTGGTTCTGGCTGCGGTCGCGCTGGTCGCGTGGATATTCAGGCGCATCAATTTGCCACGGCGCGGCGCCGGCAACCTGCTGAAAGTCGTATCGGTCGTCGCAGTCGGCCAGCGCGAGCGCGTCGTGCTGGTGGAAATCAACGATACCTGGCTGGTGGTAGGCGTGGCTCCTGGCCAGGTGCGTGCGCTGCACAGCATGCCCAGGGCCGAATTGCCGGAACCCGAAGCAGACGCCCCATCCGCTCCGGACGGAAAATTCCAGGGCTGGCTGAAATGTGTCACGGAGAAGCGCAATGGCTAGCCCCGCAATGGTATGCCCGCGCATTGATTCAGAGCAGCTTCTGCGCCTGGTGATTGGCGTACTGGCCTTCTGCCTGGTTCCGGCGGCGCAAGCCGCAGATGCCGGCCTGCCGGCCTTTACCAGCACGCCAGCGCCAGGCGGCGGACAAACATACTCCTTCAGCCTGCAAACACTGCTGCTGCTCACCTCGTTGAGCTTCCTGCCCGCCGTGATCTTGCTGATGACCGGCTTTACCCGCATTATTATCGTGCTATCCCTGCTGCGATCCGCCCTCGGAACGCCCTCCTCGCCGCCCAACCAGGTGCTGATCGGGCTGGCGCTGTTCCTGACGTTCTTCGTGATGTCGCCGGTGCTGGACAAGATTTACAACGATGCTTATCTGCCCTACAGCGAAAACAGGATCACGCTGGAACAGGCGTTTGACAAGGGCAGCGCGCCGCTCAAGACGTTCATGCTGCGACAGACGCGCGAAGCGGATCTCGCTCTGTTTGTGCGCATTTCCGCAAGCGAGCCGCCGGAAAGCGCGGACAAGGTGCCGCTCAAGATACTGGTTCCCGCATATGTCACCAGCGAACTGAAAACTGCTTTCCAGATCGGCTTCGTGGTGTTCATCCCTTTTCTCATCATTGACATGGTGGTGGCGAGCGTGCTGATGTCCATGGGTATGATGATGGTGTCGCCTGCAATTATTTCGCTGCCATTCAAGATCATGTTGTTCGTGCTGGCAGACGGATGGAACCTGCTCATCGGTTCCCTGGTGCAAAGCTTCTATACTTGAACACAGACGGTAGTCGGTAGCCGTCAGTTAAAGGTGGTCGCGCAGCGGCGGCAACACCGGCTAACCGCCAATAACTATTGATCCGGCACAGTTTGAACCTTGCCTATCCGGTTTGTTGCCAAAGTAGTTGAGAATGCCAGGAGGCGACATCAGCCNNAATGCGCTTCGCTTATTGCGCCCTACAGGGGGTGGGTTTTGGCAATCAACCGGATAGGCAGGGTTTGAACTTGATTGCCGTTCGTGCTGAGCCTGTCGAAGCACATGAATCCATTCACATTTCGACAAGCTCAATGCGAACGGATTTTTGGATAATGCATGCCGGATCAATAATGACCACCAACTAACGTCTGGCGACTAATTTATTGATGACCCCTGAAAATGTAATGACTCTCGGTCGCCAGGCGCTGGAACTGGCTCTGGTTGTTTCCGCGCCGCCCCTGCTGGCCGCTCTGGTGATCGGGCTGGTCATCAGCATCTTTCAGGCCGCCACCCAGATCAACGAAATGTCTTTGACATTCATCCCCAAGCTGGTCGGCATGTTCATCGTGATGATCTTTGCCGGCCCCTGGATGACCGGCTTGATGGTGGACTACATCCAGCGCCTGTTTGCCAGCATCCCGTGGCTAGTCGGATAACGGTGGCAGGCCATGATCAGCATCACCAGCTCGCAATTATCCGCATGGCTTGCCATGATCGCCTTCCCGTTTGTGCGCATCCTGGCCCTGGTTGCCAGCGCGCCCATCCTCGGCAACCGCCAGATTCCGGCGCGCATCAAAATCGGCTTGTCGCTGCTGTTGAGCGTTATCGTCGCCCCGACCGTGGCGGTGCCGCCCGATATCGAGCTGGATTCTGCGGTGGGCTTGTTCGTGCTGGTGCAACAAATACTGGTTGGCCTGGCGATGGGTTTTACCATGCGCCTTATCTTCACTGCGGTAGAAATGAGCGGGGACATCGCGGGGATGCAAATGGGGCTGGGCTTCGCCAGCTTTTATGACCCGCAGCACGCCGCATACACCCCCGTAGTCGCGCAGTTTCTCGGCATCATCGCCGCGCTCGCCTTTCTCGGCCTGAACGGGCATCTCGCCATGCTGTCCGCGTTGAGCGAGAGCTTCCACGCCTTCCCCATCAGCGCTGCGGCGCCCCGGGCTGCGGCGCTGCATACCCTGGCCGCCTGGGGCGGGAGCATATTCGTCTATGCGCTGCAATTATCTCTGCCGCTGATCGGAGCGCTGCTGATCACCAACATGGCGCTCGGCATTCTGGCGCGCAGCGCGCCGCAGCTCAACATTTTTGCAGTCGGTTTCCCGATTACCCTGGCTATCGGTTTCGCCGCGCTGGCGCTGGCGCTGCCCCATTTGTTGCCACTGCTGGAAATCATCACCCATGCCAGCATGGATACGGCAGCGAGCATCGTGCGGCAACTTGGGCAGCGGTAAGTTCGCCGCACCCAATACTGGCTTGACCCCACCCCCCAGAGTCAACTGCCGACAATCGGCGGCAATGCGGTCATCTGAACAACAGACCAGAATGCAAGGTTACGAGAGACTACTTTTTGGTTGGCAATAATACGTCGCCATGCCAGGCTCCGTGCCAGGAACAAAACCTAGGGATGGTGCCGCGACCGTCCGTTTCTCGGCCAAGGACTAAACCGCTTCGCGGTATGGGCGCTCCGATCCCGCGTCTGAGGTTGATTTTAAGCGTGCTGGTGGTTGACTGGTAGTTTCTGTTCCCCATGTTAGAAGTGAGGCAATCCGCCTCATTTTTCGACAGGAGCAGAATC
>CXWL01002301.1_pt1 | contig 26861 bp, 23 predicted proteins | sample 590931 | NCBI WGS metagenome assembly CXWL01 (sample SAMEA3498368, study PRJEB10139) | groundwater metagenome | biome: water well; material: biofilm material | place: Germany | collected 2015-04-27 | reverse complement strand
AAAGCCATTGGCGGAAAACAGAGCGAATTGAGCAATAGCCCCAACGCCCATGATCGGTGCTTGCCAATGCGTCGCACGACCGGGGCCCAGATCGGCAAAGCGATGAGGTTGGCCCCAAGATAGACGATCAGCATCAGCCAGACGCGCGAGGCGAAGCCCATATAGTCGGTCTGATAGATATAGGTGACGGCGGCGAAGACACCGTTCGACAGGCCGCACAGGGTGGCGGAAACGATGTAGAGCCTGAGCGGCGCATTTGTGAGAAACGCTGAAAATAGCCCCTTGAGGGTCGCTGGCTTGGGCGGCGCGCCAGGCTCGGCAGGCGCGAATTTCAGGGCGATCGGCACGGTCAGGGCCAGTCCGATAGCAACGGCAAAAGCCGCGAAACGCATAACGTCCGGGGAAAACTCGCTCGATGCAAAAATCGGTAATATCGGAATCAGCGAGAAGAGCAGGCTGCCAATATAGGCCGCGGTTGCCCGCGATGTGAAAATCGTCGCTCGGCTTGCATAATCGTGTGCCAGTTCGCTGCCCCACGCATCGTAGGGCACCGTGAGCATGGCCCAACCCAGATAGAATGCCAGCAACGAGAAGAAGAAGCGCTGCCAGGGTGCGCCCGGCTCGGGCGTCATGAGTGTGTAAAAGCCGATCGCAATCACAATGGCACCTGCAACCACCCATGGTTTGCGCCGTCCTGCAGACGAATGCGTACGGTCGGAAAAATAGCCGACCGTGAACTCGAACCCGACATCCACGAGGCGGGTGCAGAGAAGAACCGTGCCGACGACAATGGCCGAAAGGCCAATGTCACTGGCATAAAAGCCGGGCACAATGACGCCGACGGCATAGAGCATCATCGCAGACGGNNGATGCGCGAGGCGATTGGATCGCTTTGGATCGCCGCCCAATAGGATGAAAGTTTGGGATGCGTGCCCAGCAGGCTTTCGCTCCCGAACAGTCGGGGCGCCCATTCATAGGCAAGGATAAGCTGTGGCAGCAGCGCGCCATCCGCCTGGGTGAGCGATGTTCCAACCGCATATCCGTCGACCCCGATATATTCCTCCAGATAGTCCAGAGCCTTGTGGATCTCCCGCAATGCACTGCTGATGCGGTCCATGTTCCAGCTTGCTCGCGGCTGGCCTACCGCCTGAAACAGCGGGATCATCGCCATCACCAGATAGATGTCGCAAATTCGGGCGATAAGACGCACCTGCGCGCGCGCCCATGGCGACGCGGGGCGTAAGGTCGGTTCGGGGAACGCGTCCTCCAGATACTCGCAGATCACTTCGGATTCAGGCAGAGCGCGGCCATCGTCGAGAAGCAGGACGGGGATGCGTTCCATTGGATTGAACGCCGCAAAGTCGCCCTTGGATTCGGCCGAGGAATGAAATCCCGGCGGTTCGACAATCTCGACATCGATCCCTTTTGCATAAAGCAGCAGCCGGACACGGCTGGGAAAGGGCGACACATAGGTTTGGTAGAGTTTCATCCGATCCTCCAATCTGCTCGGAACAGTCGAGGCATGAAAAAGGCGGCAGATGGAATTTTATCCATCCGCCGCCCTTTCTCCTTAGCGCAGCGCCTTAGAAAGACTTGCGCAAGGTAATGCCATAGGTGCGCGGCTGGAGCGGATAGCCGGCATAGCTGCCCGATTGGGCGACCGACGCGAAGGCGCCCTGCAAGGCCTTGTCGTTGGTCAGGTTGCGAACCCAGAGCATCGCTTCGATGATGTCCTTGTTGCCAAGGCCAAGGCTGGCATTGACGGTATTGAAGTCGAAGGATGAAATCCCTGGGGGTACCAGCGAGCCGACTTGGACCGTGCTTGCATAGGCATATTCCGCCCGGACGAAGCCCTTCCAGTTACCAAGCTCAAAATTATAGGCTCCGTTGACGTTCACGCTCCATTTCGAGATCCCGGTTGGTCGTGTGCCGGAAAGATCGCGGAACTGGACGCCAGCCGTGCAGCGTGGATCAAACGGAACGCATGCTGCCCTGGTAAAGGAATCGTAGAGCGGATCGAGGTATGTCACGCCCAAGCCAAGATTGACGCCCTTGACCGGGCGATAGGCCGCATCGACTTCAACGCCCTTGACCGACTGCTTGCCCGCATTCACGAGGTTGAAGCCGGTTCCGGTAAAGGCGTTCGACTGGAAGCCCTTGATTGCCTGGTCAAACACGGCGACGTTCACGAAGCCGCCGGGGAAACTGGCCTTGATGCCGATTTCGTACACGGTGACATCCTCTGGTCCCGCAGATCGCCCGACACCGTTGACATCCGGCGGACGGCTATCGCGTGACAGGTTATACGCACCTGCCTTCCAGCCCTTTGAATAGGTCGCGTAGACGTTCAGGCGGCGGGAAAAGTCGTAAGCAATGCGACCCATATAGGTCACCTTGTTGCCCTTCAGCACGCCATCTTCTGTCGCATTTGGAAAATCGACGATCGGCTTGAGGAACTGGACTCCACCCAGGCCCAATACTCCGAACAGATTTCCCGGGATTGGCGACAATACCGTTGCACCGGGCCCCGCCAGCAGGAGAGCGAGTCCCTGCAATGTTTGCGTGGCACTGATCGGCACGTTCGGCAGGCCCGCAATCGGAACGGCGCCAAACGTCAGGTTGTTGAGGTTGAGAACCGCAAAACTGTCGGTTGTCGAAGTAACGGAACGGCCCTTCTTGTTGTCATTGAGGTAGGCAAGGCCGCCTGAAAGCGTAAGGCCGTCGATCACCTCAAAGTCCGCTTGGCCGAAGAGGGAATAGGACCGATCCTTGAGCACATAGGCTTCGGTGGAACCCGTGCCGTTCGCAATATAAGTGCTGCCAGGAATGATGGCCGTATTGCCACTGGCCCGTTGCAGGGCCTCAATCAATGTAATCAGACCGCTGGACAGCCTGTTGACATAGGCGCGGCCATCCCCGCGCCAAATGAGGGTTCCGCCAGCATCGATCTTTTCATCAGCGTAAAATCCGCCAAGGAGCCAGTTGAAGGGGCCATCCCCATTGGAGGTGAGGCGTACTTCCTGGGTAAATGCCCTGACCTGGGAAGTGTTGGTGGAATTGATGATCGGGGAACCTGTGAAATCGACATCCAAATTCGTATCGTTGGTCTGGTTGCGCAAGGCAGTGATCGACGTCAGCTTTCCAAAACCAAGGTCGAAATCCCCCTGTAGCGATATCCCTTTGCCGACTAGGTTGTTGTTGGGATTCTCGTTGTAAACGAGTTCATATTCGAAAATCCGGCTGGTATTACCGATCAGCGCGCCAAGGCCTCCAGGTTTGGCCGCGCCAATAAACAGTGTATTGGGGCCATTGAAAATCGGCACCGCACCGCAGCAAATTTCGTTTATCTTGTTATAGTCGGCGATCATGCGGAACGAAATGTCCGAGGAGGGCTCGAACAACACATCGGCCCGGACGGCATACCGATCCCGATTATTGACGCGACCACCGATATTGATGTTCTTGAAATACCCATGGCGATCGTCGAACGACCCCGACAAACGCACTGCAACACTATCGGTAATTCCGGTGTTGACGGAAAGGGTGCCTTCCCTCGAGCGATAGTTGCCAAAGCTCAACGAGACATTCGCGCCCGTCTTGAACTCCGGTTTTTTGGTGACAATGCTGATCGCGCCAGCCGACACGTTCTTGCCGAACAGGGTGCTCTGCGGCCCGCGCAGCACTTCGATCCGTTCAACTTCGGGGAGATCGGAAATCGCTGCGGCCGACCGCGAACGGTAAACGCCGTCGATAAACACACCCACCGAGCTCTCAATCCCGATATTGCCCGACCCGTTGCCGAAACCGCGAATGATAAAATTCGTCTGCGCCGAATTGTTGAACTGCGGCACTTTCAATGACGGAACCATCGATTGCAGGTCGAAAAGGTCGTTGATCGAAGCCTGCTCCACCGTCTTTGCATCGGTCACCGACACCGAAATGGGAACATCCTGCAGCGTTTGCGCGCGCTTGGTTGCCGTAACGATGATTTCGTTGCCTGAATCATCGGCCGCTTCAGTGTCGGCTTGCGGAGCTGTTTGTGCATAGGCTGGCAATGCTGCGAACAGAGCGAGCGCGGTTGCGCTGAGCAAATCGTATTTTTTCATATGTCCCCTCCTGATCCATGCGGGATGTTCCGGGGCAGGACGCTTGTTGCGCCTTCACGCCCCCACATTTTGCATGCAAGTCAGATGCTAAACCGCTATAGGTGCGTTCGTCAATGGCTTGCACCATCCCGTTGACTCTCTCTGCCATCCGGATGCAGGTTCTGCATCGAACAGCAATGCCGGATCCTTCTGTAGCATGACCGCAATAGCGACCAATTCGTCCCAGCCGATCACCATGTCGCGGGATCAGTTGTACGAGCTTGTCTGGAAGCGGCCGATTGCCACGCTGGCCCGTGATTTCGGTGTCAGCCCCAACGCCCTGACCAAGATTTGCGACAGGATGCTGGTTCCGTATCCGGGCAGGGGGTATTGGTCGAAAGCCGCCGCAAGGAGAAGCACACAGCATCCCTTACCGCATGCGCCGTCGAGCGAGTTCCGCGCGGTCACCCTGGGCAACGGGCGCCACACGACTTTGTCACGCCGACCGAGGTCGAGAATGTCGCCGGCGGATCGGATAGCCCAGATTCTGGCCATCGCGAGGGAAACGGCGATTCAGCATGGCATTGCGGCGGTAAACCTCAAGCGCGTTGCCCGTGTTGCCGGTATTAGCGAAACGCTGATCTACCACTATTTCAGTGGCCGGCTGGAGATCTTCATTGCCCTGGCACGCCAGGAACTGGATGCCGTGCGCGAAGGGCAAAAACTGGGCCTGGAGTCTCGCGACGGGGATCTGCAACGCGGGATCGACATGACAACCCGGAACTATCTGGTCGTCATGGCCGAACGGGGCGACCTTGTCCAAACTCTGCTTTCGGATCCTGTCATCGCGGCCCGGTTCCAGATGGAATACAAGCTCGATCGCGAAACCATCGTGCGTACACTGGCGAGCGCTGCCGTGAGGCAAGGGGGCGTACCCGAGTCTGTGGCCGTGGCGGCATCGCAGATCATCACCGCCGTGACGATGCGTGCCGGGCGATTGCTGGTAAAGAAGAAGATGCCTGTGGATACCGCAGTCGCGCTGAGCCTTGCCGCCGCGAACACGGGGGCGAAGGCAGTTGTGAAGTTCTACGGTGCTCCCACGACGCGTCCGTTGAGCGTAGACGCCAACGCTTGAAGGGTGGTGGTGGTCAGCAGGGCGCAAAGCTGGGCACCTGTTTTCATGTCGATCTCGCCCTCGGCAACCATCCGTCCGGCGCGTTCCGGAATTGACGTAAGAAGCACGGCCGCCGCCACCGCATCATGTGCACAGAGACCCATTCCGTCGCGGATCCTGCCCGCTACACGCCTCAAAAGCCCGTCTCTCATAGCGCGCGTTGTGCTGCTGAACTGGCTCGAGACGGACGGATTGATCAGGAGCATATGCAGCACTGAGCCGCGCAAGGATACGTGCTGGAAATAGGCATGCGCGCTCCGCGTCGCAGCTAAGTCGGTCTTGGCAAACATGAGCGCAGCGCCCAGCCCATTGGCGTCGAGCGCTTCGAACTCACGCTGTGCGACACCGTCGAGCACTGCAGAAATTGCGGGAAAGTGGACATATATGAGGGCTTTGCTCACTCCGCATTCGCGCGCCAGTCCCTCCATTGAAATATTCGCAAGGCCCACCGTTCCGAGAATTTCGGTCGCAACTGCGAGTATCTGCTCCCGCCGGTCATCGCTGCTCAATCTTGGGGGCTTGCGCATCGCGGCCTGCTTCTTGCTGTATCTCATCTCGTGGAACTTTCAGCCCCCGATCTGGCGCGTCAAGCCTTCAAAAGAGGGCCAGCTGCGGATTAGTGCACAAGAACCACAAGGTCACGCGCTTCCTTTGTAGCGCCTCAGGGAAACACCGAGCCATGCGGTCATGCGAGTGCCCTTTCGATCATCCAGAATGCGGCCACACTGCCAATCGCATAGGCTGACGCGACCTGTGCGGTGCGCAAGCGTTGGCTGACAAAGCGGCGGATGAAGGCAAGCGCGGTCAACCCTGCCGCGACAATGATGAGTTGACCAGCTTCAACGCCCAGATTGAAGGCGAGCAACGCCACAGGGATCTCGCCTTCGGGCAAACCGACTTCGGCAAGAGCCCCGGCAAAGCCGAACCCGTGGAGCAGCCCGAAAGCGAATGCGACCAGCCAGGGAATGCGCTCGGACAGGCGCGGCATATCGGGTCTGGCTTTCACGATTTCCACAGCAAGGAAGACGATCGACAGCGCGATGCAGATTTCAACAGGTTGCCGGGGAACGCTGACAAGATGCAGCGTCGTCCCGATCAGCGTGAGCGAATGCGCCACCGTGAAGGCGGTGACTGTCTTGGCGATCTTCCACCCGCCTGTCAGCAGCAGCACGAGCGAAAGCACGAACAGGAAATGGTCATAGCCGGTCAGAATATGTTCAACGCCGAGGGCAAAATAGGTTTTGGAGATTTGTGAGCGCTGTGCCTTTGCCTGCACTTCCGTCACCGGCGCATCGGCCGTTAGACGCGCCGCCTGCACCGGACGATCGAGCGGCGCGATTCGCACCAGTGCATCCGTAAAGGTCGCGTCAAGGCCGCTAAGGCCGACCTTCTGACCGGCAAGTGGCGCCGAGCAAGTTATCGTCGAGACTGCAACCACAGCGCCTCCGACAAGCGAGCGTGCGGGCGTAGTCCTGGTACAGAATTTGGGTAGGGCAGGCGCAGCATTGGTCGCAAGTCCGCCCTTGATTGGCGCCTTCCAAACCATCCGCCACTCGCTCGCGCTGCGTTGCGTCAGTTCGAGATAGCCGGGGCGAAGTTCGTCGCCAAGGGCCGGGGCGGTAAACCCGATCACGAACAGCAGGAACGCAAGCGAGCGGGCGAACTTCATTCGGGCCGCCCGATCTCGATGTCATAGGCGTCGAGCAATGTCTGGTAGGCCTGATTTTCGCGTTGCTCGCGCGTCGCTGCTCGCCAGTCGTTTTCGACCCGTTGGCGCACCTCGGGGAGCCTGGGCTTGCGCGATGTTTCAACGCTGCGGATGCGAACGAGATGGAGGCCAAAGCCCGAGGTGACCGGCCCCACCCACTCTGCCTTGGGGAGGTCGATCAGTGCCACTGCAAATCCCTCTCCGAACTGGCGGCCGATGTCTAGCTGCGACGCCGCCTCCATCTTGCGCGGCAGCGAGATGGCATCCCCCAGTTTCTGCCCGTCGGCGCCTGCCCTCAATCTGACGAGCAGCGTTTTCGCTCTGGCAAGAGCGGCGGCATCGCCATCCGCCGTGTTCAGATAGACCGAGTCAAAACTGAATACCGGATCGGAGGCATAGCGGGCCGGATATTTGTCGAGCCAGGCCTGAAGCACGCCGTCGCTTGCGATCATATTCTCGGCTTCGGAAGTCGCGAGGAATTCCATCTTGGAGCGCAGGCGACGGCGAACCACCATATCGTCCTTGTCGAGCCCCAGGCCGATCGCCTCGCGGGTGTAGATTTCCTCCTTGATATAATCGCGGATCAGGCCGTCGAGCTCCCTGGGGCTGGGCGGGCGCTGCCAGGTTTGCGACCACATCGCCGCCAGCCGCTCGACCTGCTCTTGCTTGATGACAATCCGCCGGTCACCCGCATCGGTGTTGCCGCTGCCAGCCCCGTAGAAAGTGAAGATCAGCGCGCCTGCCAAAAGAAAATGCACCAATGGTTCCCGCAATCCCTGCGCCAGTCGCCCGCCAAAATTCATGCGATCATCCCTTGGGGCTATACCAGATTGGCGAACCATAGGCCCGCTCCTGTTGGACGAGCACTGCCTTTGGCGAAGGCCGGGCGATACCGAATGCCGCCATGTCATAGGCGATCCAGCTTGGCGTCGGGATTTCCAGGACGCGGGCATAATAGAATGCGCGCTCACCAAGTTTGAAGTCCGGGTCTTGCCACCAGGCGGACAGCATCGGTGCGCCAATGCTGTTGCTATATTCGGCACCTTTCACCGTATTGCCGACCGGAGGCAGCTTGCCGGCCTTGCCCGGCTTGCGCGCGCCACTCCATGCGACATCAAAGACCTTTTCGTGCATCTCTCCCCTGGTATCGATCCAGCCTTTGACGATCTGGATGCGATCGAGATTTGCGCCGTCCGGATCGCGCATCGCTTCCACCAGGAAGCCCGGCGCGCGGCCCGATCCAGTCAGGTCGCTCCCCATTGGAACGCCTTTGCCATAGCCGATGCGCGACAGGTCAGGGCGAGCCAGATCCGACGCTGCAAAACTCCATCCCCCAAACATCCGCACACGCATCCGCGTACCGGTGGTCGCAAACACCTCGCGCCGCGCCATCGCCTCGAACAGGTCCTTGCGGGTATTGGCCCGGGCCCAAACGCCGACAAGCCCTGAGGAAAGCGAGTCATAGCCGAATTGCTCGAAGCTCTCGCCCTTGGAAAATTGCTGGGTGATCGCGGTGCGGTATCGCGTGTCGCCCGTGCCGGGTTCAAGCGGACTGACCTTGCCAAAGAAATTGGCTTCTTCCGTGGTCGCAAGGCTGGTGTGGCTGTCGGTCGAACCGATCATGCCGAACTTGAACGGATTGACGCCGAGCTTCGCTTCCCATGCCAGCCCCTGCTTCAGGGCCGCGCGCGCATATTCGCGCGGCAGCATGTCCCTCGTTTTAGGGGCCATGCCAAAATTTCCACGATCCCAGCGATAATAATCGGCGAACTCGTCATTCGGGGAGAGAACAGGGTGCGTTTCGCCATCCCCCTTGATCTGCGTCACTTCGTAAAGTGGTTCCCAGCGTTGCCGCCGCGCCGCATATTCGGCGGTGATCGGGCCGCCGCCCAAGGTCTTGACGTCGAACATCGTGCCGTTGGAGAGATTGCCATTGTGCGGGATTGCGAGCGCGCGCCCGCTGGTGGCCTTCTCATATGCGGCAAGATAGGCCCATAAATCTTCGGGATTGGATGATTCATTGGACGAGAAGGGCAGCACCGATCCTGCCTTGTCGCGTCCATCCTGGAATATCACGACGCGGTGGAGATTGTCGCCGCGCTGCACCGATGTGTACTCATAACCGATAAAGGCTGTGAAGCTGCCCGGCTGGTTGTGCGTTTCGGCAGCGTCGATGATCCGGTCCCACATCGAGCGGCGGATCGCATCATTATGGAGAACCGGACGGCCCGCGCGGCGTTCCATTGCGTAGAGCCTGTAGGCCGCCGTGAAATCGCCCTTGGTGACGAAGTCGATCAGCTGCCTGCCGATCGGGTCGGCGAGCGCCAGCGGATCGCGATTGTTGACCATCGGCGCGATGCCCAGCGACTCCGAATGATCTGCAATGACGAGGAAATCGAGCGGCCGTCTGATCCGCGCCTTCATTCCCATCGAGGCGGTTACGACCTCGCCCTTGGCAAAACGATACGCCGCGTCGGGCCCCAGCCGGTTGCCGACCATCCCGGCGTCCGCGCTATAAGCAGTATGCAGGTGCGTATCGCCAAAGAACACACGGTCGGGATAATCCGCCTTTAGATTAGGCGAATATTCCCCGGCCGCCAGCGCCACCGAAGCGCTGGCGAGCGTCAGAACTGCAATCCAGCGCTTGCGCATCATGCGCCAACCCATAGCGGGGAGCTCCACGCCCGTTCCTGGATCGTCAGCGGCAGGATTGGCTGGGGTTTCTTCCCAAGCCGGTTCGCTTCCCAGGTTGACCAGCGGCAAGTCGGGTTTTCCAGCACGCGGACATAGTAAAAGGCGCGCCGAGCCGCAGAAAAATCCGGATCGCGCCAGGACACTTTGAGTTCGCCTGCACCTTGCGCCGGATCGATCTTGCAGCTCCGGGTGTCGATATTCTCGGCACTTGCCGGGCAACGGTGAGTCCTTGCGTCAGGCACACCCCTGGCACAGGCGATGTCATAGACCTTTTCGCGGGTCTGGCCCTTTTCGACCCAACCGCGAATGATCTGCATCCGTTGCAGCCCGGCGCTGTTCGGGTCTTTCATTGCTTGCGCAAGGAAGGTCGGCGCACCCCTGCCAGCAAGGCGCAAGTCACCGCCCATCGGTACGCCCCTGGCATAGGCCGTTGTGGCAAACGTCGCGCTTGCCCAGATGTCGGCAGGATAATCATGCCCGGCGAATAGCCTCACCTTGATGCGCGGGCCGGAGGTGGCAAAGGTTTCCTTGCGCCGCATCGCTGCGAATATGTCCTCACGAACGTTGCGTTCTGCCCAGACCCCGGCAAGGCCCGCCGCACTCCATTTGTAGAAGGGCGTGGCGGACGAGCCTTTGAGGGTTGCATCAACAGGTGACGGGACTGTCCGCCGCCCTTCGGGCGTGCCGTCATTGAGGCCCGTCTTGCCGAAATAATGATCCTCTTCGACGGGGCCGCCGGCATTGTGGGTGTCCGACGAACCGATCAGCCCGAACTTGTAAGGATTGACCCCGATCCTCGCCTCGATCTCAAGCCCGCGTTGCAGCGCCTGGCGGACATAACTGCCATCGGTCTTGCCAACGATGTCGGTGCCGAGCAGCACATTGTAAATCTCGAAATCTGACCATTCGTCATTGGGAGAAAGCGATGGATGCGTATCCGACGTGCCTTTGACCTGCGTCATTTCGACAAGCGGCTCGTTGCGCATCCGTGTCTCGGCATACTGGCTCGTGATCGGATTACCCGCGAAATCGGTCAGCTGGAACATCAGCCCGTTCGAGACGTTGCTGTTGTGCGGGATGGAGAGGCCGTCCATGCCTTTCGAGCGATTGGCGTCGAGCCATGCCCAGAGGTTTTCAGGATTGAGCGAGTCCAGCGCGCCATAAGGCAGGTCGGGTCGTCGCGCTGTCCGGAACAGGACGACACGGTGAAGGTTCCCGTATTGCGGCTGCGCAGTATATTCAAAGCCTGCAAAGGTAGTGAACTTGCCAGGCCTGTAATGGCGATCCGCAGCGGCTTGAATGTCTGCCCAGGTAGAGCGGATGACCTCCTCATTGTTCATTTCGGGGATGGCCTTGCCAGCCGTGATCGACTGGAACACCTTTCCAAACGCAACCGCGATCTTTTCGCGCGCACTCGAAAACATGTCCTGCGCGTATGAAATGAGCGACATGGAATTTGCCTTATCGTCCATCGCAGGCAGGACGCCCAGATATTCGGCGTGATCCGTCACCGCATAGAAATCGAGTGGCCCTCCCTTTAGCGCGATGTCATAGCCACTGGCGTGCCGGATCGTTTCGCCCAGCGCGTAGCGATAGGCGTCGTCGGGCGTCCGGCGAATGCCGAAAATATAGCTGTCGAACGACAATTGGGTGTGGACATGGACATCACCGAACAGGGCGACTCGCCGGTCGGCTTCGTCGGCCTGCGCCGCTCCCGACACCAATATCGCGGATGCCGCTACGGCGCCCTTGAGCGCGCGCCTGAACATGGCTGTCATGGGCTCCCCTCCTGACTATGTTGTTGAAATCTGCACCCACACATCCCTTCGGGCAAGCGCTGATTGATCATCTTGCCCGCAGTGAAGCCGCCATCGATGCGCAGCTCGGGTCCCGTCACGAAACGCGATTCATCCAATCCGGGATAGAGCACGCCATCGTTATCGGCGATCGACCGGATGACTGGCATTCGATATATTGCGACACTGCGGCCGCTGCGACTGCAAGGGGATTGGATCCCGATTTGTTGGAAAGCCTCCTGGTGACCCCTACGGGAATCGAACCCGTGTTTCAGCCGTGAAAGGGCCGCGTCCTAACCGCTAGACGAAGGGGCCGTCGAAGCGAGCCGCGCGCTTACCAGAATAGTGCGCGTGGTCAACCGTGTTTGGTCAATCTGCCCAGGCAGCATCGTCAATATGGAGTTCGGCTGACGGGCGCGCGCCCCAATCGTCGATTTTCGCGCGTCCCGCCATCCACAGCCGCCGGTCGCGCCCTGCGCCGAGGATCGCCTGGCCTAGTTCGGTTTCGGCTTGACGGAAGGCAACGGTCTTCAAGGAACGGCCGTCATCGCCCGCCATAACCGCACGAACATGGTTCGTGCCGACAATATCGGCCTTGATGACGCGCATCGGCCCGGCGGCAATGCGCGGCGCGGGCCAGCCCATGCCATAAGGGCCGCCGGCCTCCAGCGCCTCTACAAGGACAGGGGTGACGCCACCCGTTGCAACCACGGCGTCCAGCAACAGATTGCGACCCTCGCCCGATCTGGCGACGTCCGCCGCAAGGCGGTTCTCCAGGAAATCGGCAAACGCATCGATCCGGTTCGCGTCGATGGTCAGCCCCGCCGCCATTGCATGGCCGCCTCCTGCAACCAGCAAGCCTGCATCCTTCGCAGCCAGCACGGCCGCGCCCAGATCGACACCCGAAATCGAACGCCCCGATCCCTTGCCAACGCCTTCGCCATCGACGGCAATGACGATTGCCGGGCGATCGAACTTCTCTTTCAGGCGCCCAGCGACAATCCCTATCACGCCGGGATGCCAGCCGCTGCCGCTGACCACGGCAACCGCGCGATTGCCCTGACCGATGGCGGCGGCCTCAGCCTCGCCCTGCACANNAGGGCAAAGCCCAGATCGGAGCAGATCGGCGCCCGCTTGAGCCGCGACGCTGTGATCAGCGCATCGAGCCCGACATTGTGCCGCCCGGCCATGACCTTGAGCCCCTGCGCCACAAAGGCGCGGTTCAGCCCGCGCAATTGGGCAACATCGGCAACCGTTCCCAAGGCGACAATATCGAGGAGTTCGAGGAGCCTGGGTTCGGGCCGGGACGCAAAATAGCCGTCGTCGCGAAGGCGGCGGATGAGTGCTGCCCCCAGCAGCCAGGCAACCCCGACGGCGGCCAGATGGCCAAACGCCGCGCCTTCGCCTTCATCGAGCCGATTGGGGTTCACCAGCGCAAAGGCTGCGGGAAGCTCTGTCGCGCATTTGTGATGATCGACGACGATCACATCGACTCCCGTTGCCCTGGCCATGGCAAGCGCTTCAAACGCCTGTGCGCCGCAATCGACGGTAACGATCAGGGTCGATCCGTCCTGCGCGAGTTTCACAAGCGCTTCGCCCGAAGGGCCATAGCCCTCCATCAACCGGTCGGGGATGTAGGCTCCTGCCTCAAGCCCGAGATCGCGCAACAGCCGGATCAGCAGCGCCGCCGATGTTGCCCCATCGACATCATAATCCCCAAAGATCGTGACCTTTTCGCTCGAACGCACCGCTTCGGCGAGCCGGTTTGCAGCCAGGTCCATGTCACGGAAAATCGACGGGTCCGGCATGAAATCCCGGATCGTCGGATTGCGGTGCGCCGCCAGGGCTTCGGGCGGGCATCCGCGCGCGAGCAGCAGCTGATCGACCAGATCGTCGCATTCGCCCGCAGCCCCGCGCCACGCCCATGTCTGTCCAGTGATCGAACGCGGGAAGGAAAGCGGGGAGGGCATGATGCTGGGTTAGCCTTATTTCGATTACCGCCTTCCCGAGCGAAGACGAGGGACTATGCCGAGCGAAGTCGAGGCTTTCGCCGTCAAGGTTCTCGGCTACGCTCGAATGAGTCCCTCGTCTTCGCTCGGGAGGGCGGTAACGGAAACCGGGTCGAATTGAAATCATCCCCTTCCAGAAGCAAGGCCCGCACTCCTGCAACGCCTTACTTCGGCTTCTCAGCTTTCTCCGGCGGCTTGGCGTCGATCGAAATGCCGTCGCGATCGAGTTTCAAATTGATGTCGACATCGCCGACATTGGTATCGAGCGAAATGCTGTTGTCATTCCCCACCGTGATCGTGCCGTCATTGCCCAACCCGATCGGCGGGATCGCCACTGCCGCGTTGTCCGGCTGATCCAGAGGCTTTGGCCGGGTAAGAGGCGCGGCACCGCTGATCGCCTGAGCCATGAAATCGCGCCAGATCCGTGCGGGCACATTGCCGCCGTTGATGCCGCGCAGCGGCGTATTGTCATCATTGCCGATCCATACGCCGACCACCAGATCGCCCGCAAAGCCGATAAACAGCGCATCGCGATTGTCCTGGCTGGTCCCGGTCTTGCCAAAGGCATTCACGCGCAGTGCAGCGGCGTGACCGGTGCCTTCGCTGATCGGGGCGGCGAGCAATTCCATCAGCATGTCATGCGTACCGGAACCGAAGCTACGCTCCGATGACAGCAGTTTTCTGAAGAACCCAGGCTCCTCTGTCGGGATGCCGTGTGGCCTGACGGGGTAGTGTTTCGCCGCCACCGCAGCATAGGCCGATGTCAGTTCGAGCAACGTCACGCCCGACGTGCCAAGTGCAAGGCTGGGGTCGGCGGAAAGCGGACTCTTGATCCCAAGATCGCGCGCGGCCTTGATGACGGCTTCGTCGCCCAGCCTCTGGTAGAGCTTGACCGCCGCAACATTGCTCGACCGCGCAAACGCCTGTTTCAACGTGATCTGGCCGCGATAGCGCTCTCCGCTGTTCTTCGGGCGATAGCTGCCAGTGATGATCGGGCTGTCATCGATCATGCTTTCGGGCGTCATGCCGGCGCGCAGCGCGGCGAGATAGACGAAGAGCTTGAAGGTCGATCCGGGCTGCCGCCGCGCCTGCGTCGCGCGATTGAACGGCGATTTGTCATAGGAACGCCCGCCGATCATTGCCACAACCTCGCCATTGGGCCGCATCGCCACCAGCGCCACCTGGGCATTACCGATCGCTGCCCGACCGACCGCCGCGCGCGCGATGCGCTGCATCCGGGCATCGAGCGTGGTCTCGATCTCCTGCTCGCCATAGGATTCCTGGGCAACCGCCCGCGCCTGCGGCATCGCCCAATCGGCAAAATAGGTGCCGGTCGGCAGGCCGGGCCGCTCCCGCCGGTCGATTGCGGCTGCGGGCGTCGCCTTTGCCTTGGCCTCGCCGATAAAGCCGCTGGCGGCCATCGCGTCGAGCACCATCCGTGCCCGCTTCTGCGCCGCCTTGGGGTTCTTTGTCGGTGCAAGGCGGGACGGCGCCTGCACCAGCCCTGCCAGCATCGCCGCCTGCGACAAGGTCAGCCGTTCGGGCTGGCGGTAAAAATAATGGAGCGAAGCGGCCCGCAAACCATAGACATTGTCACCGAAATAGACGTTCGAAAGATAGCGTTCGAGGATCTCGTCCTTGGTCAGCCACGCCTCCAGCCAGAAGGCGATCAGCATCTCGCGCGCCTTGCGCGTCAGGCTGCGCTCGGGGGTCAGGAAGGTGATCTTGGCAAGCTGCTGGGTGATCGTGCTCCCGCCCTGCGTCCCGCCGCTGCCCATATTGTTGAGCGCTGCGCGTGCCAGCCCGCGCGGATCGATCCCCCAGTGCGAATGGAAGCGCCGGTCCTCAATGGCGATGAAGGCTTGTTTGACATGATCGGGCAGCATGGTCGCCTTGACCGGCTCCCCCATGATCGCGCCATTACGGGCAAAGGCCTGGCCATCGGCCGCGAGCAAGGTCAGCTGCGGCGGTGCAATCGGCTGGAGCGACTTGGAGAGCGGTGCCGTCAGAACCAGCCAGACGAACAGCAACACAAAAACGACCGCCGACGCCTTGAAGCCGCGCCTGATCCACAACCACCGCACGGCCCATTTCGAAGGCGGCGGCAGGGCCGCAAATTCCGCCTCATCCTCATAGGGCGCGATCCAGTCGCGGCCATACGCAGGATCATCGGCATTGAGCGGCGGGCTGGACATTGTCGCTGTATTACAAGCCTATGACAGCGCTGGCGAGGGGGAAATTATGCGCGGGCACCTTTGTGATGCTCGCCCCTCACCCAGCGCACAGTACCCGAGCTTGCGCGCATCACGACGCTTTCGGTGGTCATCGTGCCGTTTTTCAGCCGCTTCACCCCGTCGAGGAGCGAACCGTCGGTCACGCCCGTCGCCGCGAAAATGCAATCGCCCTTGGCCAGCTCCTTGAGGTCATAGATATAATCGAGGTCCTTGATGCCCCATTTGCGGGCGCGGCTTTTCTCGTCGTCGTTGCGAAACAGCAGCCGCCCCTTGAACTGCCCGCCGACGCAGCGCAGCGCAGCGGCCGCCAGCACGCCCTCGGGCGCGCCGCCGGAGCCCATATACATGTCGATCGTGGTGTCCGGGTCGGTCACGGCAATCACGCCGGCAACATCGCCATCGGGGATCAGCATGATGCCGCAGCCAATGCCGCGCAGTTCGGCGATCAGCTTTTCGTGGCGCGGGCGATCAAGGACGCAGACGATGATCTCATTGGGCTGGACGCCCTTGGCCTTGGCGACCGCCGTGACATTCTCGGTGGGTGTCCTGGCAAGATCGATGATGCCTTCCGGATAGCCAGGGCCGACCGCGAGCTTGTCCATATAGACATCGGGCGCGTTGAGCAGGTTGCCTTCTTCGGCCACAGCCAGCACCGCGAGCGCATTGGGGCCGGCCTTGGCCGTGATCGTCGTGCCCTCAAGCGGATCGAGCGCAATGTCGATCCTCGGGCCGGTGCCGATCGCACTGCCAACCTTTTCGCCGATGAAGAGCATCGGGGCTTCGTCGCGTTCGCCTTCGCCGATAACCACAGTGCCATCCATAGCCAGCTCATTGAGCGCAGCGCGCATCGCTTCGACAGCGGCGGCGTCGGCGGCCTTTTCATCGCCGCGCCCGATCAGCCTGGAAGCGGAAATCGCCGCCGCCTCGGTGACGCGCACCATTTCGAGGACGAGAACGCGGTCGAGGACTTTGGAAGCGGTAACCATTGGACATCTTATCCCGTGCCTGTAAATTTGTTCCGCCGATAGGCGAGGAGTATTGCAATGTCGAGAATGGCGATTGTCGTGTTACTGTCAATTGCCGGCACATCGGCACATGCCACTCAGTCTTTGGAAACCACTGCGGATATGATTGCGCGTTACGGGGAGCTGACCCGGGGCGACCCCGATTGCCGTCGCGCACAGACGGGCGATGAAATCGTGGTGTGCGGGCGGCGTGATGCCGATCGTTATCGTGTCCCGCTGGTGGAGCCCGAAGCAGGCGACCGGCGCGTCGAAAGCGTCGCGGCGGAGCGGGAGCGTTACCAGTACAAGCGAACACCGTGCCAGAACTACGAACTCTTCCTCGTCGGTTGCGGCATGGTGGGCGTATCGGTGGGGATCGACGGGTCAGGCCGGGTGCAGTACCGCAAGCTTGCGGACTGACCACGCATCAGAAATCCAGAATAGGCATCATCATCGGCGCGCCGACCAGGCTGGGCGATCCTGAAAGCGCGGAAAGCGCGGCGGTCACGGCGCTTTCCGGCCCCTCATGCGTCGTCATGACGACCAGCACGCCACCGCCCGGCGCTTCGCCGCGCTGGATCATGCTCTCGATCGAAACACCCGCATCGCGCATTGCGGCTGTCAGTTCGGCGAGAACGCCGGTGCGATCCGCCACGGTGAAGCGCAGATAGGCGCGGCCCACGCGCTTGCCGGGATCGGCCGTGCCGGGATGGGCGAGGCTGGCGACCGGCATCGCGAAGGCCGGGCCATATTCACCGCGCGCAATGTCGATCAGGTCGGCGACGACCGCTGATGCTGTTGGCCCTTCGCCTGCGCCACGCCCTTCGAAGAAAAGCCGCCCGACAAAATTGCCTTCGGCCACGACGGCATTCATTGCGCCTGCAACATGGGAGAGCGGATGCGTCACCGGCACGAGGCATGGATGGACGCGCTGGAACAGGCCGTCGCTTCCCGCATCGGCCAGCCCGACCAGCCGGACGCGAAAGCCAAGTGCCCGGGCCTGGGCAATGTCGCCCGCCAGCACGTCGCGGATGCCGGTGATCCGCACGGCGTCGAAATCGAGCCGCGTTCCGAAAGAGAGCGAGGCAAGGATCGCCAGCTTGTGCGCGGCATCCACGCCGTCAATGTCGAACGCCGGATCGGCCTCCGCATAACCAAGCGCCTGTGCATCGGCCAGCACATCGGCAAAGCTGCGGCCTTCGCTTTCCATCGTCGTCAGTATGTAATTGCAGGTGCCGTTGAGGATGCCATAGACATGGGTGATCTCGTTGGCGGCAGCCCCTTCGCGCAAGCCCTTGATGACCGGAATCCCGCCGGCAACAGCGGCTTCGTATTTCAGCGCAACATCGGCATCCTCTGCGGACTTGGCGAGTGCCACGCCATGATGCGCGATCATCGCCTTGTTGGCCGTAACGAACGCCTTGCCATGGGCGATGCTGGCCTCGGCGAGCGCAAGGGCAGGGCCGTCCGCCCCGCCGATCAGTTCCACCACGACGTCAATGCCGTCCCGCGCGGCAAGCGCCACCGGATCGTCGCTCCACTCCAGACCCGAAAGATCGATCCCGCGATCGCGGCTGCGGTCGCGCGCCGATACGGCGACGATTTCGATCGGGCGGCTTGCGCGGCGCGTAATCAGGTCGCGATTGGCCTCAAGCAGCTTGATGACGCCGCCGCCTACGGTTCCCAGACCTGCCAATGCAACGCGAAGCGGCTCACTCATGCCCATAATTCCCCTGAATTTGGCCGCTCTCTAAGCGGCGGAGGCAACGAAGGGAAGGGCCGCACACAAGAATTGATGAACCACATCTCCACAGCCAGCGTTAATCCAACCCAAACTATATGTCCCACGCCGGAACAGCCCCAATTTGGGGGCATCCGGCGGCGGAAAATAAGGCTATGGGCCAGCTTCCGTCATTTTTCGGGCGGCGAATCGAAACAGGGTGAAGGTGGCAGCAATCAGGATCAGACGCGGGCAAGGCCGCAGCGTCCGCCGCATACGCGGCGTGGTGATGCTGTGCCTGATGGCAGTCGTTACATCCTGCGTCATTCCGCTGGCGGCCTCGCGCGCGCCGACCGGTTTCTCGATCGCGCTTGACGCACCACAACCTTATGATGCGAGTGAAGGCCTTACGGGGCTCATGGCCGCTGCTACTCCCGATGCGCTTCAGCCACAGACCCCGGGTTTTTCGCCGACGATGCTGGTGCCGGGGCCGGCTGCAAGTCCGTTCAAGCTAAGGGGCAATGGGCAGGACGTGCTGCGGGCTTCGCTCTGCCTGACGGCGGCAATCTATTACGAAGCCGGGAACGAGCCCGATGAGGGGCAACGCGCGGTCGCGCAGGTTATCCTCAACCGCGTCCGCCATCCGGCCTATCCGGACACGATCTGCGGCGTGGTCTATCAGGGCACCGAGCGCAACGACACGCTGTGCCAGTTCACCTTTGGCTGTGACGGATCGATGGCGCGCATGCCCGTCGCATCGGTCTGGTCGCGCGCACGACGCAATGCGCAGGCCGCGCTTTCAGGCGCTGTCTATGCGCCGGTCGGCCTTGCCACCCATTATCACACCCTTGCCGTGAACCCGGTCTGGAACAAGACGCTGACGCCTGCTTCGATTGTCGGCGCGCATATCTTCTTTCGCTGGCCGGGCGGGGCGGGGAGCCCGAAGGCGTTTCATGCCAGCTATCGCGGGAATGAACCGATCCCGGCGCCCAAAGCCAAGCTGATCCTGCCCATTGCCCCGCTCGAGATGGCTAATCTGCCCCTGCCGCTGCCCGTGCCGCAGGATTGGGCGAGCGCCACGTCCCTTCCAGTGGAGGCCGCGCGCATCGCCAGCATCGCGCCAACCAAACCCATTGCCGCCGACCGCCGCTATGTAGCGGGAAGCCTGCCCGAAAGCGACGTCCGCGAGGAATATCGCAATTCAGGCCAGTGGATCGCGCGCTAGGGCGCGTTCCTGATTGAAACAATGACTGCCCCGGCCTTCAGCCAAAGGCTGAAGTTTATCCTGAGCGCCTGCCTTGCAGGCAGTCGAAGGGCCGGGGAGCAAGGTATGATTCAATTAGACCGAAACGGCGTTAGAGAGGGGTGATTTCAGGTTGTATCGTTCCCATCCCAACCCTTCTTTGTCATTCCCGCTTTCGCGGGAATGACAAATGTGAGGGGCTAAGGTGGATCGGTGAAACGTCATCAAACTCCAGGGCAATGAAAAGGGGTCGCGCCGGGAACGCGACCCCTTAGTGGATCAATGTCATTGTCAGCCTATCTGCTGGCGAGCGCTACTTCGCCCGTTCGTGAAACAACTTTGCGATAGGCAGAACTGACCGCACGATCATAGCATTTGTTGCCGTTGATCATCGCAACCAGACTGCGATCGCCCTCGACAATGCAGACACGCTTCGCAGCGAACGAGATGCGGCGTGCAAGCACCTCACGACCAGCCGGGCTGGCAAGGTTAAGGTCGGCGGTACGCACCGTGGCCGATGCCGGGGCCGCAAATGCAGGGGCGGAAACAAAGGCGCTGGCCATAGCGGCAAGTGTCAGGACGGGCTTGTTCATGACTATTCTCCTCAATCGGTTTGTGCCGCAGCGGAGTTAAGGGATGGGGAACGCTGCGGCACGATTGGGGAGATAGGGCAAAGCGCAGGGTGGCGCGCGAAGCCTTCGATCAAGGCGCCAGCGTATTAGACGAACAACACAGTTCGACGACAAGCGACCATTCGTGCTCGACAGGCGGCCTTCCCACTTGCCGAATCCGAACAAATCTGGAACAGAGTATCGCCATGTTGACTCACATATCGGTGCGCGGCGCGCGCGAGCACAATCTGAAGGGCGTGGATGTCGATATTCCGCGCGACACGCTGACGGTGATCACCGGGCTGTCGGGCTCGGGGAAATCGAGTCTCGCCTTCGATACCATCTATGCCGAGGGGCAACGGCGTTATGTCGAGAGCCTGTCCGCCTATGCGCGGCAATTCCTCGAAATGATGCAGAAACCCGATGTCGACCATATCGAGGGGCTCTCGCCCGCGATCAGCATCGAGCAGAAGACGACCAGCCGCAACCCGCGCTCGACAGTGGCAACGGTTACCGAGATTTACGATTACATGCGGCTCCTCTGGGCGCGCGTCGGGATTCCCTATTCGCCCGCCACCGGACTGCCCATCACCGCGCAGACCGTCAGCCAGATGGTCGATCGCGTCATGACGCTGTCCGAAGGGACGCGCGCCTACCTGCTCGCGCCGGCGGTGCGCGGGCGCAAGGGCGAGTATCGCAAGGAACTGGCCGAATGGCAGAAGGCGGGCTTCACCCGCGTCCGCATCGACGGGCTGTTCTTCGATATCGAGGATGCGCCTGCGCTCGACAAGAAATACAAGCATGACATCGAGATCGTGGTCGACCGCATCGTCGTCCGCGAGGGGATCGAGACGCGGCTGGCCGACTCGTTCGAAACCGCGCTGAAGCTGGCGGACGGGCTGGCGTTCCTCGATCTTGCCGACGTGCCCGAGGAGAAGGCGGAGGCAAAGGAAGTGCTGGGCGACAACGCCCCTCCCGGCCGGATCGTCTTTTCGGAAAAATTCGCCTGCCCGGTTTCCGGCTTCACAATCCCCGAGATCGAGCCGCGGCTGTTCAGCTTCAACGCCCCGCAAGGCGCGTGCCCGGCCTGCGACGGCCTGGGCGAGCGGCTCTATTTCGATCCCGAACTCGTCGTCCCCAACGAGGCGCTCTCGATCAAGGCCGGGGCGATCTACCCCTGGGCCAAGTCCAACCCGCCAAGCCCCTATTACATGCAGGTGCTGGGGAGCCTCGCGCGGCATTACGGTTTCTCGCTCGACACGCCGTGGAGCCAGTTGCCCGAAGAGATCCGCGACGTGATCCTCAACGGCTCGGGCGGGGCGGTGATCCGCCTGACCTTCCAGGACGGCCGCAAATCCTACGACGTGAACAAGTCGTTCAACGGCGTGGTCGGCAATCTCAACCGCCGGATGCTCCAGACCGAAAGCGCGTGGATGCGCGAGGAACTGTCCAAATACCAGTCCTCCGCCCCCTGCGAAACCTGCGAAGGCGCGCGACTCAAGCCCGAGGCGCGCGCGGTCAAGATTGCGGGCGAGGATATCAGCATCTCGACCCGCCGCAGCGTCGTCGACGCACTCCACTGGTTCGGCACCCTCAACGACAAGCTCAACGGCCAGCAGCAGCAGATCGCCAAGGCGATCCTCAAGGAAATCAACGAACGGCTGGGCTTCCTCAACAATGTCGGGCTGGACTATCTCAACCTCAACCGCACCTCTGGCACGCTGTCGGGCGGGGAGAGCCAGCGCATCCGCCTTGCGAGCCAGATCGGCTCCGGTCTGTCGGGCGTGCTCTATGTCCTCGACGAACCGAGCATCGGCCTCCACCAGCGCGATAACGACCGCCTCCTCGAAACGCTGAAGCGCCTGCGCGATCTGGGCAACACCGTGATCGTCGTCGAGCATGATGAGGATGCCATCCGCCACGCCGATTATATCATCGACATGGGGCCAGGCGCGGGCGTCCACGGCGGCGAAGTCGTGGCGCGCGGCTCGCTGGCCGATATCGAGGGTGCCGAAAACAGCCTGACCGCCGATTATCTCACCGGACGTCGCGAAATCCCCGTGCCCAGAAAGCGCCGCAAGGGCACCGGCAAGAAACTGACGGTGAAGGGCGCGCGCGAAAACAACCTCCGCGACGTGACCGCCTCGATCCCGCTCGCCACCTTCACCTGCGTTACCGGCGTGTCGGGCTCGGGGAAGTCGAGCCTCACGATCGACACGCTCTATGCCGCGTCCGCGCGTGCCCTCAACGGCGCCCGCCTCGTCGCGGGCAAGCATGACAAGATCGAGGGGCTGCAATATCTCGACAAGGTCATCGACATAGACCAGTCGCCGATCGGCCGCACGCCCCGTAGCAACCCCGCCACCTATACCGGCGCCTTCACCAACATCCGTGACTGGTTCGCCGGCCTCCCCGAAAGCGGCGCGCGCGGCTACAAGCCCGGGCGCTTCAGCTTCAACGTCAAGGGCGGCCGCTGCGAGGCGTGTCAGGGCGATGGCGTCATCAAGATCGAGATGCACTTCCTGCCCGACGTCTATGTCCAGTGCGATGTCTGCCACGGCAAGCGCTACAACCGCGAGACGCTCGAAGTGAAGTTCAAGGGCAAGAGCATCGCCGATGTGCTCGACATGACGGTTGAGGACGCCGTCGAATTCTTCAAGGCCGTCCCCAGCATCCGCGACAAGATGGCGATGCTGGCGGAGGTCGGCCTCGGCTATGTCACGGTCGGCCAGCAGGCGACGACGCTTTCAGGCGGCGAGGCGCAGCGCGTCAAGCTCGCCAAGGAACTCAGCCGCCGCGCGACCGGCCAGACGCTCTACATCCTCGATGAACCCACCACCGGCCTCCATTTCGAGGATGTGCGCAAACTCCTCGAAGTCCTCCACGCGCTCGTCGAGCAGGGCAACACCGTGGTCGTGATCGAGCACAATCTGGATGTCATCAAGACCGCCGACTGGATCCTCGACCTCGGCCCCGAAGGCGGGGTGAAAGGCGGCGAACTGATCGCCGAAGGCACGCCGGAGCAAGTCGCGGAAAATGCGCGGAGCTATACCGGCGGCTATCTCAAGCCGCTGCTGGCCCGCGGCAAGCGCGCCGCGGCGACCGAACTGGAGCTGGATGCGGCGGAGTAGGGGTCGCCCTGCATCCGTTCGGCCCCGCTTGCGCGTAGCTTGCACGAGGAAGTGCAATGACCGCGAAAAAATTGATTTTGCCGCCCGAATGGGATGATGACGATGTTCCTGAATGGACGGAGGAAATGTTCGATGCTGCCGAAATCCGCATCGGCAACAAGGTCATCCGCCCCGCCACCGGTGTCCTGACGAAAGAAGGCGTCCGACCCCAACCCCGTCATCCCGGCGAAGGCCGGGACCCATAGACATTGTCGTGGTCGGATAGGGCACGAAGTTTGGCATCCCATCCGGTTGGGCCGGTGTCTATGGGTCCCGGCCTTCGCCGGGATGACTGGAGGGTTACATCGACGCCAATTTCAAATCGATGCACCGTCGGTCGCGAAGGGGATTGGCACCGTCCCCCAATCCTCGCTAAGTCATCGGAGTGCGCAAGGACTATGATCACCTGAAGCCGCAGCAGCGGCGCCTGCTCGAACGCGGCGTCGAGATTATCCGCCAGCAATTTGCCGAGGCGATCAAGGGCAAGGCGTGGGAGCGCAGCAAACAGGGCCGCATCCTCAAGATCGTCCTTTACGGCTCAATGGCGCGCGGCAAGGCGGTGCGCGATCTTTCCAGCGGTTATCGTTCGGACTTCGACCTGCTGGTCGTCGTCAGCCACCCAGAACTGGCCGAGGATCACTGGTGGTACGGCGCGGAGGACGGGCTGAACTTCGAGGAATCGCTCGGTGCAACCCGCTATCCCTACAATATCGTGGTGCATGACATTGCCGATGTGAACGACCAGCTTCGGCGCGGGCGGCCCTTCTTTGTGGACATCAATCGCGACGGGATCGTCGTCTATGAGTTCGACACCAAGGAACTGGCCAAGCCGGGGAATCTGAGTGCGGAGGAGATCAGGGAGGAGGCGCAGGGGCATTTCGAGCAGTGGTTTCAGCGGAGTCTCGAATATTCGAAGACCGCAGCTCTCCAAATACCTGAGGGGATGACCAACCTCGCAGCGTTCAGCCTCCACCAAGCCGTGGAGTCAGCCTACCACTGCCTCCTGCTAACCTTGACCCAATACAGCTCCCAACTCCACAAAATCGACAAGCTAAGAGCAATGGCCGAAGGCCTCGACCCCCGCCTGATCGAGGCATGGCCCCGAAAAACCCGCCAATCCCGCCGCCCCTTCGACCGCATCCGCCGCGCCTATGTCGAGGCGCGTTATTCCAAGCACTACCGCATCACGAAGGAGATGCTGGCGGAGGCGATGGCGAGTGTAGAGCGGTTGCAGGGGATTGTGAAAGCGGTTTGCGAGGAGCGGCTTGCGGGAAAATGAAAGAACGAGCAGGTCGCACAGAACGCACGGAGCTATACGGGGATATTTCCCCTATTTATTTTGCGATGTCAGAAAGCCGGTTCCGGCATGGCTGTGAATTCGGCAACGGCGCACTTGCCGTTTTCATACCACAATGACTGGTATCTGTTGCTGATGATGCTGTAAGTTCCGCTAATTCTGCTAACGACAACCTTATCGAGGTGCCGCGTCCTGCCATATAAATTCTTGACGGATTCGTGCCTCAAACTGAGGGTGTCCTCGGTGACAGATTCAATCGGGAGGCCTCTGGTGCACTTGTAATAGTCGGCGACATATTCGTCATCGGCGCACCAACGGTTGCCGGGCAGGTCAATATGAAAGATGCGATTTATTGGCCTTGGTTTGGTTTTTACGAACCCATTGGATTCGTAAAATTCACCTGCGCAGTTCAAATTAAATCGTTCGGCTGCGTGGGCCGATGAGACGCCAAGTGCGCCACCTATCGTGAAGATCGCGGCATAATAAACAGCACGGGGGATGCCCATAGAACCTCCAAATTTTCCATGTCTGACGCATTGAGCGAACGCAGGGTGTATCGGCCAAGCTCGGTGCCTTGCGCAAGGATTTTCAAGAAGGTGCCGCCGTCGCCCGTTCTCACTGCGCAGTATTGCCCGAGATATTGGGGTAACACGCCTTCATGATCGCGGCGGATATAGATCACGTCGCCAGCTTCATACTTGGGAAGCATTGATTCACCAATAACCTCCAGCGCCATAACGCGTCCGGCGACGAGGGGCGGGCGCGGAACAGTCGGTATGTCGGTGTTGTTTAATTCTTCATCGGGATCGACTGAAAACAGGATCGCGCCCCCGGCCCCGATCATGCCGAGCAACGGCACCTCAAGGCCAATGCCCGTCAGCGCATCGGCAGATTATGGTGACAGTGCACCTAACCCCCAAGCTTACCCGCGCCAGATATTGAAGCAACGCGGACACCCGGCAGGCCGAACCGCCACAAGGCTCTAGTGCGCGTCGATATTCAAAAAGCTGACGTCTGCTCCCGAGCACGACAGGTGCAGCGTGTCGCGCTGCGGATGGCGCAGCGCCGCGACCTTTTCGACGGGATGGGTCTTGCCGATCCGAACGGTCATAAGCCCCTGCGGGTCGATGTCGATGCGGAAGGTAATGGGCTTTTCAAATTCGCTTTGGGCGAAGCTCTGCTGTTCATGACCCTGTTCCAGGGCGAAATCGACAACAGTGCGATCGCGAATGCCCGTGGCAACTAGCGCCGCGCAATCGCATTCCGCGCTGCTGCGCTTGCTGTCCTCGATGCTGACTTTCGCGATCGAGGTCCATCGCGAACCGAAGTCCGCCGAATGCATATTGATCCGCCCGGTGATTGTGGACTTGCCGGCAATATCGATCAGGTGCTCCTCGTAGTGCCCGTTGGCGGCGCTACAGCGCCAAGTCTCGGTGTCCTGCGCCCCGGCGCGTGTACAGCCAGCGATAAGGGCGGTGCCGCACGCCAGAGCCATGCGCACCCTTCCCGAAGCTGATACCATTTCGATGCGCCCTTCCGATGCCTGCCGACCTGCGGAAGCGTAGGGTATGGAAGCTAAAGGGGGCTTAACACGCTGCGAGTGAAATTTCGGTGACGGCTTACTTAACCCCCAAACTCAGTCGCGTCAGGCATTGAAGTAACAGGGACACTCAATAGGGCGTCCCCCAATGCGCCGACTGTGGCCACCCACCTCAACCCACCTCCATAACCACCCGGCCCGCCACCGCATCCACGGGATGCTCCTCAACCACAATCCGCACATGCCGCCCCAAACGGGCGCAGGCCTTAATGAGTTTCTCACTCGTGATGCCGCCCATCTTGCCGCGAAACAGGTTGGAGAGGCGGGGTTGGGGGATGTCCACCAGCGCCGCAAGCGCACTCTGGCTCAGGTCGTATTCCTGCTGGTAGCGCATGATCGAGCCGATCAGACCCGCCTTGTAGGCAAGGTCATCCGCCTGCGCGAGGCCCAGATCGGCAAAGACATTGCCGCTGCTCTCTTCATGGTCGATATCTGTGTTGGCCATCAGTTTTTCCCACTTCGTTTCGCGTGCAGCGCACGAGCGGCCTTCAACCGCGTTTCGATCAAATCCAGATC
>CXWL01113949.1_pt1 | contig 26877 bp, 25 predicted proteins | sample 590931 | NCBI WGS metagenome assembly CXWL01 (sample SAMEA3498368, study PRJEB10139) | groundwater metagenome | biome: water well; material: biofilm material | place: Germany | collected 2015-04-27 | reverse complement strand
CGCCGACGTCGCCGCGGTGCACATGGAAGACCAGGTCTCGACCAAGCGCTGCGGCCACCGTCCGGGCAAGGAAGTGGTCAGCACCGCCGAGATGGTCGACCGCATCAAGGCCGCCGTCGATGCCCGCCACGACGAGAATTTCGTCATCATGGCGCGCACCGACGCGCTGGCGGTCGAAGGCCTGAACGCCGCGATCGACCGCGCCTGCGCCTACGTCGAAGCGGGCGCCGACATGATCTTCCCGGAAGCGATCACCAAGCTCGAAATGTACAGCCAGGTGCGCGAAGCGGTCGGCGTGCCGATCCTCGCCAACCTCACCGAATTCGGCGCCACGCCGCTGTTCACGCTCGACGAGCTGCGCGCCAACAAGGTCGACATCGCGCTGTACTGCTGCGGCGCCTACCGCGCGATGAACGCGGCCGCGCTCAATTTCTACCAGACGCTGCGCGCCGAGGGCACGCAGAAGAACGTGGTGCCGACCATGCAAAGCCGGATGGAGCTGTACGACTACCTCGGCTACCACGACTACGAGAGAAAGCTCGACGAGCTGTTCGCCCAAGGCAAAGAAAAATAATTCGACCAATACCGGAGATATTCAAGATGACTAACAACGCAGGCGCACCAACCGAAGCTGTCGCATTCAAACCAAAGAAATCCGTGGCGCTGTCCGGCGTCACAGCGGGTAACACCGCCCTGTGCTCGGTCGGCAAGACCGGCAACGACCTGCATTACCGCGGCTACGACATCCTCGATGTCGCCGACTCCTGCGAGTTCGAGGAAATCGCCTTCCTGCTGGTGCACGGCAAGCTGCCTAACGCGGCTGAACTGAAGGCTTACAAGACCAACCTGAAATCGATGCGCGGCCTGCCGCAAGTGGTCAAGGCTGCGCTCGAAGCGCTGCCGGCCGCGGCGCACCCGATGGACGTGATGCGCACCGGCGTCTCGGCGCTCGGCTGCGCGCTGCCTGAAAAGGACGACCATAACGTGCCGGGCGCGCGCGACATCGCCGACCGCCTGATGGCGTCGTTCGGCTCGATGCTGCTGTACTGGTACCACTTCAGCCACAACGGCAAGCGCATCGACGTCGAGACCGACGACGATTCGATCGGCGGCCACTTCCTGCACCTGCTGCACGGCGAGAAGCCGTCGGAACAGTGGGTCAAGGCGATGCACACCTCGCTGATCCTGTACGCCGAACACGAGTTCAATGCGTCGACCTTCACCGCGCGCGTCATCGCCGGCACCGGCTCGGACATCCACTCGGCCATCACCGGCGCGATCGGCGCGTTGCGCGGACCGAAGCACGGCGGCGCCAACGAAGCCGCGCTGGAAGTGCAGGAGCGTTACGAGAACCCGGACGAAGCAGAAGCCGACATCCGCCGCCGCGTCGAGAACAAGGAAGTCGTGATCGGCTTCGGCCATCCGGTCTACACCATCGCCGACCCGCGCAACAAGGTCATCAAGGAACTGGCCCGCAGCCTGTCGCAGGAAGCCGGTTCGACCAAGATGTTCGACATCGCCGAGCGCCTCGAGACGGTCATGTGGGACGTCAAGAAGATGTTCCCGAACCTGGACTGGTTCTCGGCCGTGTCGTATCACATGATGGGCGTGCCGACCTCGATGTTCACGCCCCTGTTCGTCATCTCGCGCACCTCCGGCTGGGCCGCGCACGTGATCGAGCAGCGCATCGACAACAAGATCATCCGCCCGAGCGCGAACTACGTCGGTCCCGAAGACCTGAAGTTCGTGCCGCTCGCGGATCGCAAGTAAGGCTGACCATGAACCTCGAATACCGCAAACCGCTCCCCGGCACCGCGCTGGATTACTTCGACACGCGCGCCGCCGTCGACGCGATCGAGCCGGGCGCCTACGACAAGCTGCCGTACACCTCGCGCGTGCTGGCCGAAAACCTGGTGCGCCGCTGCGACCCGGCCACCTTGACCGCCTCGCTCAGGCAGTTCATCGAGCGCCGCCAGGACCTGGACTTCCCGTGGTTTCCGGCCCGCGTGGTCTGCCATGACATCCTCGGGCAGACCGCACTGGTCGACCTGGCCGGTTTGCGCGATGCGATTGCGGCCCAGGGCGGCGACCCGGCGCTGGTCAACCCGGTGGTGCCGACCCAGCTGGTGGTGGACCACTCGCTGGCCGTCGAGTGCGGCGGCTTCGATCCCGATGCGTTCGAGAAGAACCGCGCCATCGAGGACCGCCGCAACGAAGACCGCTTCCACTTCATCGAATGGACCAAGAAGGCGTTCAAGAACGTCNNATCGAAGACCGCCGCAACGAAGACCGTTTCCACTTCATCGAGTGGACCAAGAAGGCATTCAAGAACGTCGACGTGATCCCGCCGGGGAACGGCATCCTGCACCAGATCAACCTCGAGCGCATGTCGCCCGTGGTGCAGGTGAAGGACGGCGTCGCCTTCCCGGATACCCTGGTCGGCACCGACTCGCACACCCCGATGGTCGACGCACTCGGCGTGATCGCCATCGGCGTCGGCGGCCTGGAAGCGGAAAGCGTGATGCTGGGCCGCGCATCCTGGATGCGCCTGCCGGACATCATCGGCGTCGAGCTGACCGGCAAACCGCAGCCGGGCATCACCGCGACCGACATCGTGCTGGCGCTGACCGAGTTCCTGCGCAGCGCCAAGGTCGTCTCTTCCTACCTCGAGTTCTACGGCGAGGGCGCCTCGCACCTGACCCTGGGCGACCGCGCCACCATTGCCAACATGGCGCCGGAGTTCGGCTCGACTGCGGCGATGTTCTATATCGACGAGCAGACCATCAAGTACCTGAAGCTCACCGGCCGCGACGACGAGCTGGTCAAGCTGGTGGAGACCTACGCGCGGCACACCGGCCTGTGGGCGGACAGCCTGAAGAACGCCCGGTACGAGCGCGTGCTCGGCTTCGACCTGTCCTCGGTGGTGCGTACCATCGCCGGCCCGTCCAACCCGCACAACCGGGTGCCGACCTCGGAGCTGGCTGCGCGCGGCATCAGCGGCATCGTGGAAAACGAGCCGGGCCTGATGCCGGACGGCGCCGTCATCATCGCCGCCATCACCAGCTGCACCAACACCAATAACCCGCGCAACATGATCGCGGCCGGCCTGCTGGCGCGCAACGCCAACCGGCGCGGGCTGACCCGCAAACCGTGGGTCAAGAGCTCGCTGGCGCCAGGCTCGAAGACCGTGGCGCTGTACCTCGACGAAGCCAAGCTGCTGCCGGAGCTGGAAGAACTGGGCTTCGGCGTCGTGGCGTTCGCCTGCACCACGTGCAACGGCATGAGCGGCGCGCTCGATCCGGCGATCCAGAAGGAAGTCGTCGAGCGCGACCTGTACGCTACCGCCGTACTGTCCGGTAACCGCAACTTCGACGGCCGCATCCACCCGTACGCCAAGCAGGCCTTCCTGGCCTCGCCGCCGCTGGTGGTGGCCTACGCGATCGCCGGCACCATCCGTTTCGATATCGAGAAGGACGTGCTGGGCTTCGACGCCGACGGCAAGCCGGTGAAGCTGGCGGACATCTGGCCAACGGACGAAGAGATCGACGCCATCGTCGCTTCCAGCGTCAAGCCGGAACAGTTCCGCAAGGTCTACACCCCGATGTTCGCCGTACAGGCCGACAAGGGCGACAAGGTGAGCCCGCTGTACGACTGGCGCCCGATGACCACCTACATCCGCCGTCCGCCGTACTGGGAAGGCGCGCTGGCCGGCGAGCGTTCGCTGAAAGGCATGCGCCCGCTGGCTGTGCTGGGTGACAACATCACGACCGACCACCTGTCGCCGTCGAATGCCATCATGCGGGACAGCGCCGCCGGCGAATACCTGGCGAAAATGGGCCTGCCGGAAGAAGACTTCAACTCCTACGCGACCCACCGCGGCGATCACCTGACCGCCCAGCGCGCCACCTTCGCCAACCCGACGCTGAAAAACGAAATGGTGCGCGAAGACGGCAAGGTCAAAGCGGGCTCGCTGGCCCGCATCGAGCCGGAAGGCAAGGTCAGCCGCATGTGGGAAGCCATCGAAACCTACATGGAACGCAAGCAGCCGCTGATCATCATCGCCGGCGCCGACTATGGCCAGGGTTCCTCGCGCGACTGGGCCGCCAAGGGCGTGCGCCTCGCCGGAGTGGAAGCGATTGCCGCTGAAGGCTTCGAACGCATCCACCGCACCAACCTGGTCGGCATGGGCGTGCTGCCGCTCGAGTTCAAAGTGGGCGTCAACCGCACCACGCTGGGCATCGACGGCACCGAGACCTTCGACGTGATCGGTGAACGCACCCCGCGCGCGACGCTGACCCTGGTGATCAATCGCCACAACGGCGATCGCGAGGAAGTGCCGGTGACCTGCCGTCTCGATACCGCCGAAGAAGTATCGATCTACGAAGCGGGCGGCGTGCTGCAGCGCTTCGCGCAAGACTTCCTCGAATCCTCGTCAAAGGCTGCGTAACATGGCACACATACCTCAAATCAGGATTCCGGCCACGTACATGCGTGGCGGCACCAGCAAAGGCGTGTTCTTCCGGCTTCAGGACTTGCCCGCCGTTGCGCAGGTTCCCGGCAAGGCGCGCGACGCGCTGCTGCTGCGCCTCATCGGCAGCCCTGACCCTTACGGCAAGCAGATCGACGGCATGGGCGGGGCGACCTCCAGCACCAGCAAGACGGTCATCTTGTCCAAAAGCAGCAAGCCGGACCACGACGTCGACTACCTGTTCGGCCAGGTGTCGATCGACAGCGCATTTGTCGACTGGAGCGGCAATTGCGGCAATCTCTCGGCCGCCGTGGGCTCGTTCGCAATCAGCGGCGGGCTGGTCGACGCCAGCCGGATCCCGCAGGACGGCATGGCCACCGTGCGGATCTGGCAGGCAAATATCGGCAAGACCATCATCGCGCACGTGCCGATCACCAACGGCGCGGTGCAGGAAACCGGCGACTTCGAGCTCGACGGTGTCAACTTCCCGGCTGCGGAGGTGCAGCTTGAATTCCTCGACCCGGCAGCCGAGGAAGAGGGCGCGGGGGGCGCGATGTTCCCCACCGGCCAACTGGTCGACGAGCTCGAGGTGCCAGGGGTCGGCACGTTCAAGGCCACGATGATCAATGCCGGCATCCCCACCATCTTCGTGAACGCGGAGGACATCGGCTACCTGGGCACCGAGTTGCAGGACGCCATCAACAGCGATCCCAAGGCCCTGGCCCGGTTCGAGGCGATTCGCGCCCATGGCGCACTGCGCATGGGCCTGATCCGGCACATCGATGACGCCGCCAAACGCCAGCACACGCCCAAGGTTGCGTTTGTCGCCAAGCCGGCCGAATACGTCGCTTCCAGCGGCAAACCGGTCGCTGCCGGCGACATCGACCTGCTGGTGCGCGCCATGTCCATGGGCAAGCTGCATCACGCCATGCCGGGCACGGCAGCCGTTGCCATCGGCACTGCCGCGGCGATCCCGGGCACGCTGGTGAACCTGGCGGCCGGCGGCGGCGCGCGCACTGCGGTGCGTTTCGGCCATCCGTCGGGCAGCTTGCGGGTCGGCGCGGAAGCGACCGAGGCCGACGGCGAATGGAGCGTGAGCAAGGCCATCATGAGCCGCAGCGCGCGGGTGCTGATGGAAGGATGGGTACGCGTGCCCGGCGACTCGTTCTGATGAACGATGCGGCGCATTTCCGTGTCTAACCCGGCATGAAGTCCGCCCATCGCCCCGGCTGGGACAAGGTCCTGGTCGATATCGTCGACTACGTACAGGACTACGCGATCAGCTCCGGGCTCGCGTATGACACCGCGCGCAACTGCCTGATCGACACGCTCGGCTGCGGCCTCGAAGCGCTCGAATACCCGGCCTGCACCAAGCTGCTCGGACCCATCGTGCACGGTACGATCGTGCCGAACGGCGCCAAGGTGCCCGGCACCCAGTTCCAGCTCGACCCGGTGCAAGCCGCCTTCAACATCGGCGCGATGATCCGCTGGCTCGACTTCAACGACACCTGGCTGGCCGCCGAATGGGGCCACCCGTCGGACAACCTGGGCGGCATCCTCGCCACCGCCGACTGGCTCGCGCGCAGCGCAGTCGCCGCCGGCAAGCAGCCGATGGTGATGCGCGACGTCCTGGGCGCGATGATCAAGGCGCACGAAATCCAGGGCGGCATCGCGCTCGAGAATTCGTTCAACAAGGTCGGCCTCGACCACGTGGTGCTGGTCAAGGTCGCGTCGACCGCGGTGGTCGCCGGGATGATGGGCCTGTCGCGCGAAGAAATCCTCAACGCGGTCTCGCTGGCGTGGGTCGACGGCCAGCCGCTGCGCAGCTACCGCCACGCGCCGAACACCGGCTCGCGCAAATCGTGGGCGGCGGGCGACGCCACCTCGCGCGCGGTGCGGCTGGCGCTGATGGCCAGGACCGGCGAGATGGGCTACCCATCGGTGCTGAGCGCGAAGACCTGGGGCTTCTACGACGTGCTGTTCAAGGGCCAGCCGTTCAAGTTCCAGCGGCCCTACGGTTCGTACGTGATGGAGAACGTGCTCTTCAAGATTTCGTTCCCGGCCGAGTTCCACGCGCAGACCGCGGTGGAAGCGGCGATGACGATCCATGCTGCGATGGCGAAGGCAGGCAAGACCTCCGACGACATCGGCAAGATCACCATCCGCACCCACGAAGCCTGCCTCCGCATCATCGACAAGAAAGGCCCGCTGGACAATCCGGCCGACCGCGACCACTGCATCCAATACATGGTCGCCATGCCGCTGATCCACGGCCGCCTGACCGCGGCCGACTACGAAGACAGCATCGCCGCCGATCCGCGCATCGACGTCCTGCGCGCGAAGATCACTTGCGTCGAAGACCCGGCTTTCACCGCCGACTACCACGATGCGTCGAAGCGCTCGATCGCCAACGGCGTGACGGTGGAATTCAAGGACCGCAGCAAGTTCGAGGAAGTGCTCGTCGAATACCCGATCGGCCACGCGCGCCGCCGCGCCGACGGCATCCCGCTGCTGGTCGCCAAGTTCAAGACCAACCTGGCGCGCCGCTTCCCGGCCAGGCAGCAGGACGCCATCCTGGCCGTATCGCTCGACCAGCAGGCGCTCGAAGCGATGCCGGTCCACGAATACGTCGACCTGTATGTGATCTGAATCGCACTTGGCGCGCCCCTGTGTGCACGAAAACGCACACTTGGAGGGCATTTGTTTTTCCCGATTCGCCAATTTTCCCGTGTTTGTGGTTTATGATCGCTCGATCAGCGGCTCACTTTAGAGGCCGCGTGCATTTTTGCCATAGCGGGGACATGGATCGACTACCAACCAGGCAGCACGCCGCGAGCGGCGCATTGCAGCTGATCGGCGCGCCTGCGTGCGCGTGCGACGGCGCCGGCATCATCAGCGCCGCCAACCAGGAACTGGCCGCACTGCTGGGCGGGTGCGTCGAGGGCCGCGCGCTGCTCGATTTCTTTGCCGCCGCCAGCGTCAAGCCAGGGACGGCGCTGCTGCGCGACGCCGCGACAAGCGCGCAGCGCTGGGATGCCGTGCTCGTCGCCGGCGGCGAGGAGATCGCGGTCCAGCTGCGCGCCAAGCCGCTGCCGGCCGACGCCGGCGGTCCGGGCTGCACCGTCGTCTTCACCGACATCCGCCGCTTCGAACGGCACCAGGCAGAACTGCGCCAGGCGCTGCTCGAACAGAAGGCCATCTTCGACAACGCATCGGTCGGCATCCTGTTCAGCAAGGGCGGGCTGATGATGTCCTGCAATCCGCGCTTCGCCGAAATGTTCGGCTACACGCAGGCGGAGATGACGGGGCGGCCTGCGGTAGAAGTGTTCCCGTCGCCCGAAGTGTACCGCCGCTTCGGCGCCGAAGCCGGCCCGTTGCTCGGCAACGGCATGCCGTTCGAGCGCTCCGAATTCCAGTTCCTCCGGCGCGACGGCTCGCTGTTCTGGTGCAGGGTGCGCGCCAAGGCGGTCGACACCGAGCGCAGCGAAGAGGGCACCATCTGGATTCTCGAGGACGTGACCGAAGCGCGCCAGATGCTGGTGGAAGTGCAGGCGATCATGACCAATGCCTCGATCAGCATCTTGTTTACCAAGAACCGCCTGGTCACGCGCTACAACCGCGGCTTTGCCGACATGTTCGGCTATGACGGCGACGAAGGACTGGGCTTGCCCGGCCGCGCGCTGTATCCGAGCGACGAGATCTACGCACGCATCGGCGAGGCTGCATTCCGCCTGCTCTCGGTCGGCAAGCCGTTCCAGACCGAAGTCGAGATGGCGCGCAAGGATGGTACGGTGATGTGGTCGCAGCTGATCGCCTACGTGGTCAACCCCGACGACCCGGCCGCCGGCACCATCTGGATCATCGAAGACCGCACCGAACACAAACGCGCCGAGGAATCGCTGCGCAACACGCTGCTGGAAAACCAGGCCATTCTCGACAGCGCGGTGCTCGGGATCTCGGTGGTGGAGAAGGGCATCAACCTGCGCTGCAACAGCAAGATGGAAGAACTGTTCGGTTACTTGCCGGGCGAGATGGACGGGCTGCCGGTGCAGTCGCTGTATCCCGACAAGGCCAGCTGGGAGCTGGCGCGCAGCGAGACCTCGCGCGACTTCCACGCGGGACGGGTCAGCATGAACGAATACCAGCTGGTGCGCAAGGACCGCAGCCTGTTCTGGGCGCGCCTGTCGGGGCGGCCGTTCGACCTGTCGGAGCAGACCGGCCGTTCGGTGTGGCTGGTCGACGATGTGACGGCGCGGCGCGAGGCGGCCGAGGCGGTGCGCCGCGCGCGCGACGAACTCGAAGTGCGGGTGCTGGAACGGACCGCCGAGCTGGCGGGCGCCAACGCGCTGCTGCAAGGCGAGATCGTCGAACGGCGCCAGGCCGAAGCGCGCGTGCATCACATGGCGTACCATGACAGCCTGACCGGGCTGCCGAACCGCGCGCTGCTGTCCGACCGGCTCGACCGCGCGATGCTGGCGGTGCAGCGTTCCGACCGCAAGCTGGCGGTGATGTTCATCGACCTTGACCGCTTCAAGACCATTAACGACTCGCTCGGCCATCTGACCGGCGACCACCTGCTCAAGGAAGTCGCGAGCCGGCTGTGCCGCGCGGTGCGCGCCAGCGACACCGTGGCGCGCCTGGGCGGCGACGAATTCGTGGTGCTGGTGCCGGGCATCCGCAGTTCCGACGAAAGCATCCACGTGGCTGAAAAAATGATCGAAGCGCTGGCCACGCCGTTCCCGTTCGAGGGGCGGATGCTGCATATCACGCCGTCGATCGGCATCTGCATGTATCCGGACGATGGCGACGACGTCGAAACGCTGATGCGGCACGCCGACGCGGCGATGTATCACGCCAAGGCCAGTGGCCGCAACAACTACCAGTTCTTCACGCAGCGCATGAACCTGGCCGCGGCGCAGCACTTCGAGCTCGAAAGCAGCTTGCGCGGCGCGCTGGCGAACGAAGAGTTCGAGCTGTTCTACCAGCCCATCATCGACATCGGCACGCGCCGGGTGCACACGATGGAAGTGCTGCTGCGCTGGCGGCGCCCGGAGCACGGCCTGATCTTGCCGGACCACTTCATCCCGATCATCGAAGAGAACGGCCTGATCGTGCCGGTTGGCGAATGGGTGATGCGGCGCGCGTGCGAGCAGAGCGTCGAGTGGCTGCGGATGGGATTGCAGCCGGTGCCGCTGGCGGTGAACCTGTCGCCGCGCCAGTTCATGCATCGCGGCCTGATCGAATCGATCCGGCGGATTTTGGACGAGACCGGGATCGACCCGTCGCTGATCGAATTCGAGATCACCGAGACCGCCCTGATGCAGCACGGCGAGCAGACGCTTGAGATTCTCGGGCAGATCAACAGCATGGGGATACGGCTGTCGATCGACGACTTCGGCACCGGCTATTCGAGCCTGGCCTACCTGAAGCGCTTCCCGGTCAAGAAGGTCAAGATCGACCGCGCCTTCATCAAGGATCTCGAAAACAGCGCGGAAGACCGCGCGATCGTCGGCGCGATCATCGCGCTGTCGAACAGCCTGCAGCTATGCGTGGTGGCGGAAGGCGTCGAGACCGAAGGGCAGTTCGACCTGCTGCTCGGTAACGGCTGCCAATACGCGCAAGGCTACCTGTTCTCCCAGCCGGCCGACAGCACCGAGGCCCAGGCGCTGCTCCACTCCCTCTGACGCAGGGGTCGGACCCCGGTGTTTCTGTTGGGGGTCTGACCCCGGTTCGATGGCGCCAACTCAAACCGGGGTCAGACCCTCAAAAGAAACACCAGGGTCTGACCCCTCGGACTAATCGAGGGTGGCGATCACCGGCGCGTGGTCGGACGGCTGTTCCCATTTGCGCGGCGCGCGGTCGATCGCGCAGGCGGTGCAGCGCGACGCCAGTTTGGCGGACAGCAGGATGTGGTCGATGCGCAGCCCGCGGTTGCGGCGGAACGCGAGCTGGCGATAATCCCACCAGCTGAACGATTTGTCGGCCTGCTCGAACATGCGGAATGAATCGACCAGTCCCAGTTCGTTCAGCGCCAGCAGCGCGCTGCGCTCTTTTTCGGAGAACAGCACCTGGCCTTCCCACTCGGCCGGATCGTGCACGTCGCGGTCCTCGGGCGCGATGTTGTAGTCGCCCAGGATCGCCAGCTGCTCGTGCGTGCTCATTTCTTCAGCCAGCCACTCGCGCAAGGACGCCAGCCACGCCAGCTTGTAGACGTATTTGTCGGAATCGACCGTCTGCCCGTTCGGCACATACGCGCAGATGATGCGGACGCCGTCGACCGTGCCGGCCAGGATGCGCTGCTGCGCGTCTTCGTAGCGCGGGTTGTTCTTGATCACGTCGGTGATCGGCAGCTTCGACAGGATCGCCACGCCGTTGTAGGTCTTCTGCCCGCTGAACGCAAGCTGGTAGCCGGCGGCGTTAATCTCGGCAACCGGGAACTTGTCGTCAGTTAGCTTGGTCTCTTGCAGGCACAATACGTCGACCGGATTTTCTCCCAACCATTGAAGCAGGTGGGGCAGGCGTACTTTGAGGGAGTTGACGTTCCAGGTTGCTATCTTCACTATCCGAGCCTCGCACGATAAATTGCCATAATTTGGAGCGTCTCACGCGTCTAGCTTTCCGTCTAGCTACCCGAAGCGCTCTGCTGAGACCGGAGCATATACTGTCTGCGCTCATGGCGCACCTGCGCCCTTGTCCATGTGGTAATTTTTACAACGAAAATCGCTCAAGGCACGCGAAGCGCAACCGCTCCCGGTGAGCGAGCCGTCTTGCCCTGCGGGAGCCGCTCAAGCCGGTTCGCCATCGTCGACCTGCTGGCGCCGGGCTGCAACGGCGCCGGCGCCGGTCATCTCGTCAATTGCCTTGCTGCCGTCGCCGGCGCGCAGCTCGACTGCCCGTATGGCATCGAGCAGCAGCACCACGCGGAAACCCTGCTTCAGGCCATCGAGCACGGTGTTCAATACGCAGTAGTCGGTCGCCAGGCCGCCCACGAACAGCCGTTCCACGCCGCGCGCGCGCAACAGGCTGGCCAGCGCCGTGCGCTGGAAGCCGGAATAGGCATCTTCCTGCGGTGCCGTCGCTTTGGACAGGATGACGGCGGTGTCGGGCAAGCGCAGCGCTGCAGGAAATGCGGCGCCGCTGCTGCCGGCAATGCAGTGGGGCGGCCACGTTCCGCCTTGCGGCCTGAAGGAGCCATGGTTGGCAGGGTGCCAGTCGCGCGTCGCGAAGATCGGCAGCGACAGGCGGGTGAACAGCGCGATATAGTTGTTCAGGACCGGGATGACGGCATCGCCGCCGGGCACCGCCAGCGTCCCGCCCGGCAAAAAATCATTCTGCACATCGACAATGAGCAATGCATCCGTGGCGTTCGGTCGGAGCGTATCCATCGCGGTTCAAGGTGAGGGAGCGGAGAATTGAATGACACGAAAAGCGCCGTCAAGTTTCCGCCGCCGCGCAGATATTTCAATCGACAAGAGTGCGACTGGCGCCGGCCGGATGATATAGCATCGCCATGGAGTGGCATGCGGGCCGCGCAGCCAATCTGATCCTTTCATTTTGCCTGGTTCCTATGAGGCACTACAGCGAACGCGCGTTGTTGACCGATCTCTACCAGATTACGATGCTGCAGGCGTATTTCGCGCGCGGCATGGATGAGACTGCGGTTTTCGAGTTCTTCGTCCGCCGCCTGCCCGATGAGCGCAACTTCCTGATGGCGGCCGGACTGGCGCAGGTTGTCGACGAACGCCAGCAAGCGCTGGCCGAAGCCGACCGCGCGCATTGGGGATTTGACGTGCAATGAGGGGGGGAGCGGATCATCATGACCAGAACCATGTTGGCGCCGGCGGGCGCTTCGCGGCTTGCGCAATCGGCCCGTGCGAGCGCAGCGGGCTGGCCGCGCGTGGAGGCCGCGTGAAAGCGGACAAGACCGTTGCGGACAGCCCGCGCCTGCCGTCCTGGACGTGGCTGCTGATCCCGGCCGCCTTGCTCCTGTTGCAGACCGTGTTCGCCACGCTGGGCGCGGCGCCGCTGCCGTACAGCGACTTCAAGCGGCTGCTGTATGCCGGCAAGGTCAACGAGGTGACGGTCACCGAGCAGACGATAGTCGGAACGCTCAAGCCGGCCGGCCTCGATGAGGTGCTGCCGAAAGACGAGCTGGCGCAGCTCAAATGCAGCCCTGAGCGGGCGTGCCGGTTCACCACCGTCCGGGTCGCCGACCCGGCGCTGGTGGACGACATGGAAGCGGCCGGCGTGCGCTTCGTCGGGCAGGTGAGCAACACCTGGCTGTCGACCCTGCTGTCATGGGTGCTGCCGTTTGCCTTGCTGTTCTGGCTGGCGGGCGCGATGGCAAGGCGATCCGGGATGTCGTCCGGATGGCTGCTCGATATCGGCAAGAGCCGCGCGCGCGTGTATGTCGCCAGCACGACCGGCGTGACCTTCAACGACGTGGCCGGCATCGACGAGGCCAAGGACGAATTGATGGAAGTGGTCGCTTTCCTCAAGAATCCCGAGCGCTACCGCAGGCTGGGCGGCAAGATTCCCAAAGGCGTGTTGATCGTCGGCGCGCCCGGCACCGGCAAGACGCTGCTCGCCAAGGCCGTCGCCGGTGAGGCGGGGGTGCCGTTCTTCTCGATCAGCGGTTCGGAATTCGTCGAGATGTTCGTCGGCGTCGGCGCGGCGCGGGTGCGCGACCTGTTCATGCAGGCGCAGGAAAAGGCGCCGTGCATCATCTTCATCGACGAGCTCGATGCGCTCGGCAGGGCGCGCGGCGTGGCCGGCATCGCCGGCGGCGGATACAACGAGCAGGAACAGACCCTCAACCAGTTGCTCGTCGAGATGGATGGATTCGATACCAACCAGGGCGTCATCATCCTGGCCGCCACCAACCGCCCCGAAATTCTCGATCCGGCCCTGTTGCGGCCCGGCCGCTTCGACCGTCACATCGCACTCGACCGTCCCGACCTCAAAGGACGTGAAAAAATCCTGCAGGTGCATGCAAAACCGGTGAAATTGGCGCCCGACGTCGACCTGGCCGCGGTCGCGGCGCGCACGGCCGGATTCGCCGGCGCCGACCTGGCCAACCTGATCAACGAAGCGGCGCTGCTGGCCGGCCGGCTTGGCAAGGACCAGGTCGGCATGGAGCAGGTGGACGAGGCGATCGACCGGATCGTCGCCGGCCTGCAAAAGAAGACGCGCGTGATGAACCCCAAGGAAAAGGAAACGGTGGCGTATCACGAGGCGGGCCATGCCCTGGTCGCCGAGTTCCGCCGTGACGCCGACCGGGTGGCGAAAATATCGATCATCCCGCGCGGCATCGCCGCGCTCGGTTATACGCANNAGACCGCTACCTGCTCAAGAAATCGGAACTGCTCGACCGGCTGGACGTGTTCCTCGGCGGCCGCGTCGCCGAAGAGATTGTGTTCGGCGACGTCTCCACCGGCGCGCAAAACGACCTGCAACTGGCGACCGACATGGCGCGCCACATGGTCACCCAGTACGCGATGAGCGAGCGGATGGGCCTGGCCGCCTTCGAGCAGGCGCCGGGCGCCTTGCCGTTTGCGCCCGCGGCGCCGGAGCGCAAAGGATACAGCGAGCGCACTGCGCGCGCGATCGATGCGGAAATCGTCAGATTGCTTGGCGAGGCCCACGCAAGAGTGCAGGAAACGCTGACGGCAAGGCGCGAGTTGCTCGACGCGCTGGCGCACGCGCTGCTGGAACAGGAGACGGTCGGCCGCGCTGCGCTCGATGCGCTGGTCAAGGCGCACGCAGCGCAGCGGATTCGGCAGGCAGCGCCGGTCAAATCCGGCACCTGAGGGGGAGCGCCATGGCGAAACCGGCAGCTTTGTTGGCAGACGATGCATTGATGCTGTTCGCGCTGGGCGGCAGCCGGCCGTTCGGCGAACTTGTCGCGCAACAACTCGGGATTGCCCTGAGTGCCCATGAGGAGCGCGAATTCGAAGACGGCGAGCACAAGGTGCGGCCGCTGGTGAGCGTGCGCGACAGCGACGTGTTCGTGCTGCATTCGCTGTACGGCGATCGCGAGCAAAGCGGCAATGACAAGCTGTGCCGGCTACTGTTTTTTATCGGCGCGCTCAAGGATGCCGCCGCTGCGCGCGTGACGGCGGTGGTGCCTTATCTGGCGTACTCGCGCAAGGACCGGAAAACCAAGGCCCGCGATCCGGTCACGACGCGTTATGTGGCCGCGCTGTTCGAAGCGGTCGGTACCGATGCGGTGGTCACGCTCGATGTGCACAATCTGGCCGCTTTTCAAAATGCGTTTCGCTGCCGCACCGAACACCTCGAAGCGAACCGGCTGTTCGTGGCGTACTTCGCGCCCTTGCTGAAGGACGGCGAGGTGGTCGTGGTGTCGCCCGATGCCGGCGGCATCAAGCGCGCCGAGCAGTTCCGGCAACGCCTGGCCCAGGTCCTCGACAAGCCCGTCGGCACCGCATTTGCCGAAAAATACCGCAGCGGCGGCGCCGTCACCGGCGACCTGCTGGTCGGCGACGTCGCCGGGAAAACTGCTGTCATCGTCGACGACTTGATCAGCAGCGGCACGACCTTGGCGCGCACCGCACGCGCCTGCGGCGAACACGGCGCCGCCGGCGTGATGGCGGCGGCAACGCATGGTTTGTTCATGGGGGACGCATCGGCCGTGCTGGCCGACAGCGCGCTGCAGCGGATCGTGGTGACCGACACGGTGCCGCCTTTCAGGCTGGAGCAGGGCGCGGCGATGGCCAAGCTGAATGTATTGAGCTGCAGCGGACTGCTCGCCAGGGCGATCGGCCGCCTTCATGCGGGCGAGTCGATCACGGAATTGATGGAGTCCTGATGTGCTTGCGCCAGCTGCAGGTAGTCGTTGCCGCGCCGGCGCCATTCGGCCGAATAGCGGAATTTTTCTTCGTCGAGGTGCTTGATCGCGATCCTGGCGCGCAGGGCGGCGCGAAAGCTGCGGTAGAAGTGCAGCAGCGCCGGATGCGGCCGGTCTCCCGATGTCTCGCAGTAGTGACGCAACAGGACCTTGCCCAGCTCCGGCATGCCCAGCCGCTCGCACTCGAGTGCGAGATAGGCTAGTTCATCGGCCGGATCGATGATCCGCAAATCGCGCGAGAATTCGAGGCAGTCGATCACGGCAACGGCGGGCACCAGGCAAATATGTTCCGGCCTCAGGTCGCCGTGGCCTTCGATGATTTTTCCTTCCCGCACCCGGGCATCGAACCAGTTGCCCCGGTCGTTGACGACAGCGCGTTGGGCGCGGCACAGGCCTTGCACCTGTTCGATGGAAAGCTGGTACGCCGACCGCGATAATTCCTCTTCGTTGCGGGCTATGTCGCGCAGAAACTTGGCGCGGTAAGCGGGCGGCTCGACTGCGATCGGCGGGCAATCCCGGTAGAACGTCGCCATCCTGGCGGCAACACGGCGAATATCGTCCGCGCTGGCGGTGCGGTTCCTCAGTGCATAGTCGAGCATATGCCGGGTCGGCAAGCGACGCATCTTGACCAGCCAGTCGATGACTGTGCCGTGTTCGCCCAATTGCAGGTGGCCCAGCGCATCGATCGACAGCGCGACGATGCCGAGATAGACCTGCGCGGCCAGGCGGCGGTTCAGGCGCAGCTCTTCCTCGCAATAGTGGCGGCGCGCTTCGATCGTGCGGAAATCGAGGAAGTCATGGCACACCGGCTTCTTCAGCTTGTACGCATACCCGTCGGTCAGGAACACCCAGGACATGTGCGTTTCGATCGCTTCGACCCGGTATGCAGGTTCCGGAAAGCTGCTTGGCTGGCGCAGGAAGGCCACTTTCGACTCGAGCATGACGTCGGCAGCGACGGGAATTGCGGAGCGCATGATGGTGTGTTCGCGGCGGAAATCAATGCGGCAAGGGGATGGCGGCGCTGGATCGTCGCACCGCTTCATTCTAGCAGCGATGGGGGACTTCGACGGCGCGTTCCCTGTTGCGCGCGCAGCGGCCAGCGGCTATTCTAAGAACCTGGCTGGCGGTCGCAGGAGGGGTGTTCCGGCATGGTGTTGGATGGTGGCGCGAGCGAACACATCGTTCGGCTGATGGCCGGGGGAGACGTCATGCTCGGGCGCGGAGTCGGGCAATCGATCCTGCGCTACGGGCCGGATTATCCGCTGGCGCCGGTGGCGGCGCTGATGCGCCAGGCGGACCTGACCTTGGTGAACCTTGAATGCGCGCTGACAGCGTCGACGGTTCGCTGGCTGCCGCCCAAGGTGTTCTACTTTGGCGCGCCGCCGTCGGCGATTCAAACCTTGAGGCACGCCGGCGTCGACCTGGTCAGCCTGGCAAATAACCATGTGCTCGATTTCGGCGTCGACGGTCTGCGCGACACGCTGAGCGCGCTGCACCGGCACGGCATCGCTTGCGCCGGCGCCGGCAACGACATCGAGGCAGCGCGCTCGCCGGCCATCGTCGATTGCGGGCCCGTCCGGTTTGGCATGGCCGCGCTGTGCGACCACCAGGCCGATTTCGCGGCGCAGCGGCATCGCGCCGGAATCGCCTATATTGATTTCGATGATATACCGTCCACCATGGCGGTCCTGCAGCAGGCGCTCGCATCGCTGCGGCGCCAGTCGGTCGATTGGCCGATCCTGTCGCTGCATTGGGGACCCAATATGGTGCTGCGGCCCAGCATGCAATTTCGCGGCATTGCGCATGGCGCCATCGAGATGGGCTGGAAAATCCTTTTCGGCCATAGCGCCCATGTGTTTCAAGGAATAGAAATCCATAAAGGCTGCCCGATTATCTACGCGGCCGGCGACCTGGTGGACGATTACCAGGTTGATCCAGATTTCAGGAACGATCACCAGCTCTTATTCGGAATGGAACTGACGCGCAGCGATTTGCGGCGTATTTGTTTGCACCCGGTAATGATCAGCGCTTGCCAGACGAGCACCGCAGGCGGGGAACAGTTTGAGTTCATTGCCGACCGTATGACCATGCTGTGCGCCGAGCTGGGCACGCGGGTGCATCGGCAGGATGGAAAAATCTGGATCGAAGGAACCGGCAATTAACAAATAGTAAGTACAATTAGCCTTTCGCTTTCTTTTCCTCTTGCTAAAATGTGTTGTCAATTTGACTCAGCGGGGCTATAAGTGTAGCAAAGTGTAACAAAGGAGAGACAAAAGCACCAAACTAGCCTATTGTTACTGAGAGGGAATGAAAAATTGCATTATTATAACGATCGATGTATCATTGATATATTGAACGCCTGCATTTGCAACGGCCGTTTTATTTTTTGTCCCAGCATCAGTAATGAGCCCTTGAGGACCAGTTGATTTTGCAACTGCGCCGACAGGTGATACTATTCTGAAATGTTGCAGTTTCAATAGTGTGAAATGCGACCACAGCGTTTGTAAAGGATAAAAATGCGCAATGCATTCGAGGCATGGGCACAACGCGACGGCCACATCGTTCGGCGCCGTGAAGACAAGCCTGAGGAATACCTTGTGTTCGAAACGCAGCGCCGCTGGGTAATCTGGCAGGCGGCGCTTGCTCACGGCAAGTCGGCTGCGGCCACGCCAAAGGCGACCGCGGCCAAGCCGGCGATCAAGGAAACCCCTCCGGAGCCGGCGCGGCCGACCGCGCAAAAATCGCTGCAGGGTTCGCCCGATGAAGCGGCGATGCGCAACCGCGTGCTCAATGAAGTGCTCGACGCCTTCAGCGACCTGGACGACACGGCCGGCATCGAAGGCGCGCTCAAGGTCATCCAGAGCCTGAAGAAAAAGCAGAAGGCGCTGGTGGAAGACAAAGCCCAGGGCTAATGCAGTACCGGCATTACAAGGGCGGTCTGTATGAGCTGGTCTGCATGGCCACGCTCGAATCGGACCTGTCCGAAATGGCGGTGTACCGCGCGGCCGACGGTTCGATCTGGACCCGGCCCAAAGATGTGTTCTTCCAGCTGGTGGAAGTGGACGGCCAGCTGGTGCCGCGCTTCGCACCGGTGTGCTGATTTCCCCGGCCCCAGCGGCCATCCTCTCTCCCCGGGATTTTCATATGCAGTGGATCAAAGCAGCTTCAGGCCTGGCTTTGTCGGGCATCGTCATGTGCGCGTCGGCTGAAACCATCGGTTCGGTCGATACCGCGTTCAAGCTGATCGGACCCGATCACAAGGTAGTGGTCGAAGTGTTCGACGACCCGAGGGTGGGCGGCGTGAGCTGCTACCTGTCGCGCGCCAAGACCGGAGGGCTCAAGGGCGCCATCGGGCTGGCCGAAGACAAGGCCGAGTCCTCGGTGGCCTGCCGCCAAGTCGGCGCGCTGTCCTTCACCGGCAAGGTGCCGCGCCAGGAAGAGGTGTTCTCAGAGCGCGCATCGATCTTCTTCAAGCACGTGCGGGTCGTGCGGATGGTGGACGCCAAGCGCAACGCGCTGGTCTACCTGGTGTATTCGGACCGCCTGATCGAGGGCAGCCCGAAAAACAGCGTGACCGCCGTGCCGGTGCCAGCGAACCAGCCGATTCCGATGTAGTCGGCGCCTGATTCATGAATGCCTGGTTGGCGCCGTTAACAGGGTGGGATGATTCAACGGACCGATACCATGAGCTTCAAACGAACAGGCGTTCTCGCGCTGCTGGCCGCAACGGCCATCGCGGCGCTCCCGGGCTGCGCCACCCTGACCGACTCGACCCAGCAGGAGGTGGCCGTGCGCGCCATCCTCGACTACCGCGAAGTGGCGGGCGTCGGCTGCGTGCTGTCGAACAATGCAGGGCGCTGGTTTGTGACCGCGCCCGGCCGCGTGACGATCCGCAAAAGCGTGGGCGACCTGGCGGTCGACTGCAAGAAGGCGGGCGTCGGCTCGGCGACCGAAGTGGTCGCGTCGCGCTTCGGCACCGGTAACCTGATCGGCAATGCAGTGGTGAGCGGGGGGCTGGGCTATCTGGTCGACCGCCATTCCGGCGCCGGCTTCGATTATCCGGTCACGCTGACGGTGCTGATGCAGCGCCCGGTCGATGCGGATGCGCCCGAGCCAGGCGCCGGCGCGGGAAACGCGATCTACTGAACGAAAAAAAAGCCGCCGGCGCAGGCGCCAGCGGCTCTCTCGGGTCGATCCAGCCGGCTTATACGCGGTTGATCAGGAAGGTCGACAGCAGCGGCACCGGACGTCCGGTCGCACCCTTCGCGCCGCCCGACTTCCAGGCGGTACCGGCGATATCCAGGTGGGCCCAGGTGTACTTGCGGGTGAAGTTCTCGAGGAAGCAGGCAGCGGTGACGCTGGCGCCGCCCGGCGTGCCGATGTTGCCCAGGTCGGCGAAGTTCGACTTGAGCTGCTCGTTGTAGGCTTCTTCGATCGGCAGGCGCCANNCACTTCGATGGTCAGGCCGTTCATCGAGGTGACGATGTCGCCCGGCTTGGTGGCGCGGCCCGACGGCATGTTCTCGCAGGCGGCGATGATGCCGACCACGTTGAGCTTCAGGCCCATTTCGCCGATCGCGCGGAAGGTGCCCAGCACCGATGCGGCGCCGCACATGTCGTACTTCATCTCGTCCATCGCCGGACCCGGCTTGATCGAGATGCCGCCGGTGTCGAAGGTAATGCCCTTGCCGACCAGGACCACCGGCGCGTCCTTCGCTTTGCCGCCCATGTGCTTGAGCACGATGAATTTCGGCGGCTCTTCGCTGCCGTTGGTGACCGACAGGAAGCTGCCCATCTTCAGCGCTTCGAGCTGTTTGCGCTCGAGGACTTCGACGTCGAACTTGTAATCCTTGGCCAGCTTCCTGGCGGTGTTGGCCAGGTAGGTCGGGGTGCATACGTTGGCCGACAGGTTGCCCAGTTCCTTGGTCAGGTCCATGCCGTTGGCGATCGCCTCGGCCTGGGCCAGCGCGTTCTTGGCGTGCGAGTCCGCCACAGGCACAGCCAGCGTGATCTTGCGCACGCCGGCCGGGGCCGGATCCTTCTTGCTCTTCTGGTTATCGGTGCGGAACACGCTCTCGTGGGCGGCGCTGACGATGGTCCGGATCGCCCAGCTCAGGTCGCGCTCTTTCACATCCGCCATCGGTAGTGCGATAATGGCGTCCGCGGCGCCCAGTTGGCTGAACGCCTTGAGCGTGGCGCCAACCGCCGAAGCGAAGCTTTTCTCGCTGACCGCCTCGTCGGCGCCAAGGCCGACCAGCAGCACGCGCGCCGCGGCGGCGCCGCCGACGCCGCGCAGCAGCAAGGTCGAACCAGGCTTGCCGGTAATGTCGCCGGACTTGAGCGCAGCCGTAATTTCACCACCTTGATCGAAGGCCTTGGCGGCCTGCGACAGTTTATTGTTTTCGAATACCGCAACTGCGACACAGCCAGCTTTGGCCGACGCGATGGTGTTTTTTGCGTCGAATGCTTTTATGCTAAAGTCCATTTGATTCTCCGTTTCGTTTTTGACGCGACTGCTCAACCTGTGATTATAACTTTCGAATGATCTTCCAACGCGCCCTTCGACGTGAACTAGCCAGTTCTGCCGGCGCCACTTTCACGGTGCTGTTTACGATTTTCGTCACCTGGACGCTGATCTCCATCCTTGGAAAAGCCGCCGGCGGAAAAGTCGCCTCGGCTGACGTCGTCGCGCTGATCGTGTTCGCAGTGCTGAATTATCTGCCAACTATCCTGATCCTCACCAGCTTTATTTCGGTTTTGATGACGGTCACGCGCAGCTACCGCGATTCGGAGATGGTGGTCTGGTTCGCGTCCGGGCAGTCGCTGGTGCGCTGGATCGCCCCGGTGCTTACCTTCGGCCTGCCGCTGGTGCTGCTCACCGGCGCGCTCAGCCTGTTCGCCACGCCCTGGGCCAAGATGAAGAGCTCCGAGTTCGTCGAACGTTTCGAAAAGCGCGAAGACCTGAAGAAAGTCTCGCCCGGCCAGTTCAAGGAATCGACTTCGAGCAACCGGGTGTTTTTCGTCGAAGGCGCGGCGGGCGGCTCGAACGTGGTCCAGAACGTGTTCGTCAATACGATTGAAAAGAACGGCAATACGGTGGTGGTGGCGAAGGAGGGCGTGATCGAAGCGGACGGCAAGGGCGGCCAGTTCCTGGTGCTGAAGAACGGCCGGCGCTACCAGGGCGTGCCCGGCCAGGCCGATTTCCAGTCGATGGAGTTTGAACGCTACAGCATGCGCGTGTCGACCAAGGTGCCGGTGCTGGGCGCCGACATGCCGGTCGATACCCTGTCGACGGCGGCGCTGCTGGCCGCCCCGAACCGCTTCACAATGGCCGAGCTGCTGTGGCGGATCGCCTCGCCGGTCATGAGCGTGGTGCTGATGCTGCTGGCGATTCCGCTCGGTTTCGTCAATCCGCGCGCCGGCAGTTCGGCCAACCTGATCCTCGCGCTGCTGATCTTCGTCACCTACAGTAACCTGATCAAGCTGACCGAAGCGAGCGTCAAGCAGGGCAAGGTGGGCTTCGGCGCTGCATGGTGGCCGCTGCACCTGCTGGTCGGGCTGTGCGTGCTGGGGCTGTTCGCCTGGCGCCTGAACGTGAACCACCGCTACCATCCGCTGGTGCTGCTGAACGCTCTGAAACGCGGCCGCGTGCCGCAGGAGGCGCTGGCCAAATGAGAGTCCTCCAACGCTACTTCGCCGTCAATATCGCCCAGGCGGTGTCCTTCGTGCTGGTCGCCTTCCTCGCGCTGATCGCCTTCATGGACCTGACCGGCGAACTGCCGGCGGTCGGCAAGGGCGGCTACATGATCCAGCACGCCTTCCTGTATGTGCTGATGCTGTTGCCGGGCCATGTGTACGAAGTGATGCCGGTGGCCGCGCTGATCGGCACCATCTACACGATGGCCCAATTCGCGGCCAGTTCCGAATTCACCATCATGCGCGCGTCCAGCATGTCGACCCAGATGGCGGCCTGGATGCTGTTCAGGATCGGCATCGTGTTCGTGCTGATCACCTTCATCTTCGGCGAACTGATTACGCCGCGCACGGCGCCGCTGGCCGAGAAGCTCAAGCTGAGCGCGAGGGGCGCCACGGTGTCGCAGGAGTTCCGCTCCGGGATGTGGACCAAGGACGTCGTGCATAGCGAAGGCATGAAGGGCGCGGTGACCGGTTCGCGCTTTTTCAACGTGCGCCAGTTCCGCGCCGACGGCCAGCTGCTGGACCTGAAGCTGTATGAGTTCGATACCAATTTCCGCCTGCGCTCGCTGATCACCGCGGCCAGCGCGACCTTCGAGGGCAACAACACCTGGCGCCTGGCCGATGTCACCGAGACCCGGTTTTCCAATAGCCGCGTGCTGCCGACGCCGGGCGAGGCGGTGCCTGCCGGCGCCAGCTTCCAGAGCATGTTCGGCCAGGAGACCAGCGCGGTCTCGACGCGCAAGCTGCCGAGCATGGACCTGATCTCCGAAATCACGCCGAAGATCCTGTCGGTGTCCTCGGCCGACCCGGAACGCATGTCGGCCAACGAACTGGCGGTGTACACGCGCCACCTGACCGAGAACAGGCAGGAGACCGACCGCTTCAAGATCGCGTTCTGGAAAAAGCTGATCGACCCGCTGGCGATTTTCGTGCTGATGGCGCTGGCGCTGCCGTTCGCCTACCTGCACACGCGCAGCGGCGGGGTCAGCCTCAAGATCTTCATCGGCATCATGATCGGCGTGAGCTTCATCCTGATTAACACGCTGTTCTCGCATCTCGGCTTGCTCAGCACCTGGCCGCCGTTCGTCACGGCGATCGCTCCGAGCCTGCTGTTCCTGCTGCTGGCGCTGGGGGCCTTGTGGTGGGTGGAGCGGCACTGATGGGCGCGCGCGCACTCATCCTGTTTGCGCACGGCGCGCGCGCCGCCTCCTGGGCCGCGCCGTTCGAACGGCTGCGCGACCTGACGGCATCGCGCCTGCCCGGGGTGCCGGTGTCGCTCGCGTTCCTGGAATTGATGGAACCGCGCCTGCCGGCCGAGGTGGCGCGGCTGGCAGCGCAGGGTGTCGCCGAGGTCACGGTGGTGCCGGTGTTCTTGGGGCAGGGCGGGCACCTGCTGCGCGACCTGCCGCTGCTGGTCGACCAGCTGAAGATCGATCATCCGGGCGTGGCGGTCAATGTCGTCGGCGCGGTCGGCGAGGATCCGGCGGTGCTGGACGCGATGACCGAATACTGCGTGCGCGCGCTGCCTGAATAGCAGCGCGGTTCAGGTCTGGCGCGGCATTGGCGGCAGCAGCGTGAGGAGGCCCTTCATTGCGTACACCACGATCAAAGTGCCATTCAGGTCGCCGATGAACATCACGAAAAAGCCGTGCAGGAGGTGTTCGGTCCCGCCATGCATTGCGAACCAGATATGGTGCAGCAGCGGACTGGCGATCGAATACAGCACGATACAGACCAGCAGGCGGCCGGGGGACAGGTTGTTCAGCGATGCGCGCAGTCCGAACCCCTGTTGCGCGATGCGGTTGGCGATCCAGGGCGCGGCGGCGGCCAGCAAGCCGCCCATGAACGAGCGCAGGTAATCGTCCGGGAAAAAATAGAAGAAACAGACCAGCCAGGAAACCAGCAGCAGGCCGAGCGCGCCGGCGTTGCCGAACAACAGGACGCACAGCAGGCGCATGCCGGCCGGCAGGTAGATCCAGTTAATCCCGGGGACGAATTCGAGTCGGGTGAACAGCCACTCGTTGGCAACGAGCATGGCGACAAAAGCGAGCATCGTGGTGACGACCATTGCTGCCTGAAAACGCAATTGAGTCATCGAATCAAAGTCTCATATGGTATAAAATTAGGAACGAGTTCAAAAAATCGCCGCCATTCCGATCAATTGGAGTTCGATGTCAAAGTCACCCGTACGCCCTGCCGACATTTACCTGCGTTTCCTGCAACTGGCGGAAGCGCTGCGTGGACTGCCGTCGTTACCAACTCTCGATCCGCTTGAAGAGCGCATTCTTGCATTTGTTGCAGTGAAGGCGCAAGGACAAGATCGACTTTCGGTACGCGACATGATGGCGAAAGCTGAGTTCGGATCCCCTGCGACCGTGCACAGCCGCCTCAAATCGATGCGTGAGAAGGGTTGGCTGATGCTGTCGGACACTGACGACACGCGCCGCAAGCAGGTCGAACTGACCCAGGCCGCGCTGCTCCATTTCGACAAACTCTCCACCTGCCTGGTCAACGCCACCAAGGGCTGAATTCCTCCTGGTGCTTGCGTCGCTCGCCCAAAAAAATCTGGTGTCAGGTCTGACATTCGGACATCTTGCTGGTGTCCATCTTGCTGGTGTCAGGTCTGACATTCGGACATCTGGACGAGAAATCGGCCGTTCGACGTGCTGGTCGGCACCCAATTGTTCTGGATTGTCGCTTGGGCCTGGTTGTTCGCGCCGGAAAATGTCTGAATGTCAGACCTGACACCGGAAATTTGTCCGATTGTCAGACCTGACACCAGAAAAATGTCCGAATGTCAGACCTGACACCAGCGTTTGAGAAGGCGAAACTTTCCCTGGCGCCGGGGCGCCGGTTTGATTTGGCAGGAAGGGACGTTACGCGAGCAGGCGCTGCTCGGCTTCTTCGGTGTCGGACGCCTGGTGCTCGCGCATCTTCAGGGCGTCGCCCAGCATCACCAGCACCGGGCCGTGCGCCTCGCCGAGGCCGCGCGCGAGCGTGGCCAAAGTCAGGCGCCGGATGCGCTGGTCGGGACGGCTGCAGTTTTCGATTACCACCACCGGCGTGTCGGCCCGGCGGCCCTGGTCCAGCAGCCGCTGCGCCGTGACGATCGCTTCGCGCCCGCCCATGTATTGCACCAGCGTGTCGGTGTCGGGCACCGCCACATGGTCGGCATGCTCGGGCGCGGTGCTCGAGGTGAAGAAGGCCACGCTGCGCGCCACGCCACGCTTGGTCAGCGGTTGCCTGGTCGCCGCCGCCGCCGCCAGCGCAGTGGTGATGCCCGGGACGACTTCGACGTCGATCCCGGCCGCTTCCAGCGCCCGCAGTTCTTCGTCGGCGCGGCCGAACATCATCGGGTCGCCGCCCTTCAGCCGCACCACCAGCGCATATTTACTTGCGTAGTCAAGCATCTGCTTGTTGATGAATGCCTGCGCGGTCGACAGCTTGCCGCAGCGTTTGCCCACCGCGACCTTCAGCGCCTGCGGGCACAGTTCCAGCATCTCGGGCGTCACCAGCGCATCGTGCAGCACGACGTCGGCCTGCGCGAGCAGGCGCGCGCCGCGCAGGGTGATCAGGTCCTGGGCGCCGGGACCGGCGCCGATCAGATAGACTTTTCCGAGTGGTGAAGCAGGGAATTGGCGCGGCATGGTGTAGCAGGGAATTGGCGCGGCATGCCGCGCCCCTTGCGTAACGGGCATGCCTTGCAAGGCAGGCTTCCGTTGCTCGAGCGACAAGTCTGTATTTGCGAGGGCTGCCATCTCAAATGCTCCTGTTATGCGTCGAGGCGGATCATGCCCGCGGCGACTGTCTGGTGCGTGACTTCGTCGATCAGGATAAACGCGCCGGTCGCGCGGATGTCATCATACGCGTCGGCCGCCAGCGGCTGCTGCACGGTCAGCGCAATGCGTGCGATGTCGTTCAGCTTCAGACCTTCGGCCGTATGCCGCTGCTGGGTGTTGATGTCGAGGATGCTGTCGACCTTGGTCACCTTGGCGCCGGTCTGGCGCGTACCATGCTTGATCCAGTACTTGCGGCGCAGGTCGAGCGGCTCGTCCGACATCCAGCACACATCCGCCACTACATTCTTGAGCAGGGTCGCCGGCTGCTCGGCGCCGGCCAGCAGGTCGCCGCGCGAGATGTCGAGGTGTTCGTTCAGCAGCAGCGTGATCGACTGCCCGACCACCGCCGACTGGTGCGAGCCTTCCAGCGTGACGATGTCCTTCACCGTCGCGAACTGGCCGGACGGCTGCACCACCAGCTTGTCGCCGACGCTGACCTTGCCCGCTTCGATCCGGCCCATGTAGCCGCGGAAGTCGTTCGCTTCGTGGCCGTTGTGGCGCGCCACCAGCTGCACCGGGAAGCGGAATGGCGCGTGGTGCGACTCGTCGTACACCGACAGCGATTCGAGCAGCTCGATCAGGGTCGGCCCCTTGTACCAGGCGAGCTTCTCGCTCGGCGCGACCACGTTGTCGCCGGTCAGCGCGGACAGCGGAATCGGGGTGATGTCCTTCAGGCCCAGCGTCTCGGCGAACTCACGGTAGGCCTTGACGATACGGTCATACACTTCCTGGTTGTAGTCGACCAGGTCCATCTTGTTGACCGCGACGACGACGTGCTCGATCTTCAGCAGGTGCGCAATCGTCGAATGGCGCTTGGTCTGGATCAGCAGGTCAACCCCGCCGTCTTCGCGCAGCTTGACCTTGGAGACGTCGATCAGGATGATCACCGCGTCCGCGGTCGAGGCGCCGGTCACCATGTTGCGGGTGTACTGCTCGTGGCCCGGGGTGTCGGCGATGATGAACTTGCGCTTCGGCGTGGCGAAGTAGCGGTAGGCCACGTCGATCGTG
>CXWL01001687.1_pt1 | contig 26899 bp, 23 predicted proteins | sample 590931 | NCBI WGS metagenome assembly CXWL01 (sample SAMEA3498368, study PRJEB10139) | groundwater metagenome | biome: water well; material: biofilm material | place: Germany | collected 2015-04-27 | reverse complement strand
ACGCCTCAACATCACACAAAGACCTCTCGCCGATCAGAGTCCGCAACGCCACCAGATCCATACCCCCATCATCCACCACCGGTGTGACACAGTCCCCTGACCCGGGATCCCGCCAACTTCGACCACCGACACCCCTTGGAACCAATCGTCTAGGTTGCGGCGATGGACGTCTTCGATGCCCCCGGTCTGGTGCGCGCCTGGTCCGATCGGATGCATCGCGATCACAGGACGATCGGTCTGGTTCCGACGATGGGCGCGTTGCACGCGGGTCACGCAGCCTTGATCGACGAAGCGCGGCGCCGCTGTGACGACGTCGTCGTGTCGATCTTCGTGAACCCGCTCCAGTTCAACGCACCTTCCGACTTCGCCAGCTACCCGCGGCCGATCGACGACGACCTGGAGACATGTGCGCGGGCAGGCGTGTCGGTGGTGTACGCGCCGACGGCGGCAGCGATGTACCCGACGGGGTTCCAGACCCACGTTGAACCCGGGCAACTCGCCGACCGTTTCGAAGGAGAGCATCGCCCCGGCCACTTCCGTGGCGTCACCACCGTGGTGAGCAAGCTGTTTGCGGCGGTGCTCCCCGATGTCGCCCTCTTCGGGCAGAAGGACGCCCAACAGTTGGCGATCATCCGACGGATGAACCTCGATCTCGATCACGGAGTTCGCATCGTGGCACTCCCGACCATCCGTGAACACGATGGGCTCGCGCTTAGCAGCCGCAACCGACGCCTCACCGCTGCCGACCGCACGGCTGCGGTTTGCCTCTGGCACGCGCTCCGGGCGGCGACGCGCTTGGTGAGCGCCGGCGAGCGCAGCGCGGCGATGATCGAGGCCGCGGTCGTCGCTGCGGTTGCGGCCGAGCCGTCGGCGCGGCTCGAGTACGCGGCTGTGGTGCACCCCGAGAGCTTCGAGTTGATCCAATCGGTGGGCTCCGAAGCGCTGATCGTCGTGGCCGCCTGGTTCGGAGATGTGCGCCTGATCGACAACGTCGTCGTCAGCGCCTGAGCGCGGAGGTCCCGCGGGTACTGTCGGCTCCATGGACCCGACGAAGATCTCGCTCTGGCACGACTCCCTGCCCTCCGACGACAGGCTCGTGCCACGCCCACGACTCGAGTCCGAAGTCGATGTCGACGTGGCGATCATCGGCGCCGGGTACACCGGGTTGTGGACCGCCTACTACCTGAAGCGACGTGACCCGGGCTTGCGCATCGCCATGGTCGAGGCAGAGTTCGCCGGCTTCGGCGCCAGCGGCCGCAACGGCGGCTGGTGCTCGGCGTTGCTGCCGATGGGCTTCGCGGCGATGGCCGCCACACACGGGCGCGACGGCGCGATCCGGATGCAGCAGGCGATGAACGCCACCGTCGACGAGGTTGGCGCCGCCGCGGCGCGCGAGGGCATCGATTGCCACTTCGCCAAGGGAGGCACCTTCCGAGCCGCCAGGAACCCGGCGCACATCGGCCGCCTTCAGGCCGAAGTGGCCGAGTACCGGGCACATGGGTTCGGCGAGGACGACGTCCGTTGGGTCGATCGAGACGAGGCCCGGCAGATCATCGCGGCAACCCACCTCGAGGGCGGAATGTTCACCCCCCACTGCGCGGCCATCCATCCTGGCCGTCTCGTCCGAGGTCTCGCTGATGTCGTCGAGGCGAGTGGTGTGCAGATCTTCGAGCGGTCGCGAGTGACGGCGATCGAGCCGAATCGAATCACCACCGAACACGGCTCGGCGCGCGCCGCACACGTGGTGCGGGCCACGGAGGGGTTCACGCCGACCCTTCCCGGGCTGCGTCGCCAGATCGTGCCGATCTACAGCTTGATGATCGCCACCGAGCCGCTTCCGGCAGCGTTCTGGGAGGAGGTCGGTTGGACTCATCGGCAGACCTTCAGCGATGCCAGGCGGCTGGTCATCTACGGTCAGCGCACGGCCGACGATCGGATCGCCTTCGGCGGGCGCGGCGCGCCGTACCACTTCCGATCTGCCGTGAAACCCGAGTACGACCGCAACCCACGAGTTCACAGCGACATCCGCGCCACCCTCGTCGAGATCTTCCCGCAGCTCGCCGACGCGGCGATCACCCACGAGTGGGGCGGGCCGGTCGGCGTTCCCCGCGACTGGTACTGCTCGGTCGGACTCGACCCCGCCACCGGCATCGGGTGGGCCGGCGGGTACGTCGGTGACGGCGTCGCCACCACCAACCTCGCCGGGCGCACGCTCTGCGACCTGATCACCGGCACCGCGAGCGAGCTGACCGACCTTCCATGGGTCGGGCACCGGTCACGTCGGTGGGAACCGGAGCCGCTCCGCTGGCTCGGCATCAACGCGATGGTGCGCCTGCCCGTCGGGGCCGACGCCTACGAGAATCGGCACGGCCGGCCGGAACGTTGGCGCAGCAAGATCCTCTCGTCGATCCTGGGTCACTGAACGTCCTGCGCGGTCAGGGAAAGGTCGAAGGCAGCCGATCGGCGAACAACCAGTCGTCGAAGAACGCTGCCAGGTCGTCGCCGCTCACTTCCTCGGCGAGGGCGATGAAGTCGGCGGTGAAGCGCGACTGGCCGTAGTTGTCGGCGGCCCAGCGGCGCAGCAGCTCGAAGAACGCATCGTCGCCGACAGTTCTCCTGAGCGCGTGCAAAACCACGGCACCGCCCTCGTACGAGTTGAAGCCGAACATCTCGTCGACCGATGGTGAGATGGTCGGGCTGCCCATGCCGTCTTGCCGACCCGCCAACGCTCGTTCGGCGTCCTGGTCGAGCTCGGAGAGCCCTACGTGTTCGAGCCACATCCACTGCGCGTAGCTCGCGAAGCTCTCGTTTAGCCAGATGTCGCTCCACTGCGCCGGAGATACGGCGTCGCCGAACCACTGATGGCTCAACTCGTGCGACAGCAGCAGCTCCTCGAGGAAGCCCATCTGGCCGGAGAAGTCGTCGCGACTGAACAACGACCTCCCCTGGGTCTCCATCGCCAGACCACCGAAGCTGTCGGTGATGGCAATGCCGTAACCGGCGAGCGGGAACGGGCCGAACCACTCCTCGAAGAAGGCGATCTGGTCATCGATCGTGTCGAGGTAGGGCTGCATCTGCTCGAGGTCGTCACGCAGCACCGCGCTCACCAACGGGAGTCCGGCGGGACCTACTCCCTCGACCAGCTCGTAGTCACCGGTGATCAGCATCACCAGGTAGGTGGCCATCGGTTCGTCCTGGCGCCACGTCCACGTCGTGCCGCCTGCCGAATCCTGCGACGACACGAGCGACCCGTTGGCCACGGCCGTGACGCCGGACGGCACGGTGATCGCGAAGGTCCAGCTCGCCTTGTCGCTCGGATGATCGTTGCTCGGCAGCCACGTGCGAGCGCCGTCTGGTTCATTGAGCACGTATGAGCCGTTGGTGGTGTTGAACCAACCGTTCGGGAGCCCGATGTCGGACTGCACCGATTCGGTGGCGACGGAGTACTCGACGGTCACCTCGATCCGCGAGCCGGCATCGACCGCTGCCGCAGGGGTGATCCGCAGCTCGACCCGATCCTCCTCGAACGTCGCGTCTTGCCCATCCACCTGAACGCGCTCGATGTCTGGCCCGGCCGAGTCGAGCGTGAACTCGGTGCGGTCGTCGGTGACGTCGATGACGAGGGTGACCGACCCGCTCACCGTGTCGCTCAAAGGATCGTAGGTGATCTCGACTACGTAGTCGACGACGTCGATGCCGGGATTGCCGAGATCGGGGAACAGCCCATCGCCGGCACCATCACCGACCGGTACCAGCTCGGTCGGCAGGTCGGGCCGCGGGGGTTCACTGGTGTCGGGCGTAGGGGCTTCGGTCGTCGACGAAGGTGTCGTGGAGCTCGGTGATCCGGTGTCGTCGGTGGTGCTCGGCGGCGTCTCACCCGCCGACTCGGTCGACTCCGTCGCCAGCCGCTCCGACCGGATCGCGACCACCCCGGCATCCGTGCTGCATGCGGCGAGGGCCAGGCAAGCCGCCATCCCCGCTGCCACCTTCACCGCCGCCGTCCGTGTTCGCCTCATCGTGCCCACCGTAGCGACCGCCGCCATCAACATGACCGCACCCCATCGGCTCGCATCGGCGCGGGACGACGCGTCAGCGATGCACCGAGTGATCGCGGATGGTGGCTCGCGTGCGGACCGTGTACACGGAATCGCCCGACAGCACCCCACCGCGGGCGAACAGGCGGCCGGCCTGCCAGTTCGACAGGCCGAGCTCGGGCTGGACGAAGGCGAACTGACCGTCGACCCAGCGCGTGAACCCATTGCCGACGAACGGCGCGTCGATGAGATCGTAGAAGTGTTGCTGCTCGGCCTCGGTGCCGCCGATCAGCGACGCCGCGAACTTCGGGCTGTACCGGTTGAACAGATCAACCGACTCGTCGAGGGTATCGACGACGACGATGCTCAACTCGGGAGCGTTCTCCCACTCCCACTCGATGCCGAGGTCGTCGAGCTCGAGGTGGTGACCGGCGGCCGCGGTGAACGGGCGCGCCGAGTTGCTGAGGTGGAGCACCGCTTCGGCCCCGCGGCGCTGTGCGGCCTCGGACGTGGCGGCCACGACCGCGGGCACGATCTGTGAGGCGGCGGCGCGGTGGATGCAGCAGACGTTCAAGGTGTTGCAGACCTTGCGATCGAGGGAGTGCAGCGTGGCCAGGTGGACCGTCTGCCTGTCGGCATCGGGAGCGACGACCATCCATGCGCCCCCGGTGCCGTGCAAGCTCACCGGCACACCGTGCTGGCGGGCCACCGCGCCGAGCTGGGCCACCGCCGAGCCCGACCCGCGGGCCACCGCCAGGCCAAGGCGCTGATCGGCGAACAGCGCCCAGCCGGCCGCGTGCGCCGCCGAGTCGACCAACTGAACCGCACCCTCCGGCAGGCCGGCGGCGCGAAGCGATGGGCAAACGGCGTGCTCCATGATCGAGCGCGCCGTGGCGAGGGCATCGCTGCCGATCCTGAAGACCACCGTGTTGCCGGAACGGAGCACGCCGGTCGCATCGGCGAACACGTTCGGCCGACCCTCGAACACGAAGCCGACCACTCCCAACGGCGCCCGGCGCGTCTCCACGGTCCACGTTCCGTGATCCACCACGGTGAGCTGCCGATCGCGGCGCGTCTCGGCGTGCTGCCAGACACGCAGACCATCGATCATCCCGGCGCGCATCGACGGCGTCAGCTCGAGCCTGGTCGTCGATCGACCTCGCGCCGCGGCGCACTGCACGTCGTGATCGTTCGCAGCAGCGATCGCGGCGAAGACGCCGTCGTCGGCCAAGCGGGCTGCGAACGCTTCGAAGAACCGGGTCACCTGGTGGTCACTTGCCGCGGCGAGGGTGGCGAAAGCGTCGGATGCCGCGCCGACGGCGCTACGAACGCGATCGTGTTCGCGGCGCGGGATGTGCAGGAGGTCGCCGCTCTCGTGCACCACCACGAGCCGATCGCCTTCGGTGAAGGCCGCGGCCAGCTCGTCGCCCACCACCGCCACCCGGTCGCCCCCGTACGGCACGAGCTGGCCCGGTGTGAGGAAGCGCAACGCCGCGGTCGTCATCGACCCGTAGCGTATGGCAATTCTCGGCTCCATCTCTCGACTCGCCGATCACGCTCACCCAACTTTGTCGGTCTCAACACGCTCAACCGGTCGACACCGACAGGGTTCGAGTTCGACCCTCACCCAGATCGACCGGAGCCCATCGATCGGCACCCGTACCCCACCGGTCGCAATAGCCTGCTGCGGTGCACGACGATCAGTTCTACTTCCGCCAACTGCTCTCCGGACGCGACTTCGCGATCGGCGACCCGATCGCCGAGCAGATGGTCAACTTCGTGTACGCGATCGGCGACCGCACGACAGGCGAATGCGTGCTCGTCGACCCCGCCTACGCCGTCGGGGAGTTGCTCGACGCAGTAGAGGCCGACGGCATGCGCTGCACCGGAGTGCTGGCCACGCACTACCACGCCGACCACATCGGTGGTTCGATGATGGGGTTCTCGATCGAGGGGGTGGCCGCGCTGCTCGAGCGCTGCGACTGCGCGATCCACGTGCAACGCCACGAGGTGCCGTGGGTCGTCCGCACGACCGGCCTCACCGAAGGCCAACTCGCCCAGCACGACTCGGGTGACGTGGTTCGCGTCGGGGAGGTGGACATCACGCTGGTGCACACCCCCGGCCACACGCCGGGCAGCCAGTGCTTCCACGTGGACGGACGACTCGTGAGCGGCGACACGCTGTTCCTGGAAGGTTGCGGTCGAACCGATCTGCCGGGCAGCAACCCGGCGGACATGTTCCACAGCCTTCGCCGTCTGGCAACGCTTCCCGACGACACGATCGTGTACCCCGGCCACCGCTACTCGCAACCCTCGAGCGGCACGATGTCGGCGATCCGCGACACCAACTACGTGTTCAAACCGCAGACGCAGGAAGCCTGGATGCAGTGGTTCGGCCGATGAGCCCGATCAGCTGAGCCCGAGCCGCTCGAACTGCTCCCCCGGCGCGTGTACCGCGACCAACGCGGTGCACAGCAGATCGATCATCTCGCGCTCGCCCACCTCACCCGTGCGGTTCTCGAGCTCGTCGGGATCGAGGTCGATGTCGAACAAGTGGTGCTGGCCAACCGGGCCTCTCCCGACCCAGAATGGCAACGCGTCACCGGCGGCGAAGGGCTGGCGGATCACAGGTACGTCACTGCCGGGCATTCGGTCGAGCACAGCTCGACCATCGGGCAGCGGAAGCTCGGTCACACCGCGCACGTGGATCGGCATCGTGCTCCACCGGTTGCTCCACATGCTGAGCGGGAAGTTGTCGCCCTCGGGGCCACGGGCGTACTTCGAGCGGCCATCGGTGACCTGCACCCAGTTGCCGTACACACCGCCGAGCGCCCACTCGCGGACCGAGGTGGACGTACCCGCGAGCAGCGGCACGAGCGACACCCCGTGAGTGTGATGGGCGGCCGACACCCCGAAGACATCGCAGAGGGTGGCGTGGAGATCGACCGTGGTGGTGAGCGCGTCGCAGACGCCACCGCCGGCCCCACCAGGCCAATGGATCAGCAACGGGATGTGCCCGAGCGGTTCGAACTGCGGCACCATCGGCTTGCCCCAGATGTCGACCCGCTCGCCGCCGACCGCGCGCTGCTCACCGAGGTAGTGACCGTGGTCGGTGCACACGATGACAGCAGTGTCTTCCCACATCGAGCCGGCATCGAGTTGCTCGACGACACGCCCGAACCAGTGGTCGATCATCGAGAGCTTTGCGCCGTAGTTGGCACGGATGTGCCGGCCCTCGGCATCGCTCAGGTGTCCGCCTGACCGCCCGCCCACGACGTACGGCGGCCAGATGAGGCGCTCCCCCGACCACGGCTCGTCCTCGTAGAGCCCGGTCCACCGCGACGGTGAGTCGAACGGCTCGTGCGGGTCGAACTCGTCCACCACGAGGAGCCACCGCGATCCCTCCCGCGAGGCCTGCGCCTGCCCCAACCACGACGCCGCGGCCGACATCGTCCGCGGACCAGGGAAGTCGTCCTCGTGTCGGAAGTGCGTGCGCGTCCGGTCGTACGCCCGATCGATCGAGGGCGCCTTCTGGCCAAATCGACGTTCGAGGAACCAGCCGCCTCCTGCCGCGGGAGGGGCCGGAACACCCATCCACGACGGGTCGAGCCACGTCTTCCACGGGTCGCCCTCATGGCCGCGCACGTAGTCCCAACCGCCGAAATCAGTGTGGTAGTTCTCGCCGCCGGTCTCGAACAGGTGGGGATGATCGGTCACGAGCATCGTGGTGATCCCTGCCTCGCGCAGGTCGGCGGTGATCGAACGTTCCCAGATCTCGATCGACCCCCACGGTCGCCACAGGAAGTCGAGGGCCCCGCACAGCAGATCGTGACGGGCCGGCATGCACGGAAGCGACCCGGTCACATGGCGGGTGAACCGCGTCGCGCGACGAGCGAACCCGTCGAGGTTCGGTGTGTCGAACTCGGTACCTCCGTAGCTCCCGAGCATGTGGCGGTTCAAGGAGTCGAGCATCACGACCACGACGTTGCGGGGCATCACAACCGTAGGTTCGCGCGGATCACACGAACGCATTGACGATCGCGCTCGTGGCCGCCACGACCAACAAGCCGAGCACCAGGCGCCTGAACCTCTCGCCGTGCAGGTGCTTGCGCAACGGGTAGCCGCACAGCTGCCCGATCAGCAATGCCGGAATGGCGATCGCGGCCGCGATCAGACCGTCGCGGTCGACTCGTCGCGCCGCCACGAACAGAACGATGCCAACCACGTTGCTGCACGAGAACACCATGTTGATGGTGCCGCGAAACGGTTCAGGTTCGAGGCCTCGGGCCTGGAGTGCGAACACGAGCGGCGGTCCGTTGGTGGACAGCGAAGTGTTGAGCACACCGCTCACGAACCCGGCACCGACGTCGAGTGACGACCCCGCGCTCCGCAGGTCGACCTTGGCGACGAGCAATACGACGGCGATCAGCACCGACACACCGAGTGCGAGCCGGAGCACCTCCTCGTCGAAGACAACAAAGGCCCACAACCCGAGCGGCATGCCGCAGTAGGCCGAGAGCACGAGCCGCTTGGCGAGCGCACCGTCGACGTGCCCGCGGCCGTGCCAGGCCTGCCACGTCGACACCGCAGCACCCAGCAGAGTGCTCACCACCACCGCTTCCTTGGTCGGTATCGCCAACGTCATCAGCGGAACCGAGAGCAGGGCGAAGCCGAATCCCGAGAGCACCTGGATCAACGACGCCGAGAACACCGCCACGGCGACCACGACGAGCTGGGTGGCTGTCACTCCGTCAACACCTGCACCACCGGCCCGGGTTGACGAAGCGTCGACAGTCGATCACGACCGTTGATCATCGCGCACGACCTGCCCCAGCACCGGGTTCGCGCCTAACTCGCGAAGCAGTCAGAAGCAGGTGACCGACGAGCGAACTACGCTGCCCGGCCGTGGGAAGCGCACGCCATTCGATCCCGGTCGTCGACATCGACGACGTCGACGGGTCGATCGCAATCGACCAAGCCTGCCGGGAGTCGGGGTTCTTCGCGATCCGCGGAGACGAAGACACCTCCGCACATCGGCGACGGGTGCTCGACGCAACCCGACGCCTGTTCGCTCTACCGGTCGAGGCCAAACAACGGGTCTCGCTCGCATCGGGCGGCACTGCATGGCGTGGCTGGTTCCCACTCGGCGACGAGCTCACCAGTGGCGTGCCCGACCTGAAGGAAGGCTTCTACGTCGGGCGGGAATCGCCGGCGAGCGCCCTCCCGCTGCACGGGCCGAACGTCTGGCCGCAGGAGGTGCCTGAGCTGAAAACCGAGGTGCTCAGCTGGATGGAGCGCATGGAAACGCTCGGCCAGCGCGCCCTCGCCACGATGGCGGTCGGCCTGGGCCTCACTCCCTCGTACTTCGAGCGTCGGCTCACCAGCGATCCGACCGTGCTGTTCCGGATGTTCCGCTATCCGCCACATCCGGAGGGTGCCGCCGACCGGTGGGGTGTCGCCGAGCACAGCGACTACGGCTTGCTCACGCTGCTGGCCCACGACGGCACACCAGGGTTGCAGGTGAAGGTGGGCGACACGTGGACTTCGGTCGATCCCGATCCCGACCTCATCATCTGCAACATCGGCGACATGCTCGACCGGCTCACTGGGGGTCGTTATCGCAGCACGCCACACCGGGTTCGCAACGCAGGGGGAAACGACCGGATCTCGTTACCGTTCTTCCTCGACCCGGCATGGACGGCATCGGTGGAGCCGCTCTCGCTCGGCGGCGAGTGGGCCACGCCCGCCGATCGCGCCGAACGTTGGGACCGGGCCGATCTCTCGACCGTTTCGGGCCCGTACGGCGATTGGTTGCTCCAGAAGGTGCGCCAGGTGTTCCCTGCNNCGATGTCGTCTGCTGTGGCCGGTGGAACCTCGACGGCGAGCTGCGCTGCCGGCCGCGCCGCGCCGTCGCGAAGGTCCCACAGCACGGTCACGCGGTCGGACGGCAACGACCCGTTGATTCCGCCGAGAGTGCCGTAGTGATCGACGTGGTACTCCACCCCCGTGGCGCCGAGGACGCGCAGGTTCAGGTGGGCGTTGCCGAGCTGGAGCGGATCGTAGGTCCATCGCATGTGGGTGATCCCTCGCTCCAGGCACCAGCTGCGCTGCCGTCGCTTCAGCTCCACACCCAGACCGGCGCGGCGATAGCCGGGATCGACGGCCATGTAGTGCGAATGCAACACGTGCGGTTCGCGAGTGGCAAAGCCGTACACCGCCCCCACGATCGCATCGCCGTCGAATGCCCCGATCGCAACTCCGCCCTCGCTCACCGTGGCCACGAGCATGTTCACCGACACCAGCTCGCTCTCACCTCCCCAGATCCGGCGCTCGAACGGCGGCAGCACGGCGAGCTGATCGGCGGAGACGAGATCGCGGAACTCGAGCGAGGCGAGATCGGTCATTGGCGCAGCACCTCGACGCTCTCGGTCACGCTGTCGAGGAACNNAGTGGTTGTTCCACGATGTCGCGTGCATAGGTGCGACTCGCCGAAGCGGTGTCGCCCGGGTAGACGAATCCCGGCAGCGTGGCAAGGTGGATGTTGTGGGCGCGGCCGATCCCCGTTTCGAGCATGCCGCCGCACCACATCGGCGCGTTCCGCTCAACACAGATGTCGTGCACGCGAACCACCGACTCGATTCCACCGAACCGACCGACCTTCACGTTCACGACGGTGCATGCGCCCATGTCGAGCGCGGCCTTCACCCGGGCGGGTGACGTGAGGCTCTCGTCGAGGCAGATCGGGGTGCGCAGCGAGCGAGCAAGCGTCGCGTGGTCGTGGAGGTCGTCCCAGTGCAGCGGCTGCTCGATGTAGTGAAGGTCGAACTCGTCGAAGCTGCGCAGCAGGTCGGTGTCGTCAAGGGCGTAGGCCGAGTTGGCGTCGACGGTGAGCTCGACCTGCGGGCACGCCGAGCGCACGGCTGTGAGCAACTCGCGGTCCCATCCCGGCTCGATCTTCAGCTTCACCCGCCGGTAACCCTCGGCCACGTGGTGTTCCACCGATGCCACCGTCTCCGGTACCGGGTTCATGCCAAGGCTGGCGCCCACCTCGATCTCGGTGCGACGGCCGCCGAGCAAGCTGCACAGCGGCACATCTTGCTGGCGAGCGAAGCAGTCCCAGACCGCGAGCTCGACCGCGGCCTTCGCCATCGAGTTGCCGCGCCAGCGACTCCAGGCGTCGAGCAGCTCGCTGGGATGCAAGCAACCATGCTGCAGCAACCACGGTACGAGCGCGTCACGCATCAGGCCGAGCCCGCCGGCAATCGTCTCCTCGCGATACATCGGCAACGGGTCCATCACCCCTTCCCCGTAACCCTCGACGCCGTCGCTGCGCACGGTGGTGATCACCGCGACCTTTTGCGACTCGCTGGCGAACGACGTCTTGAAGGCGCTGCGGTACGGCATGCGGATGACTCGGAGCTCGATCTCGTCGAAGCGCATCGGGGTTCCTCTCTCGTGGCGGATCGATCACCAGGTGTCGATGTTCGGTCTCTTCTTGCGGTCGCGTCTGGGCGTTGCCGGGGTCGAGGTGACGATCGTCGTGATCCAGCGCCTCGAGTCGGCCGGGTCGATCACGTCGTCGATCTCGAAGTGCGATGCCGCGTTGATCGCCTTGCCGCGTTCGTACATCCTGTCGACCATCAGTTGGAACTCCACCTCGCGCTCAGCCGGGTCGGTGATCTGTTCCAGCTCGGCGCGGTAACCGAGTCGCACCGCTCCCTCCAAGCCCATGCCACCGAACTCACCGGTCGGCCACGCGACGCACGCCAGCGGCGCCTTGGTGCTGCCGCCCATCATCGCCTGCGCCCCGAGCCCGTACGACTTGCGCAACACGATGCTGATCATCGGAACCGACACGTTCACGCCGGTGACGAAAAGCCGGGTGCAGTGCCTCACCAGGGCCGTGCGCTCGACGTCGGGCCCCACCATCATCCCCGGCGTATCGACCAGTGTGACGATCGGTAGATCGAACGCATCGCACAGCTGCATGAACCGCGCCGCCTTGTCGGCCCCGTCGCTGTCGATCGCTCCGGCAAGGTGGTTGGGGTTGTTGGCGATCACGCCGACGGATTCCCCCTCCACCCTGGCCAGCGCGGTCACGATGCCGAGTCCGAAGTCGCGTCGAAGCTCGAGCACGGAACCGACGTCGAACATGCCGTCAACCACGGCGCGGACGTCGTAGCTCTGCTTACGATCCTCCGGAACTGCGTGGCGGAGGAGGCGCTGATCCGGTTCCTCCCAATGGCTGATGGCCCCCTGGAAGTACGACAGGTACTGCTTCGCGACGCGCACCGCTTCGATCTCGTCGGCCACGACGACGTCGACCACACCATTGGCGCGCTGCACGTCGATCGGCCCGATCTCGGTCGGTGCGAACACACCGAGGCCCCCACCTTCGATCATCGCCGGGCCACCCATGCCGATGTTCGAGTCGATCGTCGCGATCACCACGTCGCAGCAGCCGAGGATCGCCGCATTGCCGGCGAAGCAGTAGCCGGCGTTGACGCCGACCAAGGGCACGAGCCCGCTGAGTCGGGCGAAGTAGTTGAACGCCCAGCAGTCGAGCCCGCTCACGCCGACGCCGTCGGTGTCGCCGGGCCGGCCGCCACCGCCCTCGGTGAAGAACACGACCGGCAGCCGCAACATCTCGGCCACGTCGAACAGGCGGTCCTTCTTGCGATGGTTCTGAAGACCTTGGGTGCCGGCTAGCACGGTGTAGTCGTAGCTCACTGCGACGCACTGCGCGGCGTGGCCCGCAAACAAGTGGCCGTTGACCCGCCCGATTCCGCCGATCATCCCGTCGGCGGGCGTGCGCTCGATGAGATCGTCGAGCGCTCGACGGCGGCGCTGCGCGGCGATGGTCAGCGCGCCGTACTCCACGAACGATCCCGCGTCGACGAGGTCGGCCACGTTCTCGCGTGCGGTGCGACGCTGCACGGCGCGGCGTTGAGCGATGGCATCGGGACGGGCTCGGTCGAGGCCGACCCCGTGCCGATGGCGCGATTCGGCGAGGTCGGGTCGGATCAGGTCGAGGTCGGGTGCGGCGGCTGCGGGGCCCGCGACGATCGACACGTCGCTCGGGCTCAGTGCTGCGACCGCATCGCCGAGCATCACGGTCTGACCGACCGACACGAGAACCGCGGTGACGGTCCCGCTGGCGGTCGCCTCGACGGCGTGATGCAGCTTCATCGATTCGATCATCATCACTTGCTGGCCCAGCGCGACGCGATCGCCCGACGTCACAGCGATGGCGACGATCGTCCCCTGCACGGGCGCCCACAGGTCCACTCGTTCCACTCCGCCGACGGTAGTGCCCGCCGATCGAACCACGGATCATCGGTGGCGGCCCTCCGGGCTCGATCGGGCCCGGCCTGCACTACCGTGCCCACATGGCAGCCGACCACGGCGAACCGATCGTGCTGGAGGTGTCGGGTCACCACATCTCGGTGTCGAATCCCGACAAGGTGTTCTTCGCCGCGGTGGGCGCCACCAAGCTCGACCTCGTCCGCTACTACCTCGCCATCGAGCCGACGGTGATGCGCGCGATGCGTGATCGACCGGTGCTGCTTCAGCGCTTCCCGAATGGAGCAGCGGGCAGCTCGTTCTTCCAGAAGAGGATCCCTGATGGAGCACCCCCGTGGCTCAGCACGACGACTGTGAGCACGCCCAACGGCACGACGTCGAACGCGTTGGTCATCAGCGATCTCGGCCACCTCGTGTGGGCGGTGAACCTCGGTTGCCTGGGATTTCACTCGTGGCCGATCCGGGCGTCCGACCCCGAGCACTGCGACGAGCTGCGCATCGATCTCGACCCAGGTCCTGGCACCACGTTCGCGATGGCCCAGGAGACAGCGGCTGAAGTGAAACGACTCCTCGATGAAGTCGGGGTGCGGAGCTACATCAAGACGACCGGAAACCGGGGGTTGCACGTCTACGTGCGCCTCGTGTCGTCCTGGGACAGCGTCGCCGTACGATCGGCCGCAGTGGCGGTGGCCCGCGAGCTGGCCAGGCGGCGCCCCGATCTGATCACCGACGCCTGGTGGAAGGAGGAGCGCGGCGAGCGGATCTTCGTCGACTTCAACCAGAACGCGCCGCACAAGACGGTGTTCGCCCCATGGTCGGTTCGTGCCCGCGATCACGCTCCTGTCTCCTGCGGTTTCAGGTGGAGCGAGCTCGAGTCCATCGATCCCAACGCACTCACCATCGCCACCGTTCCGGGGCGCCTCGTCGCCGGCGGTGATCCGTGGCAAGACATCGACCAGCATCCGCAATCGCTCGAGCCGCTGCTCGAACTGGTTCGCCGCGACGTTGCAGCCGGACTGCTCGATGCTCCGTGGCCGCCGGTGTACCCGAAGATGCCCGGCGAACCACCCCGCGTCGCCCCGAGTCGGGCCAAGAAGCCCAAGCCCTGACGACCTGACCACCCGAGTGTTTCCAGCAGCCCTGGGTGCGCCGAAACCCTCGGCCATCCCCTTGGGACTCGGGTGGTCGTTGGGGACTCGGGTGGTCGTCGGGGACTCGGGCGGGTCAGCGGCCGACGAACACCTGCACGACGTACACGACGCCGTTGCGCGACACGACACCTAGGCCGACCTGGGTGTAGGCCGGGTTCGTCATGTTGGCGTAATGCCCCGGCGACGCCTCGAGCGCGATCTGGGCATCTTGCGCGGAGCCGGCCAGGGCCACGTTCTCACCGATCGACGCCCACCCATCGCTCACTCCGGAGGCGAGGTTGTTCGAGTGGAAGATCGTGCCGCGGTTGGCCATCCGCTCCGCCTGTGCCTCGGCCTTGACGTCGAGTTCGGGCACTCGTACCAGCTCAGACAGGCCCAGGCTGGCGCGCACCTCGTTGATGTCGGTGGCGACGGTGGATTCGTCACCGTTGGAGCAGGCAGCGAGAGCAAGACCGAGCGCCACCAGCAGGACTGCCACGAACGCAGGACGCGTTCGTCGGACATCGGCTGGACTGGACATTGGCTGACTCATCGGCACAAACCTCCACGTGCTCTTCCCGCGCCACGAGTCTGTCATGTAATTGACATGTTTGCAATCATCCCGACACATCAATTGCGGCCATACCCGGGCCACACGTGGGTCAGGTACGGTCGGCGAGGGCCGATCAGCGGTTGAACTCCTCGACCAGCGGGGCATACCGGTCGAGCGTGGCGAGGGCCGCATCGCGATCGAGAGGTGGCAGGCCGAGGGCGACCCACGACGCACCCGTGTCGCGAAGTTCGGCCAGGCGGGCACTGTCGGGCCGCGCCCCGAACACCCCGAGCTGCAGCGATGCCGGATCGCGACCCGATTCGGTTGCCTGCCGGGTGAGCGCCGCCCAGCCCTCGGCGACCGGGAACCGACCCTCGATCGGCATCCACGCATCTCCGTACTCGATGATGTGTCGGAAGTGGAGCTCGGTGGCCGACGCGCCAACGACGATCGGCGGATGAGGGAACTGCACCGGCTTCGGCCACGCCCACGAAGCCTCGAAGTTCACGTACTCCCCGGCGAAGCTCGCCTCCTCCTCGGTCCACAGCCGCTTGCAGGCCAAGATCTTTTCGCGCACCACCTTTCGACGCCGCTTGATGTCTACGCCGTGGCCCGCCATCTCCTCGTGGTTCCACCCGTAGCCGATGCCGAACAGGAACCGACCGCCAGACAGTTGATCGAGCGTCGCCACCTCCTTGGCCAACCACAGTGGATCTCGTTGGGCAACGAGGGTGATCCCGGTAGCGAGCTTCAGGCGTGTGGTCACCGCTGCGGCCGCAGCGAGGGCGAGGAACTGATCGTGGGTGCGCCAGTACTCCTCCGGCAGCGGCGGCGCGCCTTCTCGCCCACCCCACGGGGTTCGCCGCGACGACGGGATGTGCGAGTGCTCGGGGAACCACAGCGAGTCGAACCCGCGGGCTTCGGCCTCACGGGCCAACTCGACGGGCTGAATGCCGCGATCGGTGGGGAAGATGACGAGACCGAGTTTCATCGCGCCGACCGTAGCAACCCGACCGGCCGGGCTGTTCAGCCAATCCGCTGCGGCGCCGGCGGCGAACCTCATGCATGCGATTCTCCGTCGATCAGTACCAACAGGTCGTGCGGCCGGTCGCCGTCGACGACCTCGATCTCGATCATGCCTTCGCCGAGCGGCGCCTCGCCGAACCGGTGCTCCGCTGCCTGCGATACATGCACGACGTCGAACTGCACACCGTGTGCTACCTCCGCGACTTGCTCGTCACGTCTGCGCACCGCGACCCTGAGATCACCACCTTCCTCACGATGTGGGTCTACGAGGAGTACTGGCACGGCGAGGCCCTCGCCCGCGTGCTGCGCGCCCACGGCGAGCAAGCCGGTCGTCCCCGCATCGAGCGGGTTCGGCGATCGCGGCGGGTCGCCGAAGCCGTGGCACCGTTGAAGCACATGCTCGGTTCGGCCATCGCCGGCCCGTCGATGGCCGCCGTGCACATGACCTGGGGTGCGATCAACGAGTGGACGACGCAGGCCGGGTACGCCCGCCTCGCGGCCAAGGCCGATCACCCAGCGCTGACCGAGCTGCTACGACGGATCATGAAGCAAGAGGGTCGGCACATCGACTTCTACGCGTCGCAAGCGGCGGCCAGGCTCACCGGCGACGGGCGGGCGCGACGGCTCACTCGGTTCGCGCTGCGCAAGGCGTGGCGACCCGTGGGGTCCGATGTGATGCCGGCCGAGGAGGTCGATCACCTCGTCGGATTCCTGTTCGGCGACGACGAGGGCCGGGTGATGCTGGAGCGGATCGACCGGCGAATCGACCGCCTGCCGGGACTCGCCGACCTGCGCCTGGTGAGCGGCGCGGCAGATCGTCGCGCCGCCTGATCGGACCGACCCGCGTGGGGCGGCCGGTCGTCGCTCGTAGGCTCGAACGCCTTGAGCTCAATCGACCTCCTGTCCGAAGCGGCGCGCCGGCGCACGTTCGCGATCATCAGTCACCCCGACGCGGGCAAGACCACCCTCACCGAGAAGTTCCTGCTCAACGCAGGCGCCGTTGTCACCGCCGGATCGGTGAAGGCCAAGTCGGGTGGGCGCTCGGCAACGAGCGACTGGATGGAGCTCGAACAGACACGCGGCATCTCGATCACGTCGGCGGCGATGCAGTTCGCTTATCGCGAGCACACGTTCAACCTGCTCGACACGCCCGGCCACAAGGACTTCAGCGAGGACACCTACCGGGTGCTCGCCGCCGTCGACGCGGTGGTGATGGTGCTCGACGCGGCGAAGGGCATCGAGCCACAGACGCTGAAGCTGTTCGAGGTGTGCCGGTCGCGCAACCTGCCGGTCATCACCTTCCTCAACAAGTTCGATCGACCGAGCCGCGATCCGCTCGAGCTGCTCGACGAGATCGAGACCCAGATCAACCTCCGTCCCACCCCGGCAACCTGGCCGGTCGGTGACGGCGACGACTTTCGCGGCGTCATCGACCGACGCCGCCGCGTCTTCAGCCGCTTCACCCGTACGGCGCGGGGTGCCACGCTCGCACCGGAGCAGCTCGTCAGCTTCGAACAGGCGGCCGCCGAAGAAGGCAAGGCCTGGACGAAGGCGATCGACGGCTGCGACCTCCTCGAGGCAGTAGGAGCCGATCTCGACGTGGCGTCGTTCCTCGCCGGCGTGTCTACGCCGGTCTTCGCCGGATCCGCGCTCACCGATTTCGGTGTGCGCCACCTGCTCGACGCGGTGCTCGAGCTCGTTCCCTCGCCAACGCCTCGCCTAGGTCTCGACGGCGTCGGTCGAGCGATCGACACCGGGTGCAGCGCGTTCGTTTTCAAGGTGCAGGCCAACATGGACAAGTCGCACCGCGACCGGCTCGCCTTCGCCCGCATCTGCAGTGGGCACTTCGAACGGGGCATGAGCCTCACCATCTCCCGCACCGGCCGTCCATTCGCCACCAAGTACGCATCGACGGTGTTCGGCGCAGAGCGATCCACCGTGGAGGAAGCCTTCCCGGGTGATGTGGTCGGCCTGGTGAACGCCACCGACCTACGCATCGGCGACACCCTCTACGAAGGCGATCCCGTCACCTACCCGGGGCTGCCGTCGTTTGCACCCGAGCTGTTCACCGGCGCCAGGCCGCTCGACACGAGCCGCTCGAAGCAGTTCCGTCGCGGCCTCGAGGTGCTCGAGGAAGAAGGCGTGGTGCAGGTGCTGCGCGATCCCGACATGGGCGACAGCTCGCTGGTGCTGGCCGCCGTCGGTCAGTTGCAGTTCGACGTGTTCGCCTACCGGTTGGAGAGCGAGTTCAACGCTCCGGTCGAGCTCACCGGGTCGCCGTATCAGGCCATCCGCGCCACCGACGCGAAGAGCGCCGACCGACTCCGGGCGATCGGTGGCATCCGCATCCTCACCCGCGGCCACGACGGCGCCACCGTGGCGCTGTTCGAGAACAAGTACCGGCTGCAACGGCTGCTCGCCGACGAGCCCGAGCTCACCCTCACCACCCTCAGCATCGACGGCTGAGCCTCACCGGGCCTCGACTCGCCTATCGTCTCTCTCGTGGGGCCGCCGGAGATTCGGGTGTGTGGACGATCGAGCAAGGTGCGCATCACCGCGTCTGCGGCAGCGACGACCGTCAGCGTCGACGGGGTCGAGATCGCCCCATCTGCGCCAGACGTCTACGAGGTGACCCGCACGAGCAGCAAGATCGACATCGTGTGCCCGGAGGGTTGCGCCGTCTCGGTGAGCACCGCGTCGGGTTCGATCACCACGCGCGGACGTCTCGGCGCCGTGCGGACCATGACGATGAGCGGCAACGTCAGCCTCGAACACGCCGCCGACATCGAGGCTCGCAGCGGATCCGGGCGGCTGCAGGTCGATTCGTGCGACGGGTGTTGTCGAGTGGTCACCGCCAGCGGGCGCATCGATCTGGATGGCTCCGACGACGTCGAGATCGCCACAGTCTCTGGCGCTGTCCACATCGGTCAACTGCGCGGCCGGGCAGCGATCCGCACCGTCACCGGAGCCGTCAGCCTCGGTGCCGACAGCACCGCCCAGGTCGAGGTGCACAGCGTGAGCGGCAAGGTCGCGGTCGAGCTGCCGGCGGCATCGCTCGGAACCATGACTCTGCGGTCCGTCACCGGCCGGGTGATCGGCGAGCTACCGCATGGCGACGGAGCAGGCATCGAGGTGAGCACCATCTCGGGCTCGATCGAGGTTCGCTCGGGGTGAGTGCCGAAGCCTCGGGCGCGATCGTCTTCACCGACATCGTCGGGTTCACCGAGCTCACCGAGCTCCACGGTGATGATGTCGCCCTGAAGCTCGTCGATGCCCACGATGTTGTGGTCCGGTCTCTGCTCGGCCCCGGATCGCGGGTCGTCAAGGAGCTGGGAGACGGGATGCTGCTGTGGTTCGACCGTGCCCTCGATGCCATCTCGGCGAGCCTCGAACTTCAACGACGGCTGCACGACACCGAGGTCGAGACGCTCCCGATGTGGGTGCGTGTCGGCGCCCACTTCGGCACACCGCGCCGCCGCGGCCCCGACCTGATCGGACGCGACGTGAACCTCGCCTCGCGCATCGCCGCGGTGGCCGCTCCAGGGGAGGTGGTGTGCTCGTCGGCGTTCGTGGAGCAGATGGGCTTCGAATCGCGCTCTGCCGGCGACGACCTCCCGGCAACCTTCGCCTCACTCGGCTCGGTGTTCGTGAAGGGCATTGCCGAGCCCGTGCCCCTGTACCGAGCGATCTCGGCCCGCTCCGACGTTCAAACGCGCTGATCGACCTCGGTGGGCCGCTCCACGGTGCCGTCGGGACGACGGGCGAAACGATCCACCGGATCACCGTGCACCGGCTCTGCGGTCGGCCACGGCCATCCCCCGAACTGCGTCGCCTGGTAGTCGCGGAACGCCTGCTCGACACCGGCTCGGTCGTTCATGACGAACGGTCCGTATTGGGCCACAGGTTCACCGATCGGGCGGCCCTGGAGCACGAGCACCTCTGCGCCTTCGGCGCTCGTCACTTCGACCGCAACATCGCTACGCAGGAGCGCACCGTGACCGACTGCGAGCGGTTCGCCCGAGACCTCGACGCCCGCACCATCGAACACGTACAGCGCGCGCCCGGTATCGCCGTGCCGGGCCGCGGGCAACGACCAACTGGCACCAGCGCCGAGACGGGCATGCCAGATGGCGACATCGTGCTCGGCATCGGCAGCCCACGAGCTCGGCGGCGGCGCCGGGGGCACGAGCGCGGCGTACTCGCCGGCGACCACGGTGACCTCGGTCGTCGGACCATCGTGGCCGGCGCCTGGGCCCGGATGGGTGATGTGCGGGATGTCGTTGTGCCAGAGCATCGAGAAGTGAGGCGCGGCCATCTTGGCGCCGCGTGGGAGATTGATCCAGATCTGGAACAGCTCGAGCGTGTTGGGGCCGTCGGTGTGAAGCAACGGGAACATCTCGGAGTGCATGATGCCGCTTCCGGCGGTGAGCCACTGCACGTCGCCACGGCCGTACCGTGCCGCTGCCCCGAGCGAATCGCTGTGGTCGACGAGTCCGCGCCGCACGAAGGTGACCGTCTCGAAACCCCGGTGCGGATGCTGCGGGAAGCCAGGCACGGCGTCGCCGTGATACATCCGCCATCCATCGATGCCCTCGAAGTCTTGGCCGAGCTGACGACCCGCTCGCGAGGCGTCGGGACCGTAGCGCCCGTTGCCCTTCGGGTAGAGATCGAGGTGGTGAACGCAGAACAGGAACGGATCGAAGGTGGGCCACTGGAACCCGATCGGGAACTGCTGCAAGATCACGCCTCCGGAGGTGCTTGCGTGCGCAACGTTCATGTCGGCAATGGTACGCCTTCGTCGGGCCGGCGCAACCCCGACCGATCGGTCAGGCGTGCCTGGCCCGGTCGCCGAGGATCTGCTGCGCGGCGAGCCGGCCAGGCCCTCCGGTGACGCACCCACCGGGATGCGTGCCGGACCCGCACTGGTAGTACCCGTCGATCGGCGTGCGGTATTGGTTCCAGCCAGGGGCGGGACGGAAGAAGTACATCTGTGGGGCGAGGAACTCGCCGGCGAAGATGTTCCCCTCCGTCAGGCCGACCACGCGCTCGATGTCGGCGGGTGTGACCACCTCGCGATGAAGCACGAGCTGACCGAACCCCGGGAAGAACGACTCGATCGCGGCCTGCACCGTGTCGCCGAGCGGCTGTCGTTCGGTCTCCCAGTCGCTCCCCTTCAGGTCGTACGGTGCGTACTGCACGAAGCACGACATGACGTGCTTGCCCGGGGGCGCCATGTCGGGGTCGATGGTCGACTGGATGCAGGCATCGATGTACGGGCGTCGGCTGTACCAACCGTACTTGGCATCGTCGTAGGCATGCTCCAGGTAGTCCATCGACGGGGCGATGTTGGTGAAGCCGTGGAACTGATCGCCGCGTCCGGCAAGAGCCGGGTACTCGGGCAGGCCGTCGAGCGCGAAGTTCACCTTGGCCGAGGTGCCCTGGAACTTGAACCGGGTGATGTTCTCGACGAGGTCGGCCGGCAGCTCGCGCGGATCGACCAACTGCGTGAACGTCCGCCGCGGATCGAGGGCACTGACCACGGTGGCGGCACGCAGCTCGGTGCCGTCGGCGAGGGCTACGCCGGTGGCGCGCCCGTTCGACGTGATGACGCTCGCCACGTCGGCGCCCAGCATGATCTCGGCGCCGAAGCCCTGCGCGGCGCGGGCGAGCACCTGGGTGAACCCCCCGTTGCCACCCTTGTGGAACCCCCATGAACCGAAATGACCGTCCTGCTCTCCGATGTTGTGGAACAGCAGCACCAGACCCGAGCCCTGCGAACGCGGGCCGACCTTGCTGCCGATGATGCTCGAGCTCGAGAACAACCCCTTCACGATCTCGGTCTCGAAGTAGTCGTCCAGGAAGTCGGCGGCGCTTCCGGTGAGGAGGCGCACGCAGTTGGTGAGCACGCGCTTCGGCAGGTGCTTGAGCCGCTTGGCGAGGTCGGCGAGCTGCAGCAGATCGTCGGGCTCGTCACTGAACAGGTTGGGAGGTATCGAGTCGAACAGCGGCTTCAGCGCCTGGCAGACCTGGGCCATGTCGTGCGAGTACTGGTCGAGCGCATCAGCGTCGCGACGCGAATGGCGGGCCAGCTCTTGGATGTTCTCGTTGCGGTCGGGGCCGAGAAGCAGGTAGTCGCCGTTCTCCATCGGGGCGAAGCTGGTGGGCATCAGCAGCGGGAAGAACCCGTGCTTCACCAGGTCGAGCTCGTGGATGATGTCGGGCCGCAGCAGGCTGAGCGCGTAGGAGAACGTGGTGAAGTGGAAGCCAGGCTTGAGCTCCTCGGTTATCGCCGCACCTCCCACGAGGTGGCGCCGCTCGAGGATCAGCGTGCGCAGTCCGGCCTTGGCCAGGTAGGCGCCGTTCACCAGGCCGTTGTGACCACCCCCAATGACGATCGCGTCGTAGGTTCGGCTGGTGGGTTCTGAGTCGGCCATCGCGATCACGCCGTCTTTCTGCTGGGGTTGAACAGCGGTGGTCGGGCCACGGTGGCGGCGACGGTCTGGTAGCGGTGGTTGATGGTGACCTCGAGGTTGACCGCTGAGCCGGCCGGGCCAAGATGGGGACGCACCCGCGCCATCGCGATGTGGCGTTGAAGCGCAGGCGAGTACATGAAGCTGGTGGTGTAGCCCACTCGGGCGCCGTCGTCGTCGTACAACATCATCTCCCCCACCACAGGCGTTTCGTCCTTGGGTGGGATCAGACCGCCGTCGCGGTATCGCCGATCCCAGTCCTCCCAGTCGACGACGAGGCCGACCATCTTCCACCGCGAGGACTTGTCCGCCAACTCGCGCCGGATCGCGCTACGCCCGATGAACGGTCTGTCGCTCGATTCGATGTCTTTGAACATCCACCCGAAACCGAGCTCGATCGGGCTCGACCGTTCCTCGTCGGTGAACGCGAACCGGCTCGCGTGGAAGTCGACGCCGATCAGCACCAGNNGCGTCGCGTGCCTCCACCCAGACCTCGTATCCGAGATCGCCGGTGTACCCCGTGCGCGAGACGGTGACCGCGGCGTCGCCGACCATCGCCGAGGCATGGTGGAAGAACGGCAACGTCGCCACGTCGGGCATGATCGACGACAGGATCGCCCGCGACCGCGGGCCTTGCACGGCTAGCGAGCCGTAGTCGGCCGACACGTCACGGATCTCCACCTTCATGCCGCCGACCAGGTCTTGGAAGTAGGCGAGGTTCGGCTCGGCCGACGTGAGGAGGAACTCGTCACTGTGGAACCGCAGCACCACGCCGTCCTCGATCACATGGCCTCGGTCGTCGCACCACAGCGTGTACTGGGCTTGGCCGTCGCGGCACCCTCCCACGTCGCGGGCGAGGACGCCGCGGAGGAACCGTTCGGCATCGCCGCCGGTGATGCGGTACTTGTAGAGCGGCGACGTGTCGATCAGGCCGGCGCTGTTGCGCACCGCGAAGTACTCCACCTTCTCCGACATCTGATACTTGGTGGCCGCCAGGTGGCCAGACCAGTGCGACCAGAGACCCGTGCGGTTGTAGGGCGCGAGGCGCTCGTGGAACGGAGTTGTCAGGATCATCGGCAGGGCCTCCAGCAGATCGAGCGACAGCATCGCGTGCCGACCGACGGTGGCGCACACTACGATCTGTTGGACATCTGCGCAACAGTCTAGAGTCGTGCCCGATGCCGCGCATGAGCCCCACCGAACGCCGCGACGCGATCATCGAGGCTGCCCTCACCGTTGCACTGCGCAAGGGCTTCGGCTCCACCACCGTTCGCGACGTCGCCGCCGAGCTCGGATGCTCGAGCGGTCTCATCCACCACTACTTCGAGTCGATGGACGACGTGCTTGCCGCGGCCTTCGACCAGGCGGCCGGACGCGAGCTCGCGAGCATCGAAGTAGCGATGGCGGCCACAGATGATCCGATCGACAAGCTCACCGCGTTCTTCGCCAGCTACGGGCGCGGCGACCAGGACTGGGCGTTCCAGCTGTGGCTCGACGCCTGGGCCGAGGCCGGACGCAAGCCGGCGCTCGGCGCCACCTCGCGCCGGATCAACGTGGGATGGCAGCGGCTGCTCGCCTCGGCCATCGTTGCCGGAGTCGACAGCGGCACCTTCGCCTGCCCCGACCCGGACGCAACCGCGTGGCGGATGCTGTCGTTGCTCGACGGTCTGGCCCTGCAGATCGTGGCCCACGGCTCGGTCGTGCCCCGCGAGGTGTCGGTCGAGTGGTCGATCGCGGCGACCGAGGACGAGCTCGGCATCGCCCGCGGCACGCTGCCGCGGCTGAACGCCGTTGCCGCTGCCGAAACCGCAGCGGCCGGCGTGGCGGCTGTGGCGGCTGTGGCGACGCGATGACCGCCGTTCCCGAGCGTGCCCGCGTCGTGGTGATCGGCGGCGGCATCATCGGCTGTTCCGTCGCCTACCACTTGGCTCACGCCGGATGGCGCGACGTGGTGCTCGTGGAGCGCGACCAGCTCACCTCGGGCACCACCTGGCATGCGGCCGGGCTCATGGTCACGTTCGGTTCAACGAGCGAGACCTCGACCGAGATGCGCAAGTACACCCGCGATCTGTACACCCGACTCGAGGCCGAGACCGGACTCGCGACCGGGTTCAAGCCGGTGGGCTTCATCGAACTGGCGACCGACACCGATCGGCTCGAGGAGTACCGCCGCGTCTCGGCTTTCAACCGCTACTGCGGCGTCGACGTGCACGAGATCGGCCCACGTGAGGTCGCCGACCTCTTCCCGCTGGCCCGCACCGACGATGTTCTCGCCGGGTTCTACGTACCCACCGATGGTCGCGTCAACCCGGTCGACGTCACGATGTCGCTCGCCAAGGGCGCACGGCAGCAGGGTGCGACCATCGTGCAGGGGGTCACCGTCAGCGATGTCACCACCCGTAACGGAGCCGTGCACCAGGTCGTGACCGATCACGGCACGATCGAGGCCGAGTACGTGGTGAACTGCGCCGGCATGTGGGCCCGCCAGCTCGCGGCGATGTCGGGCGTGAACGTGCCGCTCCAGGCGGCCGAGCACTACTACCTGATCACCGAGCAGATCGAGGGCATGGACGGTTCCTGGCCGGTGATCGAGGATCCGGCCAACTACGGCTACTACCGCGAGGAAGTTGGCGGGCTGATGATCGGCCTGTTCGAGCCGGTGTGCGCGCCGTGGAACGTGGGTCGCATTCCCAACGACGTCTCGTTCGCCTCGCTCCAGCCGGATTGGGATCGAATGGGGCCCTACGTCGAACGGGCCATGAGCCGCGTACCGATCTCCACCGACACCGGCATCCGCACCTTCTTCTGCGGGCCGGAGAGCTTCACTCCCGATCTTGCGCCGATCGTCGGCGAGGCGCCCGAGGTGCGCAACTACTTCGTCGCCGCCGGACTCAACTCGATCGGCATCCTCACCGGCGGAGGGCTCGGCCGCGTCGTGGCGCACTGGATCATGACCGGCAGCCCGGATGTGGACGTCACCGGGTTCAACATCGACCGCCTGCACCCCTACCAGTCGAATCCCGAGTATCGACGCACGCGCACCGTCGAGTCGCTCGGGATGGTGTACCAGTGCCACTACCCCAACCGGTCGATGCAGACGGCGCGCGGCGCGAAGCGTTCGCCGATCCACGATCGGCTCGCCGCTCAGGGCGCGCACTTCAAAGACGTCAGCGGGTGGGAGGCCGCCGACTGGTTCGCCGGGCCCGGCATCGCTGCCGATGCCGGCGCGCTCACGTGGCGGCGCCCGGCGTTCTGGGCGCAGTGGCGGACCGAGCACGAGGCGGCGCGCAACGGCGTGATCCTCATGGACATGTCGTTCATGTCGAAGTTCCGCGTGCAGGGCCGCGATGCCGGGGTGGTGCTCGACCAGCTGTCGACCAACGCTGTCGACGACGCGCCAGGCACCATCACCTACACCCAGTGGCTGAACGAGGCCGGCACGCTCGAGGCCGATCTCACGGTCACGAAGCTGACCCACGACTCCTTCCTCGTCGTCGCCACCGATACCGCCCATCGCCATGTCGAGACCCGGCTCCGCCGTCACATCGGCGACCGCCATGCCTTCGTCACCGACGTGACGTCGGCCTATGCGCTGCTCAACCTGCAGGGTCCGAAGTCGCGAGATGTCCTGCAGTTGCTCACCTCTACCGACGTGTCGAACGAGGCGTTCCCGTTCCGCGCCGCGCGCGACATCGACATCGGCTTCGCTCGGGCGTTGTGCGTGCGCATCACCTACCTCGGCGAGCTCGGCTACGAGCTGTACATCCCCGCCGAGCAGGCAGTTCACGTCCACGACCGCATCGTCGACGCTGGCGCGACGCATGGCCTGCTCCATGCCGGGCTCAAGGCGCTGTCGAGCCTGCGGATGGAGAAGGGCTACCGCGACTACGGCCACGACATCGACAACACCGATGGCGTGCTGGAGGCCGGGCTCGGCTTCACGGTCGCGCTCGACAAGCCCGGCGGCTTCATCGGCCGCGACGCGGTTGCGGCGCGAAGGGCGGCTGGTCCGCTGACGCGGAGGATCGTGCAGATCCTCCTCACCGATCCGGAACCGTTGCTGTTCCACGCCGAGGTGGTGCGCCGCAACGGTGTCGCAGTCGGCTACGTGCGCGCTGGCAGTTACGGGCACACGCTTGGCGGGGCGGTGGGGCTCACGATGGTCGAGGCCGGCGAACCGGTCACCGCCGCATACCTCGCCGACGGCAGCTGGAGCGTCGAGATCGCCGGCCGCGAACACCCCGCCGTCGCCTCGCTGTCGCCCCTGTACGACCCGCGCAACGAACGCATCCGCGCCTAGCCTGGCCCAGTGAGCCAGGTCGTGATCACCGGAACGGGTCTGTTCACCCCATCCGCCACAATCAGCAACACCGAGCTGGTGGC